>Ga0065711_1031054_pt1 | contig 30687 bp, 10 predicted proteins | sample Hoacrofraction12_FD_59098 | JGI IMG/M metagenome (GOLD analysis project Ga0065711, IMG submission 59098) | Hoatzin crop microbial communities from Cojedes, Venezuela - Epithelial fraction 12 v2 (version 2) | ecosystem: Host-associated > Birds > Digestive system > Esophagus > Crop | place... | reverse complement strand
CAGGAAGGCAGGAAGGCAGGAAGGCAGGAAGGCAGGAAGGAAGGAAGGAAGGAAGGAAGGAAGGAAGGAAGGAAGGAGACAGAGAGGGAGGGAGAGAGGAAGGGAGATCAGATTTGTGCGTGTGTGTGGTATAGTGGTATCTGTTTTATACCATGAAAATAGTGAACAGTTAGAGAATGTGCACATCTTCTTACTCCTGATGTAGCTGCGTTGTTTTTAAAGAACAGCTCTACATGCAACATCTCATTAAGATCAAAGAAAATCTTTAGAAATTTTGATTTCCTGATCAGTTATGCTAAATGCTTTTGCGCTTCTGTATCACATCAGATTATGATTATTTTCCTCAGTTTAAAACCTGTAGGTGCATCATGTATGAATATATGTGTTCTTTCATCTGTTTCTTCTCCATGTCATTTCTGCAGAGTGTTTCCATGGCAAGGATAAATGATTGCTGTGGTATTGATGGACAGCAGGCTACCTTTCACTTGTAGTGAATCTCAATACTCAGATGATTTGGAAGTGAATGGAGACTCTTTTTCCCACCTATGAAACTTCCATATTTCAAACAATATTCTAGTTCTGCATCGTGATGATAAACAAGACTTTCAAAGTATGAAAGAAAAAAGCATAAGACTTAACTGAAGTACAGAATATCCTTTTCTGGTCCCTCTTCAGAAAGACTGAGAGGAAAGACTTATGCCTGGGTCTTCTATTTATCTTGTTATTCGCTTAGTGTTTAAAAGAATGTCTTAGTATACAAAAGTTGTTTACTGTGGAGCTAAGAAACATATTCCAATTATTATTTTTTCTTAAAACTGAGAAGTTTTCATTGAATTATTTGATTTACATGAACAGGCATTTTCCAAAAAACGAACAAAAGTAGAAAATTCCCATACAGTGTAGACAGCTGGTGTGAATGTCATCATTGCCACATAGCTCTGTCTGATACACATATACCTGTATATATTTATGTGCTAATTATAGCACGATCGAGTTTAAGCCTTTTACTTTATGCAGTGAAGAGTTTTTTTAATCACAGCTTTGACAGAGCAAAGGATATCCCAGGAGTTAAAATAAAAATTAATCATTTCATGTATAAATAATCATGTCTGTAATCATGCAGGAGAGTCAGAGAGCTCCAATACATTCAGGGTTCACAAGACAGACAAGGAGGTAGAACAGTGATGAACTATTGCTTCTGTTCCATCATTTAAGAGAGCAAACTATGACACTGTCAACTAAATGGGTCGTCTGACTTCTCACTCTGGACTAATTTTTCCTCTGATTTCTTTTTCCTGAGGTTTCCCATCAGTGATTATTGTACCTCATCCTTTCACAGTCTTGCAGCTGAGAGATAATGAGATTTCTTAGCTACCTCAGGAAGATGTTTTCATGTGCTGCAAACTCTGCCTGTTCACTTGCGTAAGCAGATGTCACTTCCCTCACCCTGTGACCTTTGATTCAGAGTACTTCCAAAATCTACACAGGCTTCCCACTTAGCTGTGCATCCTGCTGTTGGCTCATACTGTTCACACAAAGCCTTTTTTGTCTCCTGCTCTTTTGTCCATTTTTCTAACGTCTCTAACTAGCAATGATAAAATTACTATAGTATTTCATTTGAAGTGTCATTTTCACAGTAAATAGTAGCACATTAGTGTGCAAATTTGAAACAAATTTAAAAAAAATAATGGCGGATATTTCATCATAAAATGCATTGACTAACTTTAGAAAGCAATACATATTTATTATATTTGCAAATTGTGGTCTACATTATCAAAAATAAACGTTACAATCCTTAGGTGAAAATGGACTAATATATAATGAAACATAATCAGGTACTCCTTTTTCACATTCTTTTATAGCATAAGAAACAAGAAACAAAAACATTAAATATAAATATACACACATAAGTATTTAAATTACTTAAAGATCTAGCCAGTATTTGCGTTTCATCATACCAAGAGACAAACTTTTTGCTTCTGTGTGCTTAAAGGCAAAACTGGATTATTTGAAAAAGGCTTAAGTAATTCTGGGACCAGTAATAGCTTTCTTCAGCTGGCAGTCTGTCCATTGGCCACAGTCTTTTTAAGGCAGGAAATAAATCTGTCTCTCTCCAAAGGCAATGCCTATCACAGGCAGTCTCCAATCCTAAAGAAGGGCCTGCAGGTGCTTTTATAATAGAACTATTAAGTAATAATAGCTTTCCAACTAAGAAAATAGAATTGTAGTTCTCATGTCACAAAATAGCTACCATGGGGACCAAGAGGAATTCTGCCTTTGTCATATACATCATGCTTTGATGTGACCTCACCGTCCTCTTTGTGGTGGAGGAGTGCAGCAGGCAAGTTTCAGCCATTGTGACACAGCCGTGAAATGAGGAAAAAGTGTTTTATTAATGGAGGATCAAGAGTCCATTCCCTTCCTGCTGCCACTGGTAACTCCAAAACACCCTAAAGTCTTTCCCCAGTCAGAAAACTTACTCATTCCCTAGCACCTGTATGCAATAGCTGGTCCCTGGGTCCCTGTCTTCTCCTCAGCTGCTGGCATCTGGGCATGCCAGTCATGAAAGTCCACAGCCCCTCTCCTGGTGCTAGAACTCAGACCTGCACACGAATGTGGGCACACACACATGTACATGCACTCCCGTGAGTTACAGATCGCTATGGTCACCCAGTCTGTACCTGGATCCTCTCATCTCCTCACACACAGGGACTCACATTTACAAAAGAGTCTTGCCAATAGCTGGACCAGACCTATGGCCTTACCAGTAGATGACCCTCTATTTTCATGGTCTCCCCATTAGCTGACTTGGACCTCCTGGCCTCTACAGTAGTCAACTTGCTGATCATCTTGTCTCTCTAGTGTCTGGCACAGACTTACGGTCATTCCAATACTTGGGTCCCAAACCTCTTATCCTACTTTCCAGCTAGTCTGGCTTAATATTCACCAGCCATCACACGCTGGCACACACACCTCAGCTCAACATGCAGGCTAATTGACCTTTCTAGTTGCTGGCACCACAGACAGAAAAACAGACAGACCTTCTGGTCTGACTCCAGTTGCTCGCATGAAGACCTCCATGCACACTGAACAGAGTCCCCTCATGCAGGAGAGGAACTGGAAAAGTAGTTCAATGAGAAGATGGGGCAAACTGTGCTGATCAGGTGCAGGGCATGGCCTGAGCAGCCACTTGTTTGCATGGTTTGCATGTGACCAATGCTTTTTACCCTTATTGTTCCCTTTGCCATGCTTGTTCCACCTTGATCCTGCTTTTTCCCCATGTTTGGTTCCTTCCAAACATCCCACAATTTCTTGTGAAATCCTGAAATATTCTTTCCCTGCATCCCGTAGTGAGTCTCACACCCCTAGACAGTGAGCCATTTCAGTCCAAAAGGTGACTGAGGAGAGCATCTCCCATGAACTCATTATGGATGTCCCACCATTCCATGGGGCTGGAGGCTCCCCTGGGACAGCTGGCTTGGGGGGTCACGTCTCTGGCTTGGTTATTGGGTTGTACCTCTGCTGTCATGCCTCAGTGCTCTTTCACGTGTGTGAAGAAGCCAGATACCTTCCACAGAAATGCTGTGGGATTTATCAGAACATGTTTTGATACACTAAATAAACCTTGGGTGAGTAAGGCTGCAGCATGGTAGAAATACACATTAAAAAAATGTTCAGTGAGACAAGTCAACTAAATTGGCATACTGGAGAGTAATAGCAGTCTTGAGTTAACTTCAACAAAGAGGACAGGAAGAAGAGGACATATTTGTTTCATATAAAAGACTTAAGTCAATTAAAAACCTTTAAACTCTTAAATGAAGTAAAAACCCTGTGCTTTGGCTAGCAGGAGGTAAATATATGTCACTAGAAAATTACTACGCTATTCATTCACATTCTGCTCCTTTCCCAGTAAAAACAAGATTATGGTGTTTTGACCTGAATAAGTGTCTATTCAGCTTTGTGTCCTGTCTCATCAATACCACAAGGTTATTGAAATACCTCTGGCTAACTTTTTTTTTACTCACACAGAGCTGCTATGTTTTCAAGCTCAAGTAATTCACATAAAGAGAGAATAAAGTCAAACTTCCAAGAATTCTGAGGTTGGGGGGGGGGGTTGTTGTTGGGGTTTTTGTCTCATGATGCTTAAAAACTGATTAACTGTTAGTATTCTCTGGCCATCACCTTGGAAACTGCCTGCTGTTTCTATTCCCTGAAATTACTTTTTCCTTCATGAATGCAACATACAGAAAATTATTGAATATCTTATACTACTCAGTGAGGAAGGATCTCCAAGCAAGTAATACTTTTCCTTTCTGTCTTCTTTGGCAGTATATTATCAGCAGTTGCAGTTCTTCTAAATGACTTGATGAAAGTAATTATTTTTAGAGAATGGGAAGATTTTTTCAAGAGACTGAACTTAATTATCTGTTTAATCAGTGCACCACAAAATATACAGACCTGAGATCCAGCAGTCAAAATTGTGGTATAGGAACAATGGAAATAATAATAATAATAATAAAAATTGTTCATAATAACTCATAATGAATAATTCATCTGATAAATTTAATCACTCTTTCTGCTTGTGGAATATCTGCAAGAATAAGATTTCACTGGATATGATATTTTCATCAATTTATTTTTCAGCACCCAGAGAGTTTTGAGTTAGGACATGATAACATTTCTTCAGGAAAAAAGCCATATGATACTGTTTTTTCACCTATCGGCAGGGTATTAGTGGTTAAGCCACAGCAATAAGGACAGGATTAAATATTCTTTGCTTACAGGAGCAGAATTAGATTTTCATTCACAGATGTGAATGCAAAGTTTTGAAACTCGTGTTCCACAACTAACCATTGCACAAATATCCATAAGAAGTTGAAACAAAAAAGTACACACTTTTCTAGAAAAAAAAATCTAATTAATGTTTGAATACATTTTATTTATATTTACTATTCCCTTAACATTCCTTTTGATTTCAACAACATTTTCATTGTTATATCCTACCTAGCATACAATAGTATAATGCATGACAAACAATAGTAATGAGCCTCATTTTATGCACGAGTTTCTGAAAAAAGTGACTGGACAAGCTGGAGGAAGAGATGGTGTCATATGACCATGCAGGTAGGAAAGGATCTCCAGAGGTCTCTAGTGCACCCCTGCTCAAAGCAGGACCAGCTGTGAGATCAGACCAGGCTGTTCAGGTCTTTGTTCAGCTGAGTCTTGAAAAGCTGCAAGGGTGGAGACTGCACAACCTCCCTGAGGAGCCTGAGCAATCCAGCCTTGCATATCTCAAACTGCTTCTAAACTAGTTATTTTTTTCTGAATACCAAGTACCATAGATGTCTTCATCACAGAGTAACATTCATCTATATTTCAAGAGTACAGTGTTCTGCCTCTCTGCTTATATTTCACCTGGAACAAACGCACTTCACATACGCCACATGGAGCATGAGCAGAATTTTCTCCATTGCTACTACTGAACCTCCTCAGCTGGTCTGTGTGTAGTGAAAGGGTGGAATATGTATGTTAGTGTGAAACCACCTTTGACTTACTACATATCCTGAGCTCATCATTCCACGATAACATAACCTATTAGCTATATTATTATATATCTCAAGCTGATTGTTTCACAGTAACATCATCTATACAGTCAAGAGAGCAGCTATATAATGTCATTAAAAGGTCCTGGACTGACAAAGCTAAGATTTTTTATCTGTCCTGGAAGCTCACATAGCATGGATTTTACCATCCAGGCAGAATTCTCTGCCAACTCCACTCTAAACTGTTATTTCTAAACAGAAAGAAAACAGATATTTTAATTTTTATTCCCATTTACCCATCATTAGCAAAGTTCTTGATCATGGATGCTAATTTCAAAACAATGATTGGTCATGTTAGCACTGAACTGTATGGGTTGTACTCTGCGGCTGATGATTTCAAAGTCAAATGGCCTTATTAGAAGAATAGTTATAACTTAACCCAGTGCTACTGGGAGATCATGCAATTAGCATAGTGCAAATTGTGCTCTGTCCATCAAGTGTGAAGTGAGCTTTTTCTTACTTTTCCTCTTGCTAGTGTTGATGCTGGAGACCAAAATAAACCTGTACAGTGAATGAGTAAATAACACTTTTCCTTGTCTCCTTTTGTTTACAAGGGCTACAAATACAGTACATAACAGTAGTCAAACATTTTTCTTTTCTGCCTAGTGTTACTTTCTACTGCATGTAATTTCTCAGCTCAGATAAATTCAAGATCAGATGTATCTGTTGAGCTGTGTGAACTCTGACTGCATAGGACATGGCTCTGTAAAGCAGTAATAAAAGTAACATTCTCTGGCACTTTATTTGAAGTTACCGAATTCCTCATTTTTCATCAGTAATAGGAGTGCCAAGGTCTGATTTGCAAATCCCTGGCTGCTGAAAGCTAGGGTTATTTAGCATAGACAGTGGAACTTTCTGCTTCTTGTTTTTCTAAGCGTACTCTGTTCACACAAAGAAAAGATGTATGTGTTAAGGTCCAGGCCTATTCCATCCAACCTTAGACACTTAACTGAGTGTGTAAACTAAGAATATAGCATAGTCTAATGGAAAAGAGATAGCCTACCTAAAGTTAATCTCTCAAACAGGCTTCTTCTTTTCAACAGCTGTGATGACAGTTCGCACTCTCATCACAAGCACTTAAAGAAGATGTCTCCATTTAAAACTTGATGAATTCAAGCATCAGTGCTTGACAACATTTGTGATAAAAAAACATTTGTGATGAAAAAAATGAAGACATATTGGAATCAGGATTTCATTAAAATAAGATAATACTTAATAGCTTACCTGAAAAAAAGTTATTTTCCAAGTCAAGAAATCAAAGGGCCAGAGAACAGAAGGCAAAGTTATATTTACTTGCCTAACTAATGTATATTTGTAACACATCTTTCTTGATGATGGGAAGGCATCTTCTCTTTTTCTGTCCCGAGAAATACTGTTTTCACAGGTCAACATTTGAAAAGTGTTAAGAGACTATAATGGTAATATTATGACCAATCTTTCCAAACATTTTTTGAAACAGTAATCAGGAAAGATTCAATTCTAAGGAGGCTGTGATGCTGCAAATAGGAGTTAGTTTTATGAACACAGCAATATTTTGTTAATTTTTAATTCATACATTATCCCTCTGAAGTACTGGAAGAAATTGTCTCTGCAATCTACATGCCAATAGTAGTTTTTGTGTTTAAAAAAGCTAAAAGCCAAGCTCATTCTTGCTCATTTTGATTCTGTACATTAGAGGTAGATCTGAGACAACATCAAGGAACTACCGTAACACATCTTTCCACCAAGTATGTGGTATGCCATGTTCTTGGTATGTTTACTCAGAGCATGGTGACATTCTTGTTGCTATTTCAGTTTTGTAATTTTTCTTTTTTTTTTCGTCAGTCTTGTTCTTTTAATGCACCATTAGTTTACCAAATATCTCAAGGTCAGCAATGGTGCTAACTGGGGATGCTCATGAGCTGCAAAGAATTAAACTCTGTGTGACAGCTGTATCTTGTGTGTAAGGTTTATATTCCCAGTCTCTGCATATTGCAAGATTTTAATTGCAGATACACATTCATATCTTGTCAGAAGTGTTCTCTGAAGATCATCAAAATTCTTAAGGTAATCAGAAGGAAATTTGCAAACATTTATGGATCTATTTGTTCTATCAGTTTCATTTTCTGTACAAAGAAGCTTCATTATTCTTATGCCAACTTAAAAGAGGCTTTGTGATGAGTACTCAGATAACGTGGCACAGTTTAGCGTGAGCGAGGTGTTTAGCAACTTACATCATAAAATATGACAGAATTTCCAATTTCTAATAAGGTTTTAACAAGTTTAGAAGCAAGCAAATTTTTAATAACAAAACAGGTAACTTTAATCACATCAATTATTTTGAAATTTCTTATATTCAGCATTCATGGTGGAGCCACAAATTTTCTATTGTTTAGTGTACACAGTTTTAAGAAATTTTACCTGTTTGTCAGCTACAGACATTTCTGATGAAAATTTATACCTGAAATGGTAATGTTTGAATTTACTGTCATAAATGTGTGCGATTGTATACTGGAATACAAAACATGTGAGTTTTATTTCAGCTTTATGTGTTATGTCAAATTTATCAAGTACAAATACATCACTGTTTTATCATTTGAAGTAGAATTCTGCCCTTTAAGAAAGTACACATAAAGACTGTTTCAGTTTTCCTCTATGCTGTATTTCTATGTTTCTGATAATTCCTTCACCATCCAGCAGTCAGCTGTAAATTCTGACATTAGGTGCATATTCAATTTATTGAAACAAGTAGGTGATCTCTGAATTTTGAGTAGCCACCACACAAAATGCAAAGCTGTGTTGGTCTGTGGAAGTGTTTTTTGTCAAAAATATACAGTTATATCTGGCAACATAATCAGTAAGCAGACAGAAATGAATACTTGAAGTCCATTCAAATGCAAGAGTAGTTATGGTGAGGAGGAAAATGTCAACAAAATTGAAAAGGTTCTCTTGGAAAAAATCATGACTGTAAACATAACAGTCTTTAGCCGGCATAAACTGTGTTGAGAAAAGTTTACACTGGATGCTAAGCCAGCTCTTAGGACAAAGCCTCTGTCAGCAGCAGATAAAACAAAATAAAAGCATTTCAAGTCTTTATAGTGGCTTATCCTGCATTGTTATCTGGTTCTTTTTCTTGTAGATGCCTCTTGGAATCCTCAGGGATAGTGATGGTGAGTATGCCGTTCAGTTCCAAAGATCTTGGCAGTCAGAGCAAATTTCATTTCTCACAGCCTAATTAAGGAATCTTACCATTTTATATTCATCTAGTCATCACTCCTATCATGCAATCCTGGAAAAGGAGAATTTTGAAATTGTTCTTTCCCCCTCATAATTTCCTTTTCCTTTCTGTATGGGTTCTGTAAAGTGTGGTCATCTTGGAAGATGATTATTACAGGCTCTTCTGCTGTTTTCAGACATAGTAGTGGTGTGCTATATATTTAGGGGTTTTCAGTATAAAAACAGGAACCATTTTCTTAAATACCTTCCCACATCTGAGAGCCTAAGACATTGATCAGCCGTGTGTTACTTCTCCTTTCACCATTTGCTCCTTAGGTGTTTTCTTCCCTTTTATCATGGATGTACCATAGTGCTAGGGGTGAAAGAATTAATAAGATTTTCTGTTACACCAAATGAATCATCAGTTTTCTTTATCTTAATTCACGCGTGCTTGTGTGTTATATTTAGCCATTCATAATCTCTGATTTCTTTTGAAAGAGCAGGAGGAAGCTGGACTGGGCAGGTGTGAGAAAGAATGGACTGTACTGACCATGTAACCAGCAATATTTTATTTTTGAACTTGTGATGAAAATAGTTGATCATCTTGCAACTTTAGCTTTTGCTCAAAGACAGTATTGAAATCCAAATTTCTGTTGGCTTATGAAAAATTTCTCAAACAAAAACGTTAGGTGGAAACCAAGTATTTGAGTGGAAACTATTTCTTTGCCTTTTGTCTAGAAAAACACAGGTTAGAAAATTTTAGTTTTATATTTAGCAAAATCTTTTTTTTTTATCAGAAAAAATATTTCTACACTGGCATTTCTTGGTATAAGAAAATTTTTTTTGTCTTCTTGTTAACATAAAATACACAAAAGACTACTTTTTGCTCAGTTCTCTCCTTAGAATCATTTTCTGCCTTAAAACCTTAGAGAAAACAGCTAGCTAATGCTTTTATTTGTAATGGAAGGCAGAATGCAATATTCTTCCTGCATCATGCTTTGCACTAATCCTGCTGAATAACGAGGTACTTTCACTGATGTTACTTTCGTCTGTCATTGTGTCCTAAAATCTTGTTACTCCCCCTGTTGTACTGAATCCAAAGTCTCTTTATAAGCTGCTCAAGAAGTCTTTTTTGCCTCTGTAGAAGAGCATTCTCTTCCCCAATATGTGTAAATCAACTCCTCATTTTTCAGCGTAATTAGAAAAAAAAAGTGTTTCCTTCATGTTATCTTTTCCTTTGTGGAGACTGGAAAGGAGGCAAAATACTTATCCCAAACAAGTGGTTCTATCGTTCTTTTTTTCCCTTGTATGCATAAACATGAGTTAGATACTTAATATCTGTATCAAGGTCTCTGCAGGAAGCGTTAGTGCTATGGGATTTTTCCACTGAAAAAATAAAAAAAACCCACAACATGTTTTGGGGTTTTTTAGTTGACTGGCTCATCTGGGGAGAGCAAAAGGGCAGTTGTGGCAGAGCTTTTGTCCCTTTTTTATGCTGTGTGATTTCTTCTTTCAAGTATTACCTAGTATTACAAGAACTTACTGCAATAATCTTATAATGTCTAAATTTATATTATACACATCATTGACAATCATTGAAGTCAGTTTTTCCTTTAGGCATGTGCAAACACATGAATGTGAAGTGCAAATGTGTGAAACACAATAACTTAGATGCAGCTGTGAATATTAATTTTTTTCTTCTCCATTCCTACTTTTATTATTGATAAACTACTGATGTTTCATCCTAGCTGTAATCTTAATATTCCTTCCTGTTCACAATACTGTAACTACTTTTGCCAAAGAATAAAAATATGAGCCAGATTTTCCATTTCTCTTTCCATATACTACAGTGGCTTTGATCATCTGGTGCAACAATATGCAAGGGACTGAGTACTTGTACTTAAAACTTGAAAAACCAAGAATCTAAGATGGGCTAAGCTGTGCGGTTTCATGCTTTGTTTCACCTCTGCTTTCTCTTATTGTTAAATCACAACTGAATCATAATTAAACAACTGCCTTACCTATTTTTTTTTTCATACTTGAATATAAAGTTTCTCAGTGCCTTTATTCCATTTAGGAGTTTAATAGGTTTCCTTTCTTCTTTTTCTTGTTCTTTCATTTGTTGAGGTATACTGCACACTTTGGGTGGCTGTAACTGTTGGTTTGAATGTATGAAGGTGTCAAAGGTCAGGTAGTCTTATAATACAGATTTGCATGGTGATGGCTTTGAGTATGGTACATCTGATAAAAGATATAATGAAAATTCAGAGGTTGCAGAAATGACCAAGACAAAAAAATGCCCTGTTAACAACTTCAGGTTGCTTACTTTTCCTATTAGAAAGACTCTATACAGGTGATTCATTGTTGAACCTTAAAATCTTGTTGAGGTAGAGGAGCAAAAGAAAGCACTGTAAGAGAAGAAAATGTTGTTACATGTTCAAAATTACCACAAAGTCAATGTATGTAGTACAATCACACAATATGGTACACAATGAAAAATCACGTGCTAATGACCCTTAGGAAATGACTGCAGAATTTAGGAGATAAAAGGAGTTACACAGTGACTTATATTCATGTCAATGATACTCAAGAATTGCAATACAAAGAATTCATAGCTGCTTCACTGAAATGTCACTGTATTAATGCTACTCTTTTCAAGACAATTATTTTTCTTCAGTGGCTCAAATAGTATTTTTTTCTGTCTCACAACTTTTAGGTTTTCCCATTATTGAGATATGCCCAAAATTACGCTGCTGGGGCAAGTGTATGGTAGTGTCTCATTGATTTATTCAACGGTATTGTGAATTTGTGGAATTCCATTTCAAGACAATTCCAGTTCTTATTAGAAAATGTCTACAGGAGAAATAGACAAAGACAGAGGCATCACAAGGAAGGCTAAAGTTATAAGTTCCTGTAAGAGAGAACAAATAGTGAATTCCTAAGTATAGTCATGGGGTGGATGAGGGTGGAGGGGAGGAAGGGATGCAGGGAAAAGTCTTTCAAAAGAGAAAGTATTTATTTGAAAATACAAAATATTAACGAGTCCCAGACAATTCTCATACACATACAGGATGGATTTTGTGCATATGTGTGTATACATATATTTATAAAATAAAAATACATGGTAGGATCTGGAACAGTTACTAGCACAAACCATCTTTGTGGGATCCAGGAACAGACTGCAAGATACATCCACATGTCAGATTTAGACCTGTGTGAGGTCTATTCACTTCTTTTTTAGCTTTTTTTATTTGTCCACTGGAACAAACCTCTGTGTACGATTTCATTTTGCATATATCTGCATTTCTCCAGAAGCAATGTTTTTTGAGGATTCAGATACCTGCTTTGTGCTTTTTGTATTTGTCTCACAACTGAACCAGCTTAAGGATGCTACATAATACTTCTAGCAATAAACTGATTTTTTGAATATTGTCTATTATAATGTAGTCTTTGAAGTTTCCATCTTTCAAAGTCTCATATCTGTCAGATGTCCGTGTTCACTTTGCATTGACAGAAACTATCACACAACAGGACAGTCAGTCCTTGAAAGCCTAAAATTAAAACCTCTGTGGTTATCTTGTGTATTGCATTGTCCCTGGCTTGCAGCCAAGCACCCACCCAGTCGTTCAGTCCTACCCACCACAGGACAGGGAAGAAAATATGAAGACCAGTAGTGAAAAAACTCATGGTTCTAAATAAAGAGAGGGAAGTCACTCAGCAGTTACTGTCGCAGGCAAAACCAACTCAACTTGGGGAATATAATTTAATTTTCTGCCAATTAACATTTAAATACTGATCGAGGTATTCAGAAGCAAAGACAAATATTTAAACAATTATGGAAAACACCTCTGCTCCCCACTTCCTAAGCTGTACTCCCTTGTTACTACTGCAGGTTACACTCAGTCCCTTCAGTGACACACAGGAGGTTGGTGTCAGCATGTAGCAGGTTCTTTCTGTCGCTCCTGTTTCTCACTCTTTTCTTCCACTGCTCCTTTCTTCTTACTCATTTCCTCTGCTCTGGTGTGAGTCTTCCACAGGCCACCCTCCCTTCAGGGAAGTACCTGCTCCAGCATGGAGCCTCCACAAGCTGCAGTCCCTTCAGGGTTGTTAGCAGGTCTGCCATGGAGGACCTCCTACTCCTCTGGCCTTGGTGTTCTCTCATTCCCTCCCTCCTGGTATTTTGCCCTTTCTTAAGGATGTTTCCCAGAGGCACCACACACTTCGCTGAAGGGCTCAGCTGTTCCCCTGGTGGGTGTGTTGCAGCTGTCTGGAACTGGCTGTATCTGACATGGGGCAGTCCCTGGCCTCTTCTCATCAAGACCACCCCTGCAGTCTCACCACTGTCAAAACCCACAGCTAATACACCTTGTTGTCGGATCCCATTCAGGAACACCCAAACCTTATAGAAACATGCATTGCATTCCATCTAACTCTTCAGCAAGAGACAGTTACTACAGAACAAGATGTTTTTGTGTCTTTGGGGTTTTTTGTTATTGGTGATGGTGGCTTTAGTGGTTTTGGTTTGGTTTTTTATGGTTAAAATGTACCATGCATATGAAGAACCAGACTCATTTAGGGAGCAAAGATAACAAGAAAACAGCAGCTAACATATTAGAATCAGAGGCTAAATAATGGAACAATAATGAAAAATGTTCTTGTTCCCAGTTAAATAAAATGTAATCAATCAGCTTTAGATGTTTTTCTTAATCAGAAACTGCTAGGTGTGTTGTAGAATACTGAGGATAACTTTATTCCATTTACTCAAGAAAAATCAAATTATTCTAGCTCCACCAAGTATAGTGTAAATTCATGCATCGTCTTCTCTTTCTTTGTTGAATAACAAAGCCTCTGTGTCAGTTCATATGAAACCTTATAGAATAATTTTCCTCTCCCTTGGTGGTCTCACATAGGGTTCATACAAGTGAAAAAAAGCATTTGCCTGTTTCTTTTTCCCTTTCCCATCCATTTTTTCTTTTTTTTTTTTTACTTCGTTTTGTCATTTGTGATACAATTAAGGACTATGTCACAAACTTTGTATTCATCCTTGTCTAACGCTACCAGATTGGTTAACCTTCTTTTCAGACATTGCATTTTTTCACTAAATCTTGAGTCCCAGTGGAATAAAATCAGCTATTGTTTTCTTGGTTATAATCATGTTTTACTTAGAGATTAGGACCTGTTACCACTGGATTGTTATGTGAATCCAGATGTTGATTTCATGTTGAATTCTCAATTCGCATGTGTGTGTTGACCTTTTCAGGGTTGTTTTCTGTTTACAAAAGAAAACTATGCTGCTTACATGACAGCTGACAAAACATGGCCAGTTTCTTCATGCAAATAAAGAAGTCTTTAAAGCAAATGTAAAGCAAATACTCATTCTCACTGTTTAATAATCTTTTACTTGTTTTTTTAGATAGGTTGCATGTAGTTATACACAATAAAATACTCTTCAGTTAAAAATGCATTTCCAACATGTAACGATATTTTAATATACTCACAGGTCACTGGATTCTCGAGTTCTTCTTTACAGAAAATCAAGGATTACTTTTTAATTGCTTTTGAAATGTTTACCCAATGCAGTTCCAAAACTACTTATCTGAAAGAAGTGCATATTAAGCTCCTCTCCTATAAGCTGGAAGATAAGCTTATTTTATATTTGCTTACGAGGGATTTATGCAGTTAGTATTTACTGAAGTTTATGAAAACAAAATATCTCTCCATAGAAACATGACATTGTATCTTCAATTTTGAACGTGGAAAACTGCCTTGTTGTACAAAATGCACTGTGAGTAGGATTTTTTTCTACTCAAGAACCTTTTTCAAAAATAAAAAAAATTACATGAGTCTCATAAGGTAAATCATGCATGGGTCTTTCTGTCACTGTACCTGAGAAAAAGCTATAATTGGGTTTTAGGTAGGAAGATTGCAAAGGAATTGAAAGAGGACCATAGCTTTAACTTCACAGTAGCACCATGCTCTGGTTTAAATAGAAGGCATAGGGGTCGTCCATCTTGAAGGGTAACCATTGCATCTATACAAGAGGGGATGCAGCTAATACGTGACAGGCAGTTGTACAGATCCTAGATCTAGATTAAGGTAATTCTGAGAGGCAGTTACTGATTTAAAGGACAACAGATTGATGTTTTGCTCCAGAACCAAGATGTCTCACTGATTCTGTGGCTTGAAACCTAAGAAAAATCAGGTTATCAGTGTTTTCTTTAGGGAAGTAACTGAGGACATCATTTATAAGGTATAGCCATTCTGATATGGCCATGTTTTATGTATACTCTGAATGCAAATTGCATGATATAGTACAAAATCTAAGTGTATAAAGGTTTACCTAGCTGAAGATGGGTACTACATTCACATCTTTTTTGAAAAAGTGCTCTCCTTGTAAAGTTTCTGTAAGATTTTTGCTTAAAGAATGTATGTTATATCATTTGTGATCACACATAAAAACAACAAAGAGAAACCAATCTATTACCATTTATTTTCCTTCTAAACTTGTTAAATGAGAGATTTTCAATTATTTCATAAATTAATCTATGCTTACTTTGTCATGAGTTCAGACACTGGAAACCAGAATGAATGGCAAAGAGCAAGATCTACAAACGGATTTGAGTACTCACATTCTGCTTTAAAAACCAAACTCCAAGAGTACTTCTCAATGCTCTAGAAATGCTCCATTTCTTTAAGGTACTTATAGTTTTATTGATAAGTATCTGAACAGCCACATCTTAATGATATTGACCAATTTAACACCCCTCTCCCGTTGCATTTCCATCACCAGGGGTCCTCTTGGTTGGATGTTTCCAGAGCTTGTCAACAGGACACATGCTTTAACCTGTTTTCTTTTTTGGAAAAAACTATTAAATATTGAGCTGGGGAATCATTAAATACCTTGCATCAAGAAGGCATTGGTCCCAGTCTCTATTCTGAATGATATTCAAACGAAATGGAGTGTAAGAAAGACTTTGAAAGAGACCCAACTCCCTAAAACTTGAATATGCCAAATCAGAGATCTGGGCTGAAATACCTAGATGCAACTACCTACTGCAAGTATCAGAGGAAGGAAACTTTGAAACGGGTTTTTCCAACATAAGGAATGAGTTCTCTGAGTGCTGAATTACTGCATAGAAAGCAGTCAAGGCATCCTTTTCTTCTTCATTTCAGGGTGAATTTATGGACCTGCATGCCTGAACACAAAGGATATAGTCCACCATTGGAATTGAGGTAGACATTTTCTTCCAGACCATTATGAAATTCTCCCTGACAGGGAAAATGTTAGTCATACCCATTTCCAGTACTCATCGTTGAGTTTACTCACAGCTTGTTGGCTTCTGTAAATCTCATTTTTAGTGTTTGACCTTTCTTAAACCACCATTAAGATTGCTTGGATTCCTGACCTTGAAACTATAGGTTTCATTAGGCTGGTCTGATAAGGCTGAGTCTGGTGTCTCCTGGAGACGTGAGTCTTCTTTGGATACTAAATGGAAGAGAACAGATTCAGAGATTCTCAAAGTGAATGGGAGAAATTAAACAGAAAAGTATAAATTCCAGACCCAATGCCTCTTAAATTCAGTGGGATTATTGAACAGATGTGTAGTTATAGAACAGGTGACCAGTTTTGCAGAAATATCTTGTCTGCACTAAAGAGGCAGTTCTGTAAGGTCAGAAAACTGAGCCATATGTAAGTTTATTGTTTCCCTTACAGGATGCACCTAGGACCATGGAAGTTCCACTTGAGGCTTCAAGCATATTTCACTTACCTACAGTGCTCTGCTGGCTGCAAAAGTCAGAATCAAATCTTCTGTGCTCTAGTAGCATTTTTAATGTACTTTTCTCATTAAAGGTAAACAATGAAATACTAGAAAATTAACTTTTCATTCTTTGCAGTGCTTCCTTCCCACAAGTCTTGATTCCTTATTGCACTAGAAATATTTTGGACTCACTTCTGGAGGTTACTGAAACACCTCTAATTTTAGGCTTCAGTGACAAACATTACTAAGGAATTGCTTCAAAAATAGCCTTTCTATTTTTTATCAGAAGGGCACACCAGATTAAGGATACATGTTTGGGTTTTTTTTCCAGGAATACAAGTAGTTTCGTAAAGAGTACATCTGACTGTTTCAATGGCAGCGGCTTACTAGATAGAATGACAATTTTCTTTTTCTGTGAGAGCCATTGATGCTGATAGTAATACTATATCAAATCATTCCTACTTGAATGCTAGTGCAAATTACAAATTTACACATAACATTCAAAAATGTTGTGAGTGATCTGACCTCTGTTTTCTCTTTGTGTTCCTATTTTATTCCCCAAAGCCAACAGAAAACACCCGAACAGCCCACTTTATATCAAGAATGAGAGAACTTGTAATTCACAAAGTGCAGTAGGATGTGCCATTCATCATTAATGTGATGAAGATAATGTTGCTGGCCACAAAAAGGAACCTTATAAAGATGACTATGGCTTGCAGGAAAAAGGACTATTCATTTATCTTGACTGAATATAGTAGTGTGAAGATTTAGGAAGAAATAGGACGTTGGTTACATTCCTTTAAAAATATCTTTAACTCAGTTTTCAGCTGCTACTGTTAGCATATATGAAAGTATTTTAAGAAAAGGAAGTCTGTACCCAGTGTCTTTTTTAAATTGCTGCATTGGGGATTTTCCCTGGAAGAGCATTAAAGGTCAGAAAATCGTAAACAGTTAAGCGCTACTTCTTTGAAACAGGAAAATAAAAATTTTAATAAGTTGGGTGCATGGAGGTATATTTTCGAAAGTATATCATCAGTTACAGAGACCATCCCTATATACACGTTTTGTACACTTGCTTAATGATACCTGACATTGTCAGTTCACAGATTTGGGGCATTTGTGTTGGCTGAGTCACTTACCAGTTCAGGACAGTTAAAGGAACACATTGTATGTTCTGAATATCTGTGAAATCCACTGAAGAGGAGGTCTGGAAGAAGGTTGAGATTTCCAAGTGTATTTTAACAGATAACTCCCTTTTTTAATTTCCCAGATACATTCAAGTTTCTGACCACATGTGATTTGTGTGGTAATTAATTTCATCTGAAAGGCATTTGTGCACTTAGAATAATGGCTTGCTGATAACACAGGGATGCAATATGCATCAGCAGTTTTTTTCTGATGTGGTCTGGTCCTTGGTTACCACCAAACTCAGAAAATACTTGAGTTTATTCCATATTAAGTAATGGTTTGGCAACATGAATTTGAATGCTCTAATCTGCAAGTGGGAAGTTCTAGAGAGCATATTTGCCTCCTGACACAACTACAGAGGGTTCAGAAGAACATAATATTACTGTGTACACTAACAGCAGGGAATTGGAAGTCCACTTCAATAAAAAAATCTACTGAAGACAAACTTTAGCTCTCCCATTCTTTGAAAACTAGTATTTTGATATCCATTCTTCATTTTCTTTGACACTGCAAAAATGTATGTGTTCTTAAAGCAGCTCTTTCACTGAGCTAGTGGTGGTTTGGTGTGGATCAGGTTAGTTAAATGCAGTTTCTGTCACTACCATTCATTGCTGTGCCAATGACTTAAACAGTTAAATTAGTCTCTAAGATATTTTTTGGTATATTTATCATGTATTTTGTTCAAATTAAAATGATGGGTTTGGGCCTGGAAAGTTAATCACTGTATTTGTTTTTCTCAATTGCTACTTAAGTATTACAGGCATCTCTTTCAGAACTGGCAGAATTGGAGCTTTCTCTATTCTTTTACAATAATTATTTTGAAGCAAAACTTGGAAAGTTGGGTCATGACTGCTCCTAAATAATTTTCACACTCAATTGTACAGTATGTTCAGTTGTTGAAAGAAAGGATGTTATTTCCAGTTTTGCAATATAATATAAATATACTGTTAGCTAATTTCTGTTTATTGTGACTTTAATCTCCAGAAACAGAAAACAGGCATGGTTATATTTGTTTTCTAAAATCTATTATGAAATTCTAAAAGATTGTGAGCTCTCATATTAAAACTAAACTGAAGTAGTTAAAGGTTTAGTTTTACAGCATTTAGCAGAGAGTAATTTACCTCACTTTTAAGCAAAACTCAGTATCATTTCTGCATATATAGAACTTCAATAAAGCTAGCTAGTTTCGGATTAATTTAATAAATGCTTGATTCTGAGACAAAATAGCTAGAAAATATATTTTAAAAGATGCTCAAGGATTGTAAAACATGTAATAAAATCAGAAATGTTCTAGATATTTTTGAAATGCATATAATAAAAACTCCACAGCCTGAATGCTTGCATTTTTGACAAAGAATTACTCAAGGTAATAAGTATTGGGCTATGGAAGGATTCTTAATTTAATGAAGGTGGATATCCGCTTCCTGTGAGGCACGCAGCAACTTTACAAGTAAGCTGCAAAGATAAAAAATATTTCACACACTCTGCCTAACATGTCTTAATCCTTTATTTTTTTCCTTAAATTCTTTGCATGTTGTATTTCTAATGTATTTCTGCAAACTACTTAACAATTGCTAGCCCACAATACTCAGCAGAGGTAGTACACCCAAAGACAGAGTAAAGCAGTCTCTTTTTATGGTTTTCTATGTTTCACCTGGTAGAACTCTTTCATCCTTCATTTGAAAGTCATAGAAACCTAAGATTTTTGTTTTTTTTTTTATAAATTGGGATGTTACTAATACAGCAACAGTATATTGCCAATTGATTACGTGATGCAAAAGATGATTATTAAAGGAAATGTCTTGATTTGCAGCTACTTGCAGTACTAAAACTAGTTTACAGATGTAAAAGTGAGTTGTGCAGTCATAAGCCTGGTATGGAATGTTTTACATGTTTTCCTCAAGTCTTTTTCTACATTACGTTACTAATCTTAACGCTAAATATTACTGAAGCAATCAGCCTATCAATCAGACTATTCACTCTATTTGGATGGTAAAGGTTTTTTCTCAACAAAACCTAAACCTTTTAATAAAAGTTAACCTGAAAATTATGACAATAAATTCTTTTATTTAACAGCAGGGATTCTGCATGGAAAATATTTATACTTAAAAAACCCACAAAGCATTCTGTTACAAATAATATGAAAAGCAGTTTTAGTTGTGAACTTTCTAAAGTCCTTCTCAGCTGTGATTATTCACACTTACAAAATGCTAAACAAGGCAAACCATACAGCCTATGTGTGCTGAAGCTGTAGGTTGTGTGGGGCATATACATATCCTCACGTACATCTTCACTTTTAGAAAAACGATGGTGCAATGCTTATCAAGACTAAGGAACAGGAGATATATAGTAGAAACCCCTAATTCAGAGAGTAAAAATGCTATTTATACCATAACAAAAGAAGGAAAGAGAAGCTCCAGTATGCATATATTCTGTTTTATTCTAAACCAGCCGCTTCTCTTCACTACTAACAAAATAAAATAACATGCAAAAGATTTGTGCAGGTTCAAAGGGCAATTTAAGATCAGTCAAACTGCCCTTCTCCTAAGATATTTTATTACTTTTGTTATTAAAATGTTCAAAGCCTTTTTAGAATTGTAAAACAATGGATATTTATTTCTTATATAAAATTCCCAATATAACTAGCACTAAAACTCATCAATAACACAGGTTAGACCACCTTCAGGCTCAGAAAGGTCAATTAAAGTTGCTTTTTAAATACTTGTTTTTTCCTGGAATATATTATAAATTGTGTATTATTTAGGGAAAGAAGAGGAAGATTCCCCCTTTCCTATACAGTCTGAAAATAATTAGCTGAGCAAAAATGCCATATCTCTTTTCAACAATCCCCAAATCCATTTATTTCCTCCTCTTCTCCTTGTACCAGAATTATCATGTGCTGGATACCCTGAAAGAAATGAATGAGAAAGTACAGATGTGCTGGACCTCTTAATTTCTCAAGCCTTTCTGAGAAGGAATGGTAATACATGTAGTGGTGGTCTGTAAAAGGCTTCGAACGCTCTCTGCCCTGCAAAAGGGGCTCCTTACCAGGGCTGGCTTAAGCTGCTGCTGGGGTGTACTGGGTACTGGAGGATGGTGTACAGCACAGGCTCCTCTCTCACAAGGCATCACCCAGCCTCCAAATCCACGAGGATCTCATCACAAAGCCAGTCTGAATTTGCTATGGAACAAATACTCAGCAGAGGCTCTTTGTGTGAGGATGCAGAAGAGCGTTCAGTGGGGATTTAAAAAAAAAGCAAAGCATGCTGATTTCTGAATTCATGACAGATACCGTGTGTCTGCTTAGTATCTGTTCCTAAGCATTTTCAAGAAGACAGGTATAAATGTACTGGTATCCTTACACATCCAATAGTTTTTTAAATCTTAACTGCATTAATACATTCATGTCTGTGTTCATTAGCTGTCATTTACAGAACACTGTTATGATGCCGGAACAACTTATACTTCTTAATGCAATCTATACCCGTGGTTTGCAGGCATGGCTTGACAACTGTTGCTATACTAACGAAGATAACAGCTGGGCCATCATTTCCAGTCTCTTATTAAAAATACAGCAATGTGGTTTACATTGCAAAATACTGCCTACACCAATGACCTGATACTCCTTTACACCCCTTATTTCAGACTGCGTGTTAAAATAGAGGAAATGGGGTACTCCACACCTTCTGGAATCAAACATTCCTTTACTGGAGGCATTTCTCTTTCTCTAAGGAAATAATGATTAAATTACGACTCACAACTTCAAGTGGAGCCATAGCAGTTGTGAGAGGGATTGCAAAACTAACAAAAATTAACTTAAATGGCTATTTTTGCTCATTTGGGGGAATAAGATTAAGAGGGATAAAAAGCTGCAGAAGGTAGAGTCTTGGGTAGTCTCAGGGCCAGTTTCAATAAGCAATTGCCTGCATAACAATGTCAATATCTGAAGGTCTCTGCGTTACTCATACCAATGCCTGTCCATACTTGCATACCGCTTTTCACTTCTTCATCTTGACTGATAGAAGTGTTGATAGTATTTGAAATGGCTATAATAACAAAAATAAAATGTCCGATTATCAGGTTTATCTTCAAAAACATCACAGGAAACACGTTCAGGCAAAGTAAAAGACCTAGTTGGGTTATTCCAGTCATACTGGGATAGCTAAATTGAAGAAAAACTGTTGTATACGTAGATTTTTTTTTAAGGACTTCAGAGGTAGTAGGTTATTAGTCTCATAAACTTTCCAATTTTGTTTCATGTTTGTGTTTACAGGAACTTTTGGCCCCAAGTCTGAGCTGTGGGAACTATCCTGGGGAAAAATAAAGGTTTGGATATTGTGCCTTACCTTCAGGCTGTTTAATTACACTTGCAAGACTGCCCTGTCTATGATACAATTCCCAGAAGTCCAGCTCCACAGTGTCAGATGAGGTTGTGGGACCTAGTGAGCAGTTCAATCTCCTTGCACTCTTGCACATGGTGGAGAATTGTTGTTCTCCAGAACAGCCTACTGAAGAAAGGGAAATCAGAACAGTGTTGTGCTTGGCACCAGGGTTTTGAGTTTTACGAAAAACCCTCTGCCCTAGCTCTATGGTCACTGACTCCTGGAAGCTGAAGGATCCATCCTAGAGGAAGAAGACTGATGGGGCTGCCCTGGAGTTCAAGAGTTCCCATGTGAACACCATGGATGAAGTTGGAGAGTGCTGCATTAACTCTTCAGCTTTCAACTCCTAGTCAGCTCTGCTGGCAGATTTCAAGCATAGTGTAGAGTTGGCAGAAGATGTACCATCTCCAGTCTGATGCATTACAGAGCACGGCATAGGAAACTATTTCATTATCTTTGGTATTGTAACTGAGGACCAGGTGCTAGTTACTACAGATTTACCAAAACCTTACAGTAGTTGTTAAAGCAGATGTATTTGCCCATTTTGTTAATCTTTTTTTGTGGATACTTAGTTATCAATTGATTTCTGATGGCAAGAGGTCTATTTTTTGGAATTAGGCGATTGACAAACTCAGAGGATTAAGTAGAACAGCAAGGAACAGGTCTATATTTCAGACTTCTTTCTTTTTCTTTTTAATAAGATTGTTGTAATTTGTGTTAACCTCAGAAAACTTTGAATACTTTACTGAACTCTGCAAGACACAGTACAGCTAATTTTACTTCTAGAGATAACTTTGGAAAGAAAGAGAAGTAAGCTCTACTTTTTACTTCCAAATCTTACTGGATAATCTGCTCATGATGTGAAAACGGAGGCAATGCTAACGACAAACGTATACCAGTTAGAGCAACACATCATAGAGACAACAACATTAACAACAATGCTGGACTTTGTGTTGAACAGATTTACTTTTTTCTTCCTCATCTGTTTAATTTATAACAACCTTTAGGAATTCTTCAAGCTGAAAAAGGAGCCATTTCAACTAGTTTTGTAATGGGAGGTAGCAATATGCAGTCTTCCCTTGTGAATAACTGTGGAGCAAACATGAAGGTTATTTTTACTCTTGCAAACAGAGAGAGAGGATGAAAAAAAAAATAATACATATTTCTGTAAGCTGATCTTGTTTGGTTAGGAAAGATTTAAACAAACTGGACTAAAAAGGTTTTGGAATTTAGGGCAGAAAGTAGATGCCTAATTTTTAAAAAGATATGTAGTTGGCTAATTTACTTTTACTTTTTTTTTTTCCACTGAGCATAAGATAATATATCTTTCATAATTTCCTAATTATTAGAATTGGTTTGTTGTCTCTGTTTTTTTCCTACTGTTCCTTAACATTTCTATCAGGGACATTTCCATGCACAAACTGTGAGGTCATCTTTATAAATTCCAGGGGTATTAAATATTTGGTTTTTTTCAGGTAAAATTGTTTTAAAAGATCAACAGATATGTTCACAAATATAAAACTGCATTTAGATTATACATCTGCTGAAAACTGTATGACTCCTGGGGAACATAAAACAACAGTTTAAACTGTCTCCATAATTACTACAGGCACAGATTGATTGCTAGTGAATTTTTCTTAAAGATTAGGTAAACTGAGAAGTCTTGCTAGCCTGGTTATGAGCTTGTAGAGGTTTGCTCACTGTGAGCTATGACAAACTGTGCGGCAACTGCATATTTTTTATCCCCTGAATTCATTTGAGCATCAAACAAAAATACACAAAATTAAAACTGAGGTTCAGAAGACCCATCCAATGTTGATTCTGTGCCAGGATTTATCTTTACACAAATTAGCTCCAGCAACCTCCGCAGAACAGCACTGCTCTTAATTGGGACAGTATTTTAATGAAATGTGGACATTTAAAATAAGATTTTGAGGGTCATACAGAGTTGAACTGAATCATTTATCTATATTCACATCTTCTGGGGATAGATCTTGCACTCCTGTGAGCTCTAAACTTCTAAACTTCTTTGAAAGAAAGGAGCTTGTGTTCACAGGAAATGAACAGCCAAGACCACAATTAAAGGACATTGTCCCAGATGCTGCCCATTTTTTACTGAATGGCATTCCCATCCAGAAATAGAAGTTGAGGGGAGAATGTATGTTAACACACATATCTAGGACTACATATGTGTGCATGTGTTTATATGTATGAATATACATGTGTGTGTCTGTGTATAAAAACACAATATTTGAACCAAGATCCTGTCAGGGAATATTCTCATTCATAGTCTTTTTTTTTTTAGTTCATACATTTTTCTTTCCAATGTCTTAGAAAGCTAGTTATTACTAGTGAAATTTTAGTCCAATGTAACTAAGATGAGGGGAGAGCAGTGGATGATGTCTACCTCGACTTCTGCAAGGCTTTCGACACTGTCTGCCATAACATCCTCCTAGGGAAGCTCAGGAAGTGTGGGCTGGATGAGTGGTCAGTGAGGTGGACTGAGAACTGGCTGAATGGCAGAACTCAGAGGGTTGTCATCAGCGGTGCTGAGTCTAGTTGGAGGCTGGTAAATAGTGGTGTCCCCCAGGGGTCAGTACTCGGACCAGTCTTGTTTAACTGCTTCATCAGTGATCTGGATGAAGGGGCAGAGTGTACCCTCAGCAAGTTTGCTGATGACACAAGACTGGGAGGAGTGGTGGATACACCAGAAGGCTGTCCTGCCATTCAGCGTGACCTGGACAGGCTGGGGAGTTGGGCAGAGAGGAACCTGATGAAGTTTAACAAGGGCAAATGCAGGGTCCTGCACCTGGGGAGGAACAACCCCATGCACCAGTACAGGCTTGGGGTGGACCTGCTGGAGAGCAGCTCTGCAGACAGGGACCTGGGTGTCCTGATGGACGACCAGGTTGACCATGAGCCAGCAGTGTGCTCTTGTTGCCAAGAAGGCCAATGTGATCCTGGGATGCATTAGGAGGAGTGTGGCCAGCAGGTCAAGGGAGGTTCTCCTTCCCCTCTGCTCTGCCCTAGTTAGTCCCCATCTGGAGTACTCTGTCCAGTTCTGGGCTCCCCAGTTCAAGAAAGATGAAGAGCTACTGGAGAGAGTCCAGCAGAGGGCTATGAGGATGGTGAGGGGAGCATCTGTCCTATGAGGAAAGGCTGAGGGAGCTGGGCTTGTTCAGCCTGAAGAAGAGAAGGCTGAGTGGGGACCTAATAAATGCTTATAAATATCTGAAGGGTGGATGTCAAAAGGATGGGGCCAGACTCTTTTCAGTGATGCCCAGCGACAGGACAAGGGGCAATGGGCGCAAACTGAAGAATAGGAAGTTCCGTCTGAACATGAGGAAGAATTTCTTCACCCTGAGGGTGACGGAGCACTGGAACAGGTTGCTCAGGGAGGTTGTGAATTCTCCCTCTCTGGAGATATTCAAGACCTGCCTAGACGCGGTCCTGTGGAGCCTGCTGTAGGTGATCCTGCTTTGGCAGGAGGGTTGGACTAGATGACCCACAGAGGTCCCTTCCAACCCCTACCATTCTGTGATTCTATGTCATTCTGTAATGTCATCTTCATTACAGTATTCAGGTTAAACAAAGTGAAATCACCACTGACCGAGATTGCATGAAGATGAAATCCTCACTTGTGTAGATAACAATTCGTAAATAAACCTCTAGATGCTTTCATCTTTTATTTCAATATGATATGAACTGACCTGGTATTAGACTGTATATTTTTCACTAATGAAATTTCTCTGACAGTATCTGAGAAAGAAACTGGGAGAAAACAGCTCTAATTTCCATTTCATTTTACTGTTACTTAGGTAACTTGAAATATCTATGTCAGTTTCCTGAACATGTCGTACCATATGACACACAAAGGAAAGAGTAATCTTTATTATGGACTTCATATACAAAAATTAAAAAAAAAAAAAGGAAAGAAAATGCAACTGAGACATAAACGTTGTAGTAGAAATATCACTTCCAGTTAAGAAAGATTTTAGCTCAGTGTAAATATTCTGTGAAATTACTTTTCTCCTAATACAAGATGATTAAGAAACGCCACTTACACAGTGAGAATGAAGTTGTAATTTTACCTTGTAGATTCCAATCAGAAATGACTACACATATACCAAAATGAAGTGTTAACATATTTGTCAGCAGTTCAGTTTCAAAGGGCTATGGTTTGTCAAAAGGTCTGTTTCTTATATTTATAAAACCATTGGATTGTAAAAAATGTATATTGGCAAGGTGCCATGCCTCTTGCTCTCATTTTTTATGCACCACTTTTTATGTGTTTCTTTGCCTGTCTGTATATACTTTGGAGGTTTTACCACATAATCTTTTTGAAGCTGGATTCCTGTCTGTTTTTGTGTTAATCATCATAATGTTAGCAACTTCCCATCAAAAATAAACTGAAAATGATATTACTAGGCTTCACCAGGAGCCATTTGACCTATACACAAACCTTTCTGAACCCAACCACCAGACTCCAAAATCATGCGTTTAGTATATGTCACTGGATTTACAGATAAGAATACTAGAGAGTTATTAAACTGTATGGTGTTTTAATTTGTGTTTTCATTCTTTCACCTGAAAAATTGTCTGTGAATACCATGACAGATTCAGCTCATTGCTTCGGGCTGTCTCTATTTTTCTGTTTCTTAGTAGCCCAGTATTGATGCTACTCTTCAGGTTTTTGTTCTCACAGCCTCTACAAGATCATTAGAAAATTACTTATACTTGTGAGAAAGGCTGTAAATTTATACATATACTTCAGTTATGCTATTTCATTAAAAATTTGCTAAAGAGGTCTATATGAACAATAAATGTTTAAGGTTTTGTTTGTTGGGGTTTTTTAAGCAAAAGAAAAAAATCAAGACGTCACAATTCTAGACCTATATTTGTATTTTCCTTCAATAACAATTTCAGAGGATTTTGTTTGCTCAGAGAAACTGCTGCTGAAGTTGGTGATGTGAAGCCATTCCTCAGGGACTGCAGGCTGGGAAACTAAACTTGTGAATTGGCAAAGATGTTTTGAGATACTCTGAAATAAAGCATTGATGTGAATAATAGTTTGTGCACGTTTAGCTTTCCTGATGATGCTGGTTGCCTGGTAACCAGTAAAAGGCATATGTCAGAGAAGAGTTCAAATGAAACAGCTGACATTAATCTCAGCAGGGTAAGGAAAGGGAAAACCACTGATTAGCTCACCCAGATTGGTACATATAGGAATCCTGTCATGTTTTCATATCGTTGAGTAACTAAGCTGCTTCTAAACTTTAATTTACCACAACATTTGTGGTAGTTTTTAATTAGAGACCTTACCTGAGTCTTTTAAAAGATGATTTTACATGTTTATTTGCAGAAGGTGCGTAGTGCTCCTGCTCAGTAGCATATATTGGAAAAATATTGTTTGCTTTGTTCTGCTGCTGGTTAGGCAGCAGCTTTCTTATTTTATCACAAAGTCACACTGTATTTTGTGCATGGAGTCACTGGACCTTCAAAGACAACAGTCAGCTGTGCTGCCTGAGAAGTCAGAAGGCCAGACACACATTTTCAAATATATCATTTCAGCACTTGTTTTCTTTGGAATATTCCTCAGGGTGAGCATTTTATTCTAAACCGAGAAATACACAAGAATTCTGGTAACATTTTTAACCTTGTTTTCTCAACCTAAGTGTTACAAGGAACTCCCTAATTACAGTTAGATACTCATTTTTGCCTACAGGCCACTAATGTTCACATATTCTATGATCAGTGTTCTCATTTATTCCCAAAATTCATGGCCAAATATAAAAGTTTCATTGGGAACTTTTTTGGAAAGGTGGTGGTAATTTTAGTCCAGTTTCTTACTTATTTAAAAACTCTAAAATATTTATCCATTCGGGGTCTTTGTTAGAGTAAATGATACTTTTTGTGCAGAAAATTAGACATCACTGTTAGAAACAATGTTTTTAGAGTAATGATTTTGTTCTAATGATTTTCCAAAATTATGAATCACTGTTGAACTAATCTGTCATAATATCTACCTACCACTTCTGTGTTTAGCCTAATGTTGTCATCTCCCCACCTTCTGTTGTCATTGAGAAGGGCACACCTTTGTTAGATTGTGACAGATTGTCATCTGAGGGTGTTTGTTGTTTCCATTAGCAATGAATGAAATAGATAACTATCACAGGCTAAAACACCTATATTTAAACATCAAATATCAGATGGAACAAATCCACCATTTATCATGCTTTTTTTTTTTTTTGAGTAATTCACAATAATTGATAGGAATAACAATTCCACATTTCAGTTGCTAGTGCTCATTACTAAAAGCAAAACTGCTAATCCAGAAAAGAAGAAAAGCTATTAGTAATAATTTCTAAAAATCCTTGGTTTAGGTGACTTGCTTGTCACGAGGGCAGTACTGTCATGAAAAAGATCCAGCCATGGTATTAATCAATCTATCTCATACATGAAATCAGCTAAATACAAAATTATTTTCCTTTTCTTCCTGAAATCATTGCCCATTGTCGTGATTTAACCCCAGCCAACAACTAAGCACCACAAGGTCGCTTGCTCACTCCCCCCACTCAGCAGGATAGGGGAAGAGAATTGGAAGGGTAGAAGTGAGAGTACTCGTGGGTTGAGATAAGAACAGTTTAATAATTGAAATAAAATAAAAATTAATAACAATATAATAATAGTTATGATAATAATAATAATAAAATTGTAAATAAAATAACAGAGAGAGAAATCAACCCCCAGAAAGTCAAGTGATGCATATGAAAGCAGTTGCTCACTACCAACTGACCAATGACCAGCCAGTCCCTGAGCAGCGGCCCACTGTCCTGGGTTTGGCCAGGACAGGGTTAATTTTCACCAGAAACCAGGAGGGGACACAGCCGGTCGGGCTGACCCAAAATGGCCAAAGAGAACAGGGTATTCAACACCACGTGCTGTCATGCTGGGTTCTGGGCGGGGGAGGAGGAAGTTAGTCCTGGCTTGGGAGTGAGTGGGGCACCAGACGGTGAGAGTTGCTCTGTGCATTTTGCTGTTTGTTTTGTATATTCTCCTTATCAGTACGGTTGTTGTTACTGTTCACTCTCTTTTGCTCTTCTGTTAAACTGCCCCGATCCCGACCCATGAGTTTTTTGTCTTTTTTTTCCATTTTCCTCCCCACCTCAGAGGGGGGAGGGGCGACAGAGCGACTGCGTGGCCCTTCATTGCCGGCCATGGCCAAACTACAACATTTAATTTGGTGCCCAATGTGAGGCTCGAATAACGGCAGGGCTGAGCAGAGTGTGTTAAAACAATTTTCTTAGAATTTGTTATAATTTGTTAGTTATATGCATTTATAATATTAGTTAAATAGTCGCTGGTCAAAATGTTGCTGTCTCTGGTCAGATGGCTGTGGTATGTAAACCCGTACGTGCAGTATGTATTCACTGCAGCTCTGTTCATCATCGCTGGGGAGAGGGATCAGGATGATGATTTTGCTGTACTGTATAATATTGATTTATGATACGATAACATCACTGGACATGAAGTTAGGCTTGTATTTGTGTGCAACACTGCAGTCATTTCCATACCTCGGGTGCTCTCTCTTGGAATTTATTAATACACTTTCCCCCACTCTTTCACCCCTCCTCTTTCCTTCAGGCTGGTTGTAACAGCTTTTGAGAATTTCAGGTATCCGTGGGATGCTCAGGCCAGCATGTTTCTATTGTAATGCCTCCTGAATGGTTTTCAGGTCTTGTTTAGGGTGAAACAAGTAGTTAAAAACAGCATGCAGAGACCTGCGCTGGGGCTGGATAGCTGTGAGTGGCTGGGTGTGTGGGATAGCACGGGCAAATGCCTAGGGCAGTGAGCACCTCCGGTGTTTTGGAACTTCACCCCTGAACAAGTGCAGAATCCCGACAAACTAGTAAAATATCTGCAAAAAGTGTGCTGCCACCCTGGGAACTCCAGGGAGACACAAATCACTGCAAGGTTCTGGCCCACGCCTACTGAGCTGCCCTGTTCAACACTATTCAGTGCTCTAAAAGGGAAGGGGGGGAAAACAAAGCGACAGGCACTGTGGCTTCCCCCACCCCCCCAACCAGCTCTACAGCCCCCCCCAGCTAGCGCCGTGGCTGGCGCTGCCCCCCCAACCGGCTCTGCAGCCACTCTAGCCCAGGAGGTTGTCCAGGCCCCCCCAACCGGTGCCGCAGCTGCCACTGCTACAACTGCTGTGGCTGCTCCAACCCCAGCGGCAGGCACCACAGGTGAGCCAGAAAGCCAACCTGTGCCAGTATCAGTCACCCCTGTACAGAAAAAGAAATGTACAAAGAAATCAGATCGCCCCGTGAGGGATGACAACGAGCCAGGGCCATCACAAGAGCAGGAGAAGGAGGCAGAGATCATCACCCAGTCCCTGTCCCTGAGCGAGCTGCGAGACATGCGGAAAGATTTCAGCCGCCACCCAGGCAAACACATTGTCACCTGGCTGCTGCGGTGCTGGGATAACGGGGCCAGCAGCTTGGAATTAGAGGGCAAGGAAGCCAAGCAGCTGGGATTCCTGGCCAGGGAAGGGGG
>Ga0065711_1031053_pt1 | contig 30687 bp, 24 predicted proteins | sample Hoacrofraction12_FD_59098 | JGI IMG/M metagenome (GOLD analysis project Ga0065711, IMG submission 59098) | Hoatzin crop microbial communities from Cojedes, Venezuela - Epithelial fraction 12 v2 (version 2) | ecosystem: Host-associated > Birds > Digestive system > Esophagus > Crop | place... | reverse complement strand
AGGGGGGGGGGAATGAGAAAGGGAAAAAAAAAGGAGCAGGAGTGGGTTCATCTATGAGTTAAGGCTGTTTTTCGTGTAAGCCTGGGGGAATTAACTTTAACACTCCATTTCAGCTTCTTTTTCTCCTTTCGCTTTTGCACAAACTTGCATCTCTCCTGTCAGACTTTGATGGCTTTATGTAACTGTTTAAAAATTGAACAAGCTTCTTAACTTAGGTTTAGCAGAACACACTTTTTTTGCCTCTCTCTCTCTCGAATGCACATTAAGAATAAAGATTTCCAGAGAAAACAAGACCTTTTCCATCCTCTGACATCAGCCACTGTAGTACACAAAGCCACGTCCTTGAGGACTGTATTTTTTGTACATTCTGTTCCAGTACAAGCCAACGCATCTGCAGCCCCAGTGGGCTTTACAGCTGGTAGCTGGCAAGACAGACTCATTCCAGTGAAAATCCACAGGTTAACCACCGCACCAGCACCCACAGTGCAGCGCTTCAACAGGGGGGAGAATCCTAGAAAGCAGTAATGAGGAAAGAAACCCAAAAGCCTTGGCAGTAGGGTATGGCAGCGAAAGCCCCGAGCGGCAGGCAGGGGTTTGCCCCGTATCACGGCCTGAGAAACAGCCTATGACCTGCTGCTATCGTGAGAATAATTTTTCTTTCTTTATTTTTGAATACAAGCTGAAAAAGTTTCTGCTCTGGGTGACTAGATGAAAGAGCTTGAGAAGAGACTCCCTCAAGGCTCAAAAAAAGAGAGAGACAAATAACCCCCACCCTTTTCTGTGTGTTTGTATTTCTTAATTACATCAGTTTCTAAGCCAGAACCATATTTGTTGATGCTTCAGGTTGGCATTGCTGGTGGAAGTGGCTTTCAGGAAACCCAGTAAAATTATTCAACAGCAAGATTTGTAATTAAAGCCTTCCTCCTTTTTTGCTTTGTCTATTAGAAAGTGTCTGTCTGTGTTTGCATTGTGGGCTCTTTCAGGCAAACACCGTTTCTCACTGTTTGCACAAGCTCCGAACAACAGACTCGGTCCCGACCAGGGGCCAGGAGCCATACTCAACCACAAACACGCAGCACGGGCATCTCTCGCTCCACCGGTTTTGTTCCCAGCTTGGAGCTAAACCACAGGGCCTGCAGCAGTGGGCTGGGCCCGTGAAAGGCACCAGTTCGGCTTTGCCCAGCTCCAGTTTTGGGAGACAGTGAGCAAAGTGCCCCCAGCTCTGCTCCCGGTCGCGCTGCAGCACGCCAGGCAGCCCGGCTGCCACCCGGCACACGTGCTCACCCTCTCCTCCCAGGCACCGGGCCGTCCTGTGGCAGCCTCTTCCCGCTCACCAACCCTCCGCATCCCCAGACACGGCGATCCCAGCCAGCAAATCCAGAGTTGGGGCTAGCACTAGTGGCTGTCCCCCAACACAACAGGGCTTTACCTCTCCCAAGACACAAAAAAATCCCAAGGGACACAACTGCACCGAGCACTGCAATCCCAGCAGCATAAAACCACATTAAATGTTTTGCTACCCGTCTCTTGCACCCAAAAAAGGGGGATGTGACCGTCTCAGGTACTGCTGCACAGGCCAGCGCGATGCATCCCTTCGATGGGGATGCCAAAGCACAGCAAAGCTATGAGTTTTTCGGTATCCCACACTGAGTTCTATTCTATTAAAGAATAGGACAATTTACTGTGATCTTCTCTGTTTATCTCACGGCTGTAAGGAAGAGCTAACCCCCTGCTGCCCACACCATCCTGGCAGCTCACGCGGTGGGCTGTTAAAGACTGGATGAGCTATTCAAAACACTGGCAGTCATGAGCACTGTGGTTTTTTCCTCCTCTCCCGCTTTTGCCTGCCACATCCTTACGCCACGTATGGCTTGTCCCCAGGCTGATGCTGTCCCCTCAACACCCACGTAACCCCACACGCTGCTGGTTACGGGGTGTTGGATCCAGGCATCCCAAATCAGTTTGTAGTGCGTGCGGACAGTCAGGTTAGTGTGTCAGCGTCCCACAGCGGGCAGGAATCTGCTTTCAGGGTGCAGCCCAGCCCTCAGGCCATACGTGGTACAGGTTTGCTTCAGCGACTGTGTAGGCACAGAACAGAAGGAAAGTCCAAAGTATGGACCCATGGTTTGCACTGCAAGCGGGACCTTAGAGTCTAACAGCTGGATGGAGGAGCCACCAAACTAAGGGTCCAGAAGACAGAGCAGTGTTCCAAAGAGAATCAGCACATTTTTAGAGCCCTGACCAAAAGACTGCAGCTTCACGAGCTTTCTGAATGTGGCCTGCTTATGCATCTGTGCCGTGCATCCAGAGTTTCGCATAAAAAGCAGAAGCCTCATCAGCGAAAGAACACCTAAAGCAGATTTGCCGAACAGTGCCACGTGTTGCAGCCACAGCAGGCAAAAAGCAAATCCTGAAATAATAATTGGAAGCAGACCCTGACCCTGGCTCAGAAGCTGCAGAGGTGCTGCTGCCGGCAGCAGAACCACAGCTCTCCGGGACAAGTGGAGCGGCTGACAGGGTGCAGAGGGAGCACACATTCGCCGCACGGCCCAGGGCTCGTCCTTGCAAGGATGCTGCTCCCCAGCACGTCGCAGGCGGCTGCAAAATGGAGCACGACGCCTGCCCTCCTGCCTAGAGCTCAAAATGGCACAAAGCCTGCCCCACACCAGGCTGAACTGCTCTGAACTCCCCCCATTTCCTTACCCAGCCTGCTCAAAGCCACGAGGGATGCGACTCCTGCCGAGGCGGCCGCCCCACGCTCCGCACCGCGCAGATGACCTCGGCCTGCGCTGGCCTCCATGCAGCACATTACACATAAGCCATACGGGAGGCAACTCCTTCCGCACCACCAACAGTTACCTGGTTAACCCCAAAACCGCAGCAGACCCGCGGCTGCCTACCACAGCACCGCTCAATCGCTCAGTGTCAAGCAAGAGTTACCCACCGCCAAACTTCTGACCTACTTCTGGGTTGTGTTTCTCCCCCTCCCTGCTCCTGCCCTCAGTCCCCAATTAAATCTGTGCGAGATTTCCTCAATTATCCTCTTCCTGCTAATAGATGTGGAAAGAGGATGCCATAACAATGTATTCCCCTGGCAATGGTTCAAAATAAATCTCAGAATTAATGTTGAAGAGTGCAGGATGTAGGAATATTTTAATTAAACATAAATGTATAGAAATGAGCAGTTACATTTAAGAAAGCTGATCTTTTGCTGTCACCACACTACTTCACCTCTCAGCCATGCAGTGAGAATCCTAGTGCTCTTACTTAATTGACAGGCCAATAAATCAGCCCTAATCTCGCCTTTCTGTGTAGCTGTGCATGCTGACGTTCAGCTGAGGTCAGCTATTTCAACATACAGCAATACTCCACCAGCACAACCTAAACAGCAAATGCACAGGAATCCTGGTTGGAAAACGCTGAAGTTTGGAAGAGGCAAAGCATCCTAAGGCTTGAAACAGACACATACCTACAACAAAACTGGGAGGGGGGACCCAAACAAAAATCTGCGTTTGGAAATCTTTGCAGGAGAAGAAGTTTATCTATACCCTTGGATGGAAAGAAGAGGAGTAGGAACAGAGAACTCCTATTCAAACACGTTAAGTAAGATATTCTGATAGGCACTCTCAATTCTGGATGAACATAGAGATAATTTGAACAAGATTTCTAACTGAAACAAAAAATGTCTGTGAGGAATAGGTAATGAACAGTGCCTTGGAATCGCTTTGCCCATTACAGAAGACGTCAAGCCATTGTTTAACTTTATAGGCCCCTTTCGACTCATCCCAGGAAAGCATTGTAAGATAAGAAATTGCAAGTCTTCATCAAAAGCAGGCTTTAATCCAATGGAAACTACATCTGCACACCTACAAGCTGCATTTTCCATACCCGAGTTCCTACTTTATCTCCTCTATCTACCCAAAACTGCAGCTTGGGCCAGAAATGCTACACAATCTCTGAACAGCTGGGTAACAAACTGCAATTAAACACATCACTGCAGAGGGAGCTCAGTGTAGCAATATTACAGAGGAAAGAAAAAAGTTTATTTTAATCCTGGTGGAAAGTAACCTGCAGCATTTTAAAGGAGGCCGGACCACATCCCTTCTGCGATTACCCCGTAAACTTAGCAGGCAGCACGTCCATAAGCACACAACAAATAGCTAGTAGGGTGATCTCAGAATTACTTAGGGCACTGCAGTGCTGGATGAGGCTGAAACAAAAACAGATGAAGACTTAAGCCAAGGTAGCAAAGGATAGGTCTCTGCAATGAGATGCGAGACCGTCTCCCACAGCAAGGAACCGACAGGCTACTGACGAATCACACGAGACTGCAGAAACAAACAGGCTTTCACTGTGCTAGAGATGGACTGAGCAGAGGAAGAAATGGAAAGAAAACATTTTTCAACTGTTCTCCAGTATTTCTACACGCTCTGTGCGGGACCTGGATGGTAAAAATCATTAACATCCCTGGGAACAGAGTGCCATCTCTCAAAACCCTAGTCCCCTTTTTGTGCAAGAAAGGCACTAACTCCTATCCCACTGAAATTACAAGGAGCAATACCCTGCTCGTCTCTGGAAAACACACTTTCTCCACTTTCTCCAAATATCTCCTCAGAGGCTCTAAACAAAAAGCTGTAGCTTCCCGCTCAGCTCCCTCCCACTGCCATTTGCTGTATGTACTCAAAGGCCTTCGTTTCCACCTTAATGCACATGTACTGAAGCTATTTTTGTCCAAGAGTGATGTGGCTTTGTTTGCATAACTGGGTTCCCACCTCATGATCTGTCGCTCTAATAGTCTGCAAAATAATAGCTGGAAAATGTCTGATTCCTAAAGAAGTGCCTGTAAAGTTCAGTTTGCCTACATCTTAAGGTCAAAAAAGAAAAAAAAAAAAAAGAAAAAAGGAGGAAAAAAAGTCTTTCTGCAGAAGCTTTTATAAAATGCTTCAGCAAGATGTAAACCAAATCATTTAGTGATGACCAGCTGGGATGCAGGGATTTAGTTCTGCTCTGGTCTGGGTGAAAGTGTATCAAAACAGAAAAGACAAAACAAAACTCCCACAGGAAGATCACCATTTTACACAGTGGAGTTTTAAACACTGCAGCCAGATCCACTGCAGATCCGATTAACAACTCACTTCAACCCAAAAGATCACCCATAGGAAATGCAAACTTCTCACTGATGGTTAAAAACAAAAGCAGAGCTCAAAATAGCAGCATTTCAGACAACGCGAAGATGTCAGTTGGACTCTTCTCAACTGTCAAAACTGAGCTGTAATCACAGATCTCTCTTCAGGAATATTTGCTCTTTGTCCAGGGTTAAAAATAAATTGAGATATCTTAGACAACAAAGACATGGTCCTAAGAAAGAATGGAGGGAAATAAATCATGGGTACAAAAAGTTCCAACCACTGGTTCTTCCTGTCCAGTCCCCAGCTACTGGCAAAGAGCAGACAAAATCCATTCTACAGCAACTCTGTCACTGCAAAATGCCGTAGAGGTGGGACTGAACATTTTCCTGATCTGCGCAGCTGACTGAGCCAGGAGAATTGACCATTTTCGTTTCAGCACATCCTTGTTTTGAAAGTACCAGTGCTTCAGGTTCTTACTTCAGCCCCAGCCACAGCTTTGCCTCCCAGGGCAGTGCTGCCTAAGCAAGAACTTCACAACCGGGCAGGATTATTGCTCAGCTCATACTTGAGACATCACCCTTCACTACCTTCCTCCCTCAGCCATCACCCTTTTCTGCCCCTGCACCCAACATTAGAAGGGCTTGAGGCGTTTCACCTCACACTCCCACTGGCTCCAGTGAAGTCACACGGATCCACGAATAACACAAGACCACGAGCAGCTCAAAACCTTACAAACACGGGCCGCAGTAAAGGGACAGAGGCCGTGGTGGGGAACAGCTCTCTCCCTCCTCATCTCTAGAAGAAATGTCCCACCTGCACAAATCACTGGGCTGCCAGAGATGGAAGGAGAATCTAGAAACATCTTTCTTACTCTACACTGAAACAACACAGCCTGGGAGCCTCCCTCACGGCGTTGGCTAGCCGACGGGGCTCTGTTCGACTTCCGCAGGGGAATTACGCAGCGAGAACCACGCCATGCAATTACAGGGAGAACACCTGACAGTGCACTGCTCAGCAGGCCTGATGGAGACAAAATAACAGACCCACTTGCAAACGACTGTATTAGCTTCTTAACCATTTGATGGAGCTGAAAGCCTCATGGTGCAGAGCCCAGGTCTGTTGTGCTGCATGCAGTAGAAATCTCCCAGAGGTGCTCCAGTCAGCAGTGGCCACCACTTCTGAACATCTGGGAGCCAACACTCACAAGACAAAGGCAATCCCACAAAACAGCTTCCATCAGCATCGCCCTGTACAATTCCAGGAACGCAGTCATCATTGCCAAGACACCCGAGTGCACCACTGCTATGGTGAAGTCCTGAAAAGCTTTAATTTACCTTTTTCTCTTTGTTTTCCTGCTTTCTAGAGGGTATCACCCGACTGCAGCCTATTTAAGTGCGCGAATGACAACTGCAACAAGGCAGCCCTGTCACTGCTTGGCCACATGCTGCTCGCTATTCAGCTCAGTCCCTTCCCCAGCATTATGCTGACACTGATTTGACCTATCCACTCCCACATCTAAATATCTCAGAAACACCAAGCACCCCTACAGCATAGTAAGTCTCCTTTAAAAGACGGTCTCAAACCATTGCCTGGCTCCAGTAGGACCTGCTTGTTTCTCCAGGCAAGGCTGAACTCACCTAAAAATTTAGAAGTGTGTCAAGAGACAGGGAGCTGAGGAGCACGGGTCACACAAAGGGCAGTGGTGGAGTTATTTCTGCTTTTAGATGTGTAAGCTGTTGTACGAGGAGGAGTGCAAAGGGGAATCAGTCAGGACCGACTCACCTCTCGGAGGAATCTGCTTCTCGGGCATCCCACTCCAGCCGCGGCTTACAACAGGCCTCTTCTGGCTTGCAGCAATTATTTTGCTTTCCTTTCTCTCCTTTACCAAATCATATATAGCATCGCTGGGGAGAAACCCTACATTTGACACCACCACACAAAGCAACAGCAGACGAGCAGCACTGCAGAAGGCACCACTTTGGGACACAGTACTGCACCCAGCCGCTATTCTGCCTTTTTTCCTCAGGAGCGCAACTGCTGACCCTACCACACCAGACAGAGCCAACATGAAATCTCTGTTCTCATTGAGATAAGACTGATCTCTCAAGGTTTTTGGACAACAGGATAGTATATTTCCCTAGATATTAGAGACTGAAGGAGATTTATTAGGGGAATTATTCTCTATATTCTGTGCAGTCCATTAAGAGATGGAAGTTTTCCCTGATTCCTCAAGAAGCTCACTGCAGCCCACATGATTTCACCAATATAATACCCGAGTGCCCCTTGCAGCTTCTCATCCTGTTAATTTTATACTCCTCATTCTCCAAGTACAACCACAGTGTTGGGTTAATGTCCCAAGTTTAATTCAGCTATGAAAACCACTATAATTCCCCAGGACAAAACCAGGGACGAAATTAGACCCGTTACTCCTATGCGTGGTACTCGGTAGCAGCAGTTTGTTACCCAAACCCTACTTCAGCTTCTTGATTTCAAAACACAGAGCAAAATCCAGCCAAAGCAACTGCACCTTCCCTGCACACCCCAGATCTTCACACACCAGTCAAAGCATCCCAGCAGTGTGGCTAGGTGCACGGTATTTCTTTTTTATGAACGTATCCCCTCCACATAACACTAGTATCACCAGATGAGAACAAGTAGGGGAAAGGAGCAGAGGGGATAGTCCCAGACCTTCTTTCCAGGGCATCAACCAAAACAAATCAAGACCTTTGGACACAGCATGGTACCGCCCGCAGCTCTCACCACCACAGGAGTGGAAGGACAGCCCTCCCACCTCCACGCTGCAGCTCGCCATCACGGCAGCCGAAGGGGAATTGCCCTTGGCCATGTCAGTCTGATGATGCAGTGAAGCACTTGAGACCTCATCTCAGAGTACGGGGAGCTACACACACGGTAACTGCTTCCCCTTCATCCCTTGATGAGTTTCTGGATGTATTCACCTAGCCCGCGACCAGCGGCTTCAGCTGCATTTTCATACGGAAGATGCATCTCAGAATCACATATCAGCAGCTACAGAAGAGATTTTGAAGCTACGACCTATGCTTCCACCTTTCCCTCCCAAATTTAGCTCCTTTGCAGCTAAATACCTGTGACACTGCAGTGGCCTTGAATCACAAATGCAGCCAGAGCTTAGGAAGCACTACAAAAGCATTTGTTCCAATATTTACTCAGAGATTTTTCATGCTACACCTACCACGGACTTTAGCTTATTGAGAACATAGTGCACTGGGGAAGGGCAAACCACACAGAGTATACACTGCTGCCAAGCAAAATGTCATTAAGGTTTTAGCAATGCAATACAAATTGAGTTTACATTAATGCTTCTTTTGTATAAACCGTATCCCAGAGCGAAACACAGTGACAGAGCAGAGTTATGAGTTGAAGCAGAGCAATCAAGGTGGAACTACTGAGCAACAGTGAAAAGGATCCATTCCAAGCTGATATTTAACGTAAGGATGGAGAGTTTCATTTGAAGTATGGGAGAGGTGATTATGTACAGTCACCATTATACACACATTTAATACCATGTAGGATGCAGTACCTACCACCTGCAGTCGCACAGAAAACACCCCACGGTCCAATTGCACTACAAAGACCACCACGAACTGGAAGATGAGATTATTCTTAATACAGGCTTACATGTAACCTCTAAACAGCTGAGAACCTCCCCGAAGTCTGAAGCTTCAAATCTCTCTCTTGTGCTACTCAGAACAGAAATCCGCAACTCGAAGTCCACCATTCCGCCATTTCAAGCTTCTCCTTCCTGTAAGGCTTCACGCTCACGGAAGCCCTGTCTGTCCCCAGGTGTGGTGGAGGAACACTCGTGCCACGGCACTGCTGGTGTAACAGCAAAGCAACCGGGGCTCATGTCCCCCCAGCACTGCTCTGCACAGAAACACAGCACCCTCAGATGTTCCTTCTAAGCAAGACAAAAGAACCAGAGCATGGTAAGTTTGTAAGTACTGCTCACTTCTGGTACTAGGAAATCTAAAGTGTATTTTGCACTAATATTCATCGCAGTCACTGGGGAGCAAGTTCAAAGCACAGTCCATTCACGCGAAATGGATGCAAACGGGTTTAGGGATGACCTAGAGTTCCCTGGAGACTGCACATGTTCATTCAATGTTCTCTGTGCTCTGACCGGTTCATAAACTAAATCGGATTAGACGCATCAGACCTCAGGTGCTTAAAAGGCTGCCCACCTCTGCAAACCCCGCTACTTCAGAGACCCTTGCTGAGCACGCGTCGCAGAGACAGATGGGACCACGGAACAGCATTAGAGAGTTATGAGGCTCCGAGACAGGGGCATCAGGATCCGTCAGCCTGGACTGAATTGCTGTTTCCTCCTTGAATGAGTAAGCCAATTTTTATTTCTTTTTTTAACAATGCTGCACAGACAGAGTTTTTCAGGTTTATCAAGATATAAAACAAGCCCCCCCCAAAATATACAGATCAGACATACCCTGCCAGCAGAAGTACTGAATGTTTAAAATGAGGGAAGAGAGATTCAAAGAAAATGTATTTTCCTGGCAGCCCTCCATATGTGCATATAAACCTCTCGGAACCAGCACACTGATATTTAAATTAATTAGCACCAGGAAAGCCATGGGACTATGCTTTTCTATCAGCCTATTCACACGGACAGAAGGACTAAAAAATGACTACGATTACACACAGCTCACGTATAAGAATGCAGCAGTCCATGCTCCCTGCCACACCTCCTTCCTCCCCTAAGTAGCAAGGCAAGAGAAACATGGTGCAGGACACCAAAAAAAAATAACCCCACTAAACAAAACGCTCACTCAGCATTATGCTAGAAGACAAAAATAGAAAGCAGGAGAGCTGGTACTGAATATCAAGCAGCATTCCGTATTCATTGCAGCACAGCGCGAGCAAGAGAACCCAAATCAACTTTCCCTTCGCTCTGTTCTCTTGGAGGCTGCACGTTGTTTGAATTTCCTACTCTTCATAAACACACCAGTGGGGAATTGGCTTTGCAGAGCTGTGGACTCACATATCCATCATCACTGCAATGGCAACCCCCCACCAGCCTCTGAAAACAGCTCAGGACTTAGAGAGGAGCAAGGACAGGCAGGGTTGGTGGGGTTTTTGTGAAGATATTCAACACCTTTGCACAGCAGGCTTGCATATTATTGGTATAGGGCATGTCGAAAAAGCTGGCCCCGATACAAAGTTTCCATTCTAACTAATTAGAAGGCGGCTTCCTCCAGCATATAAATTTGGGCTTTAGCCCCTTGTACAAGAGCACACAGGGGGAAAAGGAGCAGACAACAGGAACATTTGCAGTCATCTTTGCCAAGTTAAAGGCTAAAAATTAAATCTCCGGTCATAGGTAAGATATAGCGAACCAACACCCACGTGTCGTGGTTTAACCTGGCAGCCAGCAAGCAGGACCACGCAGCCGCTCACTCACTCCTCCCCCCTGCAGTGGGACAGGGAGGAGAACGGACAAAAAGTAAAACTCATGGGTCGAGATGAAGACAATTTAGTCAGACCACAAAGAAAGGAATAAAAATAATAATAATAATGATGATGAATACGCAAGACGAGATACACAGTCCATTGTCCCCAGGGATCAGCCATGTCCCAGCTGGCAGGACCTGCCTGAGGTTAAATCACAGAGGCATGATAGACACCGAGGGTGCAGTCAGAGCTAGGGTAGCCTTTCGGATTACTCTTTGGCATTCCAGCTCTGCTGCGGCAAAGCCTGCAGTTTTGGGCACCCTGAGGTCCCGTGCAAGTTGGCCTTGACTGTGCTAAACTGCTCCCATAAAAGCAAAGGCTCTAAGTGACCTAAGTGCTAAAACAAAATGCTCTGCACATAAACTGTTTCAATTCAGAGTTATCTCCAGGCTGAGAACTGTACTTCTGAAAAAAAACAAAACAAAACACTGAAAGCTTTTAAAAGTCAACTCTGTTTGACCCTATTTACTTTCTTCCTGCTTCTTGCAATTAGGAGAGAAATAAAAAAAATTATGCATGGCTCTACACGTACTACCCTCTGGTGTTTGTTTTCTTGTTCCCACCTACAAAGTGGGAACAACAAATCTTACCTAGTCCATAGAAAATGTCTAAAGCTTGTGCCCAGACTTGCAGACAACCACTTGTCAGGACAACTTGGGCATGACTGGTAGGAGAAGAGAGCCACGAGCAGCAAGAAAAAACCACAGGTTTGTGCATGCACATAGTGCACTCCTAGGATGAAGATGAGATGGAGCACAGGATTAGACACTCGCCCTTCTCTCCTCTCCTGCTACCACCACTTACTTCTGCAACCGCATTTTGCCATCCCTGTTGTCTGGACAAATGGACTAAGATGCAGCCAGCTGCAAAAAGATGGACACTGTTACCAGATGTGACAAACAGTAGTCTTGGCAAGGGGGATTCCCCCCTCGGGCTTAGGATCAGCCTCTCAGCCCAGACTGTTGGGTTGGCAGGTAGTTAGGAGATGCCATTTCTAAATCACACATACATCTCTCTCCAAAAAAAGAGCAAAGGAAGGGGAAGGGAATTGTTTTTTTCCTCCAAAATCTGCACATTGCGCAGAGCAAAGAAAAAGCAGCCTCTGAGAGTTCACAAGGCAGCTGCTCATCAACAGCTCTGCATTTTTGCATGACATGCAGTGATACCCATGCTCTTTTTGCACAGCCACCTACATCTCTCCAAGGGCCACAATGGCATCAATGCCACTAAGACAAGGCCGACGCTTTGTCAGTCTCCTCCTGCTCTCTCTCCACCTCACACATTCCCATTCAAGATCGAAATCGGGCATAGTTTCTGCAGAAGCCTGGCCTCTGGTTTGGAAGTATAAATCACTCCTTTCTGGGCTAGCTCTGCCACCTGACTGGTCATCAGTTGTCAATGAATGCACCTGACAAGAGATACCCAAGCCCACAAATCTTACTTCAAATTTATAAATCCTGCCAAAGAAGAAATTTCTTTCTGGCAAAGAGGTGATTTACAGACCCGTAGATCTTCACTCAGCTTGGGGCAGAGGCGACAGATGAATTTTCCAGCACTGCTATTGTAAGCCACATTTATATATCCTACTCTTGCAGCACTTAACACAGTACCTCTGATTTATAAACCCCAGCACAGATTTCACATCTGCCAGTTCACTGTAATTCAGACTAAGCAACAAGCTGTCTAACAGCAGCACTGAACAAGTCTCCGAGTGCGTCTTGATCAGCACCCAAAAACCAATTCCCTGTCCCAGCGACGCACAGGGATTTAGCACACCCATGTCTGAGCCAAACATCACACACAGGTCTCTGCTCACGAGAAGCTCATTTCCCTTCCCAGTTCCACATCCTTCCCAAGTATCACCATTGGAGAAGCAAAGTTTCTTACCTAACCCTTCCCAACTTCAGCAGTATTATTGGTTTGCCGAAGTTTCAATTTTGCACTGTCTTTGTAAGGGTGCTCTAATGTCAGGCTCTGCAGTCAGAAACAGGTCTGGTTTTATTGCAACGACTCAGGACACAGACCACCTTGTTTCTCACGCATTCAGTAGCAACGCCATGTCAAAACAGAACAGCACCTTGGTTTCTATGAAGTGCCCAAAGGGCAGCTACGAAGGCTGCAAAACATTTGGATCCTCTTAAGAGACAAAGAAAGCATTTGATTAACTAAGGTAGGCCAAATATATCCATGCACTGGGCAGCACTAGATCCTGCACATGGACATGGTTTATATGAGTAACACCTGACGATATCCCGAGGTAGGGCTTGCATACTGTACAACATGATACTTCCTTCCTGTAACAGCAACTCTGCAGCTACCTGCCTTTATTCTGGCCCTGCGGAAAAACAGCTCTATTGGATGTGGATCATTTTATCTTTCAGGAGCTTAGGTGTTTAGCATGCCTAGAACCAAACAGCCTTCCTGAGCGAAAGCAGCAGTTTATGTCTGGGAAGCAAGGTAGGAGCCAAAGGGAAGGGAGAGAAAAGGAAGGGCTGAACTCCTTGTCTATCTATCCTGTGGCTTGTATCTCAGCCAACAAAAAAAATCAGGAAAGAAAACAGAAGTGATAAAAGATGGCATTCCAGGAAGTCATGACTGCAATACCAGCGGTCCATCCCTGCACGTGTCCGCTGGAAGCCAACACCCTACACAAGCAGACTGGAGAAATCAGTCTCGCTTACTGCCAACTTACTGCTTCTGTGATGGGAAAACAGTCACAGAGGCCAGGTCTGCCCTGGAAATCACACTTTCAGGAAAGCAGTTCATCAGAAATCAAAAGGAAAATGAGTACAATAAAGCACTGGTTAGGAAGGACAGTAGCGGGGAGGGAAAGAGCCACACAGACAACGGCAGAAGGTCAGTTCCCCCTCTTGATTCCAGCAGGGAAATTCCTGGCTCAGAGCTCATCCTTTGTTTGTCTTCCCTAGAAGAACAATAAGGGCTAAACCTCTTCTGCCCTATTCACTACAAAACCCTCCTTGCATCCCATTAGCTGCCAGCTAGCAAATCTACTGATTTCTGGACAATCTGAAGTCTTACATGTTGAGTACCAGAGAACCCAGATTCATAAATAATACAAAGCCAAAACAAGACCATGGAATAACCAGTCTCCAGACTTCAAACGCACAGCACAGACAAAAAACAACCCCACACACAAACAAGGAAACATATCAGACAAATGGTACAATTTTTGCCATATTTTCAGAATTTTTGCCAGAGAAAGACAAGGATATCCCCAGGCCCACATCAACTTTTACTTCCCCCGCTAGAAGCGTCATTCGGAAAAAATAACAAAGCGGATTGTGCCTATACTTGCAAAAATCTTTGGGAAAGAATCAGTGACATGAATTTGTCACTGAGACAGCGCTGGTATCAGTATCAAACCCAAAGGACACATGGTTAAAAAGAAAAGGGGGAAAAAAAAATGAAATCATCAAAACCACAGAGCAAATCTATAAGCAATCTGAAACGTCACAGTTCCTTCCACCTGCAAGGAATGCTCAGCGAGAGAAATGGGAGGCCCAGTGCCTCCGTTGGATCATAATGCCGCGATGTACATTGAAGGGAAACTAATCCAAAGGGGAAAGGATAATGCACCTATTCTTTTTATTGCTACAAAATAACTCTAATCACAAAAAAACGCCCATGTGTAGCCGAAGGAACCAGATTCAGGAAGCTGTTAGTAAAGCATATTGTTAGTCTCCGAGGCTAAACACGCGGCAGGTAAATACCACCCCTGAAGCAGGCAGAGGCATACTGCAAACACCTTACCCTACTGATTTGCAGCTTCTCGGCTCCAGGCTTGAACAGGTTCCATCGACGTCCACCGTTCCTGCAGTTCCCCCGCACCTTCAGAGTCTTTGAAGCCTGTTCGTTCTCAGCTGCCAGGATAAAATCCACAGGAAAAAAAAAAAGGAATGACAAAAGATAAATGCTGTGCTTTAGCTCAGGCTGGGGGCGGAGGCTGTTCTTTTAAATGAAAGAAACAAAATTGTTTGCAAGAGACTCATTCAACCTCTTCTTTAGAAAAAGAGAGCAGAGAGTATATTTAGGTGCTTTATTCAGTGCTCTTGGGATACAAGAAAAATAGCGCAGCTTGGGTACTACAAAAACGCAGGCACCAACTAGGAGCCGAGAGCCAAACTCCGAGGTGGTGTAAGCAGGTGGGGTCAGACAAGCTGGGTGTGAAGCCAGACTGCTCTCCCAGGAGCACCAGGCAGCACAAGAGCCTCATCTGCCTGCACCGGTATGAAACGCGCAGTAGCTCCTCGGCTCCTAACTGCTAACAGCACTCCTGCAGTTTGGACCCGCAGAACTCCCAGCTTTAGGCTCACTGTGGTCCATATGATGCAAAGGCTTGAAAAAGAAACAGCTCCCAGAACTTATGCAGAAGACAATAATGGAAAAGTCCATAAATGCTGTTTTTCAAAGAAACTGGGCTACTTCTCACCCCAAGCACGTCAGGCCAATCCCGCACAGATGCAATTCTGATCTAGCCTTAAGCGAGCTATACCACTGACCCCAAATCTCAGCCTGGCCTTACAGATGGTACGTACCCAAGGACAAAACAGCTTGTAAAGAAGGGGCAAATGGTGGAGGAGGGCTCACAACTCACCTTGCAAAATTAAGCTCCGCTTTTCTAATCAACGCAAATTTTCAGCTCCCCATCCTACCCCTCTATTTTTGGGGTGAAACTGCTGTTCTATGCGAGACCAGGGTTTCTCCCTCCCACATTGGGCAAGGTTAGGTTTTAATCCCTTCCTCCGTCAGACTCTTTACATCCCCTAGCCTGGAGTGACAGCCACTGGGAGGACGGAAACGCTGCTCATGCCCCCACGGCAGCTGCCAGCACAGGCTCCTGTCAGCAAGTGCATGGGGTCCGGGCAGCACACCTACATGTGCCTGTGTATGCAGACACCCACCCACGGGTGTTCCCATCCCCTGGAGCCTTCCCAGCCCGTTCATGGAGAAAGGCATCTACAGAAAACAGCCAGATTCTGGAATTCTTCCCCGAAAGATGCACAACATGAATTTTTCTTCTTCCTGATGCACCTCTAACCCAGGCAGAGGTTTCAGACTGTGTCGGTCCTGAGGGATTTGAAACTAGATAATAAATGGTCCCAGGCTTTGGGAGAGTGGAGATCCACAGCCCTGCTCCTGGGGTTCAGGTCACCTTTACCTCAAAGGTGCAAAACACACACACACTACATGCTCCCTGCCCCCAAAGCAAATAGGTGGGGGCTCAGCTCTGCCCCGGAGAGCAGCACCAAGTGTGGCAGAGCTGGGACCCGGCCGCAGCCCTGGCATGGCTGGGTGGGCAGCAATCCTGATTTTCTTCCAGCGTTGCTGGGAGATTGCACCGAGACCTATTTCCTAAATGCGCTGCTGACGCAGGCAGCCTGCTGTTATTTTTAGCAACACGCGTTTCACTTTCTAGACTCGCAGAAAATCAAGCTGCAGCGCGAGCGCCGATTACAGCAAGAGGCTGCTAGCAGGCTCCAGAGGCAACGTGCTGATATAGTAGCACTCTGGAGCAATGTGCAAACACAGTAACGCTCGCACGGAGACACGCGTGTGTTACTCCCCACGCGCTAGAAACGTGTGCACCCCGACAGAAGAGCCACCAGTTAAAGAGGCAGCCACTTCACCTTCCCCTTCTTAGTTCTTCTCAACCCTGCCGCGCTGCCGCCATCCATTAACTTGCTTGGATCCCTTGTGTGCTCCTGAGCGATGCCAGGAGAGTCTGGCAGCGCTCCCGTGCCTGCCCATCGCTAAATCACAGGATTCTTGGTGTTAGCAGTATCCCTTCAGGAAATTGTATCCTTACTCTAATTATCAATCTTTTTAATGCGAGGTTCAAAAAACGATGTCGCCTCTTCAACCATTAGCCTACCTACCTGCCAACACAAGACCCTTCCAGGAAACACATTCTGCAGTGCTTTCTCTAGCACCGTTCTGAGCAGGACAAATGCAGAAGATAGCTCATCACAGCCTTTGGCTCAGGAGATTCCCTTCTCACTCAGGAAGAGCACCCAATCATAGGAGAAAAAAACCTCGTTTCTTGCTGCATTTCCAAACAAACATCAGACTCGAGTTGTGATCTCAGTATCCACCACCGCTTGCCACCTCCAACCAGTACTCGCAACAGAGGCTGGTAAGCGGACGGAAAGCCCAGAGGAAACTACCAAATGCAAACTCGCTCAGAGGCTGCTGAACAGCTTTTACAACTTACGTGCCTATCTGTTCATCTTCTCATAACCAAATTACAGGGACTTTGTAGGGACTGTGTTCAGAGACATTAAAGAGAGAAAATAGCCTTATTTCATAAACACACCGTACACAAAAAGATCTCACTAGCTAGCAAGAAACTCCTTAGCATGCGGCTGTTGGAGCTCCCTCACCTGGCTCCAGAGTTGTAACAAGCACGGATGCAAGCCCCATTTCTGACTTTTCAACCCACACCACCCTTGGCTTGCTCTGCAGGACAGGCGAGACAAACCTTAGAGAAAACAACCACAAAGCTACTCACCGCGTCTTCTGAGCAAGTGCTGCATGCGCCCTCCCACCTGGTCCAGCCCCATCGGGGTGCTCTGGGAGAGGGGTTCGGAGCGACATCTCTCCACGAGGACTTTGAAGGGTGGTGCTTGTGGGGAGGGTTGAGAAGGATGAGACATCGGCTGGCAAGAAAAGGGTCAGAGAAGAATTTTACCAATATTTGTCAAACCTCAGAGGAAGCAATCACAAAATATACAATAATATATATAATTTTCAAGTCAGTGCAACACACCTTAGACTTTCTCACTGCAGTCTGCACCTCTTTCATTGTTTTGATTGAAAGATTCAGACTTGTGTACCCTGGTGTTGGAGTACCCTAACTCCCGTTGCATAGGGCTCATACCTTGAACACAGCTCTTGGTGTCCAACAGCTTCCAGTGGCGCCCAGCCTCCGAGGCACTTCCGAGTGTGACGACGAAGATGCCTGCTTTCTGTGCAGTGTTTTGTCTGCTCTCACGTTACCAAGTCCCAGCAGGAGCACACACAGGGAGTAAATTAGCTGGTGCTGAGGACCCAGTGCTAGCTAAAACATTTCGGGTGGGCTTCAAGACATGTGGCAGGACCGGCTGCTTTCTAAGGGGACAGCAAACCAGCAGCCAAAGAGACAACCCGGCTGGCAGGATGGGGCCTCACCCACCAGGCCCTTGCCACAGCGCCCAAGCAGGGGGCCAGGCCAGGTCTGGAGATGCTGGCCAGCGTCAGCTAGCCTTCAGATCCTTAGGCACATTCATGGTGATGAAGCAGGTCCAAGGCAAAGCAGGCAAGTCAGTTTACAGACCAGGGTCCAACAAAGCCCCATGATCGCTGGGCAGGTCCATGGTGGTGGGGCAGCTCCAAGGTCCAGCCAGGAAACCAGCCACCAGGTTGGTGTCTAGCCCAGCAGGGCCCATGGCCAGGCAAAAGCACAGCAGCAGCTGAGCTGGAGGCTCCTCCCTTGCTGCTCAAGGAAGGACTGAGCACCCAGGGCAGAGCTTAAATGGGCTGCCAGGCCCATGGATAAGGTGTGGGGGCCCCAGGTGAGACTGTTCAGGGTCATTAAGAGCAATTAGCACATTCAAAGCACAGTGAAGGCAGACAGCTGGGAGGTCTGCTTCAATGAGCACTCCTGAACTGAACTAGGAGATCATCCTTTGGTGGTCTACAGGAAACAGGAGACTGTTAATACCTGGATTGTTTGCCAGGTTACAACTGTCAGTCACTGGTCTCCATGTATGGCCATGCTCAGGAGACATGTAAGAAGTGGAAAATAGAACAAGACAATATTTCAGAAAGATCTCCAGCACTTGAGAAACATAGTCATGGAGTAAAGCAACAAGTCTGCAACAGTGAGGTTCACGAGAACAGTCCGTTTATGTGTGCGCTCATCCAGTAGCATAATAATAGGATCTGCCCATCCTATTATAAAAATAAAATTTACAACTTCTTAGAATAAAATTTGGATACCCATCAAGAACAATTACTGCAAAAGTCAAGAGTCTTCCTGATAATAAGATCCATGTAAAAGTGAATTAAATTAGTAACAGGATGTCATTTTCCTCCTTCCCAAAAATGTTAACAAAACACTCCCTTTCCATGTATTTCAAGAGGTCACATAAGGTCTTTTTCAGTTCCACAAACAGAAGCCTACAGATGGTCTACAAAGAGGACAGGAGGTGAATAAACAGAAGAGCACTGCTGTTATTGCTGTGCTGCTGGAGTCATCCGGAGGGTTCAGAGAGCCTTCTGGGGAGAGAAAGGACTCTCCAGCTGTAGATGGACTTGAATCACTTTGGTGGAAAACGTAACTGCAAAAGACCATATCAGACCCATGGACTGTCCTCCTTCAAAAGCCAAGTCTTACATCACTCAGCTGCTAACAAAAGTCTAACACAAATGCACCAACCCTCCTGATACCCAGTATCTGTAAAATCATGTCTCTTTATAAGCACAGCTGCTTTTCATGCAAGGTACTTCCTACTCACCCTACATTTTCTCCTGGTGGCTTCTGGTGAGACTGGGGAGATGTACCTAGCTGCTCCAGATGGCCTGGCTTTGCTCTGCTCCAAATCCAACAAGTTCCATCATCTTTAGACCATGCTTCAGCCCTTTGTGATACCTTTACAAATTTTTCTATTTTTTTTCCAAGATACTGAGTTTCAGCTCATTGTAGGACATGAAACACAAATAATATTCACTGCTGATCAAAATAATTCGGAAGTCCTGCTACTGTTGCTAAAAGGTCAGCTCCTAATCCATTGCCCAGCATTTGTGATGCTTGCTCTTTACAGCATCACCATTTCGACCAGGATAGGGTCCCAAAACACCCAGTGCACACGAACACAGCCGAGCAGGATGCACCCAACGGCACTGGTCTGCACCCTGCTCTGAACATCTGCTGCTGGGGGCCACCAACCACACACACCCTTACACCATTTTTTCTCTGATGTATGAACCTACCACCACAACTGGGGGTTTTTTTTCAGTTATAGTGTGTCTCATTTCCAGGGAGAACACAAGTTACAGCCTTGCCAGGTTTCAGATGGTCCAAATGCAAAGATAGGGCAAACCACAGCACTTGAAAGAAAACTGGGACCTTCTTCTCTGAAAATGCCCCGGTACGTTTTTAGCAAAACTAGAACAATTATTTTTTCCTGAAAGACTCACATTGGAAAGCAGAAATTATCACTGTAGTTTCTCTGGAAGCTGACTGATAACAACTGCGAAGAAGACACATCCTCTATATCAATAGCTTATGAAAACTTATTTGAAAGAGTAAGACAATTGCAATTGATAGAAGCACCCATGAAGTGGCTAAATAAGCCAGTTATACCTTAACATTTGGTAACATTAATCCAAAGAATGAATTAGCATTTATAGCTAACTGCAGAAAAACGCTGGAGTTTCCCTCACTTTTCTGTGAGTCCAGCTTGTGTTATTCTCTTTCAAGAGGTAAAGATCCTGAAAGAGACAACTTGTATGGCGATATTTTGCAGAATGGAATTTTCTGTTTAGAAAAGTCACAGTTCAAATTCCTACTTTATATTTTGTTCTCTGTGACACGTGGCACTGTGGAAGTCTTGTGTATAATCTCAGAGCCAAGAAATCAGCAGGAGAAGAAACCAGGAGGTGCTCCTCACTGGGAAGCTTCTAGCCTCTATGTGAGATGGATTTGTCATGCTTCCACGGCCGTGCTGATAACTGGGTGCCTCGTACGGTTTGGTGCATCTGTCCTCAAGACTCCAGCAGCCCCAGTTTTCACTGCTGTGCTGTTATCTTTATTTACAGATGAAGAACAAAGCAGATTATAATTACCCCAAAGACACAGTGGGAGTCTGTGGATGAATTAAGGCTTGATCTCCCATTCCCTGCTCCCAGCACCGTGTCCAGTGGCCCAATATGCTTCTCTTGACTGGGTGACAGCTGGGAGGAGATTAAAGCCAAAGAAAACCTTCCACCCAGAGAAGTTCTCGACGCATAGCCCCTTTAGTATATGGGCCAGCAATGCCCAGAGATCCCCATTCATATCACTATTCTGATGGCACCAAAGATGGCACGCGGTGGCCTGTTGTAACTTTGAGGCTGGGAACTAAACAAAGGCAAGACCCAATAAGTATTTTAAGAAAGCATGTGGAAATCTGAATTATCCATGTGTTCAGTGGCTGGTTATATATACATGTAAAGCCTGTCAGCTTTGCAAACTCAACCTGCCTTTCCCTGACAATGCTAAAAATATGTTACCCAAAAAAATGCTACCCCACTATAGATAGCACTAAATATAGGCTTTAATTCAAGTTTTTGCTAGCATCTCATGGTTATTAAAACCACGAAAATCTGAACAGCTTGGAGACAGGCTTTAGAGGGTTTGTCTCCTCTAAAAATAAGATGATTGTCAGATATAACCATATTAAAAGCCATAAATAAACAGAATCTTCATTCTGTAACTATATCACACTTCGCTACAGACAGGAGCATAGTGCTCTTTTGGCAACAGCAGGATTTAGAAAGTAAAGCACTATTTCTTAATTTGGATGGACTATGAAGTCTTTTGTAAGCAGCAGTAGGCTGGGACACAACACAGCTGACTGCCAGTAGCCAGGAGATGAAGCGAGCTCTGCCGATCAGCGCTCAGAAATACCCATTTCCTAGCTGGTGTCATTCAACAGAGCAGGAAGAGAAAGGACAAATCGACTCAGCAGTCCCATCTCTGCAGCTGCTCCCAAAACGTCCTGTAGCAGAGAGGCAATAAAACAATCTCAAGCTAAAGGTCGCTGTGAGAACTTGTTGCACATCACTCCCAATTTCTCATCAAACACAGAAAAAGAAAAGCTGCTGTGTCTTCCTGTCGTGAAAAGGCACTTGCAGCTGCTGCACTAAAGTAAAACTCCAAACCTGTGGGAGAATCTGCGCTGTGCCCCAGCTATCAGATTGCAAATCTGCAAACGCGTCCTCTGGCACGCGCACACTCCGGCAGATCCGTAATGCTGCGCTCCCAGTTCGGCCCACCGCGCAGGGAGAGTCTCCGGATTTTCCACACAGAGCAGCACCGTGCGCAGCTACTGCACACAAATCACAAAACCGACCCGGGCTGTGGAAGCATCGACCCGGCGCCACCAGTACGGGCCACTCCGCAACCGGGAGTGCCCTGACGGCACCTGCGCGGGTCGGCTCCTAACTACCGGCCTCCGAGGACCAAACTCGACGGCTGATCCAGAGAGACATCTGCAACCATCCGCTGTGATGCCGAGACGTGAGTTTGGTCAGAGAGCGCCTTGCAGGGCTCCAAAACCAAACCAGCTGGGAAACCCGGGGCATCCCGGGTCACCTCGTCCTACGGGACAGACACCTTTTGCCCAGGCTGACAAAACTAGGCAAATCTCATTGTCACACTTCTGGCAATCGTAATTCCCCCAGACAAGGGCATCACAAACCCAACTGGTGTCTCTGTGAAGCCACAACAGCCAACAGCGAGCTGCAGTCTGTAAACCTTCTGGAGATAACATTCAAAACCCTAAGGAAAAAGAGGTGGGTTTCTGTTCCTCGCAGATAAACTCGTATTTCAGAAATAAGCCAGCAGAGGGCACAGCGAGACCGCAGCGCAAACCCTCCATCAACTTTTGGGTGCTAAAAACTCTAAACTGATGTCTGAAATATGAAGTCAGATGCATATTTTGCAACCTCCCCTCATGTCCTTCCCAAAGGAGGTATCACATCCCCTGTCCGAGGATACATCAGGTGGTTTGAAACCCCGACAGAAAAGCCGGAACCGCAAAGTAGTCTGTGTGGTATCAAAGTTTCCTTCCACCCAGGTGTCATCTTCTGCTACTGGCAGTGGTCAGATGCAGCTTCTGGGGCTGTGCCTGACTCCCTGCAGCAGCACTCTCCCTGTTGAGATGCTGCGGTGTTTTTAGAGGTGGGATGAGGGTAATTCACTTCACTGGGGACACAGAAAATGGAAACTTTTATAGCTTGCAACTGTCCAAAATCTAGTAAAACCTCCACATCACCCTGCAGGTCATTTCTGATCTCTGTCTCTCCAGAAAAGGCAGGTGCTTTCATTCCAGAGCTGCAGCAGTGTGAATGGTGAAATCGGTATTTCATTTCCCATTGACAATCTATTTTGACCTTTACTGTTCTTCCAATAGTTCAAAATGTTTTTATCTCCACTGTTCCACAAGCTCTCAGAACAAACCAGAGTTTGGGATGGGGTCTGAAAGCAACTGGGCAGGGAGACAGTTTAAGAAGTAAGTGGTTGTCTACCTTTCTACAGCTGCTCTTGTTATTAAACGGTGCTGCAATGCTATTTCCTTTACAGCATTAAGATCAATTTGTACTGAGCTGTAACTTGCCTACAACATCACTCAGCTCCTGCCCAAAAACATTAAAATTTTAAAAGGCAGGACTAGGAAAGCAAGAAACAGGGGCGTTAATTGCAGGCGAGTACAGCTGCACAGATTTGCTGTACTGCTAGGGCCGGCGCGCAGGTCCCCTAAATCCCACTCCAGCATCCTCTGTGCCACAGCAGCCTCCGTCTCCCACACCATCCCCCAGCCTGTTCGGGCAGGGAGCCTCGGTGAGAACCAGCGCTTCTGTGCTTTTTGTGGGACAAAGCGCAGGTTGTTTTGAAAATATTTGCTTGAGCAATTTCTGCTCTACACTGCTAGCACACTTTAAAACAGCTGGAGCACTTGCTTTCAGCAGCTGACCAAGCAAAGCCACTCCGTCCTAGCAGCCCCTTCTCCCTGCTTGTGGCTGAGCATTTCACTCGAAATCCAAATCCTTCGATTAACGCAGAGCAGCCCAGAGCGGAGGCAGGAGGGCCAACAACTGTCCTGGGGAACAGGTGCCAGCAAGGAGCAGGATTTAGCCCTCAAACAGTAAGCGGCTGGAGTCTGCTGCTACTGTCACGTTCAGGTCGAAGTTATTTCTCTTGTGTGTTTATTTTTAGTAAAACGTTTCCGAGTGCCGCTCCCTGATGAGAGATAGGCAAGCAAATCCCTCGGCTATCTCAGGACATTTGTTACTGGAGCTGCGGGTGGACTCTCTAGGTCCATTCCTGTCCAAGAGTATCCCTCTTGACTGCTCTGGGTTCGATGCTACCGCCAGATCACCGTGCCTTTCTAAACCTCTAGTCCAAGTCCGGGGGATGCAGAAGGTGCTCACAAACCAGGGCGGGCTGTATGCTTTCCCTTCCACCCCGCTGCTGCTTCTGCCCAGTGAGGAGGCAGCGGGCCTTCCGTGAAGCTGGAAGCCACGGCAGTCCGGAGGTCCTACTGCTATCGCCACTCGACTGGAACTCGGGGGAGGTTTCCTGTCCGGTTATCTCAAGCACCATATTTAAATTTCCCAGTAATGTTTGTAAGCTGCAGCAGCTGAGCTGGGGCTTAGCCCATCTCCTGTTCACGCAGCTGACCTGGGCAATCGCTCACATGTTGCCCGAAGAGCTCTGCGCTTGGGCATGCAGCCACTGCCCTCAGCTAGCAGAGATGCGGCTGCTCTGGGAAAAGAGAGCCAATATTTTCCTCTGCTCCAACGCAATCCTTTCACGCCTCTCTTATCTTGCTCCTGCTCAGAATCCTTTCAGCTTAGTCCCTGCGAAGGGCTATCAAACCACAGCCCTCTCACTCAAGCTCCTCCTAAAACCATTTTTTCCGGAGACCACGAGAAGTGACTAACCACAACTCACCCCTCTTCGTAAGTGCCTGGAATTACGCTGCAAGCCACCTTTATTTTTTTGTACTACACAAAACAGCGCAGAACAACAACTCCAGGAATAACTAACAATGGTACTGCCCATTTTAGCTGGGAGTCAGAAGTTCAGATTTTTCTCCCCCGGCATTTCTAATCTGCTGCCAATTTTCAAACACTTCCCCTCTTGGCTCAGAAGTTACAGTGACCCTTTTTCCAACAGGGAACAATGTCATCACCTCTGTAACATCTCCGTCTCTCCAAGCCCAAAAGCAAAGGAGAAAGTTTCTTCACAAATTTACTCAATTCCCCTACCTAGCATCTTGAAAAAATAAAAAAAAAGTCATCTTTTCAGCATCAGCTAATCAGCAGGGATCCAAAAGTAAACAGCGGGGGTTCACACTGGGTCCTACCACGGTCTGTCCACAAACCACAAACCGATCCCGCAACCGGCACGGGGCGACACGAGCCTGGCGCAGCTGACACGACCGCTACCGCTCACAGATCTCTGCTCCACACGCACAGCGACGTGTGCAGGGGCTACAGCGGCGGGCTGAGAGTTACGGGGGGAGCCTACAGGCCTGAGGAGCCTTTTCTCCTCCTGCGTGTGTGACTCCCTTATCCACGCGACTCCTAAGGCCTCCCATCGTTAAGCTGGACAATACAGATTTGTATCACGGCGAACCCAGTCCAAAATCCAACGTCCACTTAAATGTTCTGACAGTTTTAAGGGCTTTGAAAGACTTGCTTACAGCAAACAGGAATGCACTGCCGTAATGAGAGCCACCACCACTGCCCACCTTTCACTTCGGGCTGGGTATTTAACATCCCAACAGGCTATCTCATCTTCTGCGGAGACAGATGCAAGGCAACTCCGCTCCGACCAGACCCCTGCTCTGCGTGTAGTCACGTTAGGGAGGCATTTTGCTCACATTCTGCACCCAGCCCCTTGGCAAGGCTTTTGGATACAGGCTCAGTACCAAACTACTGAGGCCACGCAGCTTCCGACAGGTTTGGAGCCAGGAGAGAGCTCGTTTAGATCTGCAGAGGAATGATCTGATGAGCTCCACAAGACATGGGCCGCCTTTTTTTCTTTCTCTCTCTGTTCTTGCACTGTGTGCCAGGGCTCTGGCTGGTATTGTAGATGCCGTGTTGTAACCAGCATCATCTAATAAAAATCAACCACCAACACCCCTACCTCTTTTTTAGGTAAGAAAACACGAGGGCCACAGTGCAATTGCTGAACGCCGTTTGTCCACAGCACACTTCAAAACTGTGAATTTGTCGACAGCACTCTTCTTACAAGTTTCTAATTCAAATGAACTAAATGCAGAGAGGAAAAAAATTAAATGTAGTGCCTAGAAATACATAAACTTCTGCTACAGCCCTCTTCTACAGGCACTGATACAAACCAACGGCCAAAGGGTCACAGGAGGAGCCGCTCTGGAGGTTTACACTGGCAGCTCAGGGATATGCCAGTTCACCGGCCCCTCTTGGACTGACAGAAAGGCTGTGTCCCCTGCCACCATTCGTACGACGGTCTAGTTAACTGAAAATCCCAATGAGGGTTATATAAAAATGCTTTCAAGCGCAAACCATCTTCACAAGATGTATAACAGTACGGTCTTACTGAAAACGTTACAGTAAAAGTTGCTCATACCTTTCCGTTCTTGAGCCGTCCAGAGGAGACAATTCTGGAGACGTGCACCTGGAACGGACGGCACTCGTTGTTGCAGTTAAACCGGTCCCCTCCGTCCGTTATCTCCACAGAGTTTTGTTCTACAAATGAAGTGGTTCCGCGCTTTTTAATGCGGCAGTCAGTCCGCTCTAAAACCTGTCCTTTAACTGTTGCACATTTTAAAAAAGTCACTACAGAAATGTTAACGTCAGCTACAGGAGAACAGCCCAGGTCTGCGGCACCCAGACTGTTCACAGGAAGATCTTGAGAACGTGGCAGGTCCCTGCCCACGACGTGTGTCTTCTCCAGAGTACTGCCAGTGTCTTGAACCTCTTTAGTTGGGGCTGTCTGTGGAAGGTGGGTCAGAGCCTCAGTCACTGCAGAAAAGTCACCATCTGCAGCTGGAGAACGGCCCAAGTCCACAGTATCCAGATTCTTCACCGGAAGACTTTGAGAACCTGGCAGGTCCCTGCCCATGACCTGTGTCTGCTCCAGAGTACTGCCCGAGCCCTGAATCCCCAGCTCACCTCTAGACCAGTCCTGCAAAGGCAGCTCAGGATTTCTCAAGTCCTGCATATCCAAGTCTGTCTTTGAAAGCTCCTGAGCCACTGCTGGAGAAAGATCCATGTCTTTAGCAACTACCGGAGCACAAGCCACGTCCTCGGTCTCAAGGCTAGTTGGGGTCCTCTGTGGAAGGTGGATCAGAGCCTCAGTCACTGCAGAAAAGTCACCATCTGCAGCTGGAGAACAGCCCAGATCCGCAGCACCCAGATTATTCACAGGGAGACCTTGAGAACGTGGCAGGTCCCTGCCTATGACCTGTGTCTGCTCCAGAGTACTGCCAGTGTCTTGAACCCCCAGCTCACCTCCAGACAAGTCTTGCATCTCAGGATTTCTCAAGTCCTGCATAGCCAATTCTGTCTTTGAAAGCTCCTGAGCTATTGCTGGAGACAGATCCATGTCTTTAGCAACCACCGGAGCACAAGCCACGTCCTTGGTATCAAGTTTAGTCAGTGATGCCTGCGGAAGGTGGATCAGAGCCTCAGTCACTGCAAAAAAGTCACCATCTGCAGCTGAAGAACGGCCCACGTCCACAGCATCCAGATTATTCACAGGAAGACCTTCAGAACATGGCAAGTCCCTGCCCACAACATGTGTCTTCTCTGGACTACTGTCTGAATCCTGAATCCGCTCAGTCAGAGTCGTCTGTGGGAAGTCAATCAGATCACCAGAGGGGTCTTTAGTATTTAACTCAGTGAAAGAGTCACCTGCGAGCTCTGGCAGGTGGGAGATGGATGGTTCTGGCCCAGAAGGAGAAAGTGTTGTTTCATTAAACCTATCATTCTCGCTGCCCGGGGCAGAGGAACCAATGTCTTGCGACACCTCTGTGGTTTTGCAATACTGCACGGGCTCCTTCCCCACCAAACTCTCAAAGCTGAGATTGTCCCATGTGCCTGAATCTGGGGACTGCAGACACGCTCCCACCGTGCAGAAGGCCTTTGCATTCTCATTCTCGATAACCAAGCCCTCTTTGTGGGAGGTAACATCCTGCCTCCAGCTTCGGAAACTCCGCTGAGGCCTTTTCTCATCAGGTGAAAATGCTCTGGAGGAGCCTCGCAGCCTCCGAGCTGCCTCGGCCACACTGGTGAAGAACCTCACAACACCCCCAAAGTGAGTGGCCTTGGTCGCACTGTTTGATTTTTTCCGCTGGCTGAGGTTCTCCTCACATCTCGTATCAAAGCCAAAATAAGAAGTAGAATGATCAGTTATATTTTCTAAGTTCTGGAAATTGGTATCAGATCTTTGATCTGGAAGCTTTGAATTATCTTTGCTAGTTAACGAAATTCCTTTCAGATAGCTCCAGACATCAGAGCTTCTTCCTCTTCTGCTCTCCTGTGGGAGCACAGTACACTTCTTTTGATTGTCTCTTTCTGTAGTTGCAGGACTCTTCAAGTTTTCAAAATTCAAAGACTCACTCCTTCTAGCTGGTATTCTATGGCAGTTACTGTCATTATCTTCACTGTGTAATCTGACGCTAATATCCCTGAGACATTTACTTTCATTGGCATCAATTTCAGGAATGCTAATATTCAGCTCTATGTCTTCAAAAGAAGAATCCAAATCATCGATGTACCCCGCATACGAGTGGCGGGAGGGCCTCCGACTGTCACCCAGTTTCTTAACCCTGTAGACAGCTCTTTGCCCGCTGGCATGATGGTCCTCCTCAGGGTCACAAGCAACCTGGACTGTGGATGCTCTCAAATCCACATTCTTAGGCATCCTGGAGGTTCTTCCCTTTTTTAATGGCCTCACCCTGTCCATGAAGGACGGTTTTTTTAATTCTGAGACCTCAGAGGTAGCTCCCAGTAGGATCATGGACTGAGGCCTTCCTTTATTCGCAGAGAGTCCTTTCCTTCGTTTAACGAAATTCCAGATCCGGTTGCCTTTGGTCGTCTTCTTATACCTGGGTGCTTCCTCCTGTTCATTTGGGATTGCATCGCCGGAGGTGCAGTGCTCAGCACCACAGAACTCCCACGGGTCAGTACTCCTCTCCTCCATGTTTGCCTGGAAAACCCTGTTCGCATATCCATTTGGAGCTACCACGGGACCAGGATGCTGATGGCCCTCTAGAACTTCCATCGCTCCAACTCGCAAACTGGTATCAGGGGTCACAGATGCATCGTCTTCAGATTGCTTTCTTCATAAGACTTAAGGAAAAAAGAACAAAAGAATGCAATTAGGAGCAGAAAGGGGTTTTGGAGGAAGCATTTGTTAAAGCATCACGGGTCAAATCTTCCCCCAGTGGCAGTGGTGGTTTTGCCACTTATTTCAGTGAGGGTGCAATTTTGCTCATAAAACGTATAAATCCTAAAGCAACTTAAATCTGATTTAAATGACTGAAGATTTAGTGACCACAAATAAACTTCCTGCGTTAATAAAGTTACCACAAAGTATACGCAGAATACCATAAATCACAGCTTCATTCTGCAAATTGCCAGGACTCTAAACACGTCCGAGTGCATGACAGAGAGGAAAAGAGGAAATTACAATAAAGCGTCCCCACGCATGTCACTGTCACCTTCCCCAGCCAGGAACCGGCAATGCACTCCCAATGAGTTCAGTCTCTTCAGGCAGGCATTCAAAGAAAAGTCAGGATGAGCCTGTTCCTGGAACCATTGCAATTCTGAAATAGTAAAACATCAGAAAACTCACGGAATATCCAAGCCAGGTTTTTTTTCTACCATAGCTATGGCAGCAGCATGGGAATCCCTCGCTGGAACTCCACTGCTAAATGAAAGCTGCCTGTCCACCACTCAACGCTACACAAAACACACGTGTTCCCCTCAAGCCAGCTCCACCCTAAGCGAACAGGATTAAAACTACAAGTACCCCATATGCAACAGCCACGGAAACCACTCAAACCCTTTGTGGGAACACATTTGAACTCCTGCTCGTACAGATCCTCAAGCTTCCCTCGCACTGGTGTACCTCTGCCCTGTCGCGCTGCTACAGCTCCACAAGCTGGTCCTGGCTTTGCTGTCCACCTCTGCGACACGCAGAACTACACACCAGGCACTAAATGGGGTTAAATTCCAGCAATTCCCAATCCTACTCTCAGAAAGAAGGAAGGAAGAGTAGAAACAAGAAGGGGCACAGCCCCAGAGACATGGGTTTGACAGTGGAAACTCCGCTTTCCCCCGCGCAGAGGGAGAGCAGGCAGTCACAATGCAGTGCTCCGACACCAAGGCACGAAGCTCACTCCTGCTCTTCTCCATTTTACTGTTACTGCTCTACGAACAGTCCCCGTATCTATAAAAAAACACTCACTATTTCTACTAAAATCAAGGTTATTAATGCAGCAGGTATTGTCCTGGACACCTCACGAACAAGTAAAGGTTCACCCAGTCAAATCACCCACCACGTCTGTCTTGAACAAGCAATAACTCCCGAGACCGCCATGGGTGGCAGAGGCACCGAGGAACCAGAGCACAGCCAAGTGAGGTCGAAAACCTTAACAGAAACAACCACGATCCTGCTTTTTTCTGAACAACAGTCAGCTGGCTCTCGCTACAGCCATGGCACAGGGGTTGTGCCAAGCATTTTTGGCACAAGAGGTACTTAGGGTAGCAAAACTCAGTGTTTGCTACGGTGGTGGGTCAGCTGCGGCCAGCTGCCAGATGTCCACTCCACCGCGCTAGCACTCCCCGTCCCCAAAGAGGAGAGTGGCAAAAAGTGTGATGGAAAAGCTCATGGGTTGATCTAAAGATACGGAGACCCCTCACAAACTACTGGCACAGGCAAAACAGACTCGACTTCGGGAAAATTAATTTGATCTATTGCCAACTAAAATTGATTTAGATAATGAGAAACTAAGACAAAACTAACACAACACCTTAACCCCACCCACCCCTCTTGCCCACGGCTCAGCTTTCCTCCTTCACTCCTGATGGCTCTGCCCCCCACCCGAGGGGCACAGGGGGATGGGGAATGGGGAGAGGCAGGGTCTGGGCATCATGGTGCCTCTCTGCTGCTCCCTCCTCCTCGTGCTTTTCCCGTGCTCCTGCATGGGGCTTCCACAGGCCGCCATTCTCCTCAGGAGAACCCGCTCCTGCATGGGGCTTCCACAGGCCGCCATTCCCCTCAGGAGAACCTGCTCCT
>Ga0065711_1003458_pt1 | contig 30687 bp, 29 predicted proteins | sample Hoacrofraction12_FD_59098 | JGI IMG/M metagenome (GOLD analysis project Ga0065711, IMG submission 59098) | Hoatzin crop microbial communities from Cojedes, Venezuela - Epithelial fraction 12 v2 (version 2) | ecosystem: Host-associated > Birds > Digestive system > Esophagus > Crop | place... | reverse complement strand
GGGGGGGGGGGGTGTGAAAAAAAATCCAAATCCAACCCATCTCCAAAGCCGCCTCCTTAACCTTTTCAGAAAAAAATAAGGAGAAAGAGGAAAAAAAAAAAAAAACCACAACAAAGAATAAAGTTCCCACTTGGCACAGTAGCAATACTGTGTGCTGCTTTGGTGTCTCCAGCAGTCGGGGAAGGAGCCGTCGCCTGGCACAGGGACCCGGCGCGGGGTGACGAGGGGCGGGGGAAGCGCCCACCCGTCGCGAAGGGCCGGGGGGCTCCAGCCGGGAGCTGCGGGGCTGGGGCGTCCCCCTGCCCCGTTCACCCCGGGCAGCGTTTGCCCGCGCCGTAGCCAGCGCCCGAAGCTGTGGGCTGGAGGGTGAAGAGCTCCCACCCTTGGGTGCTGACCCCGGAGGTTCTCTTTTCCTCTCGTTTCTGCGCGGGGTGAGGAGTCGGGGTGAGGGTGCTGAAAGAGCTTTCGGGTGTTGGTGAGGGTGTTTGAGCCCCGTTTGTGGCTCAGCGCTGGTGGATGGGTGGTTGGGCAGATGTTGCCCACCATCTTCTGGGCAGGGCGATGTCGGCCCAGAACTGGGGGACATGACATGGACGCCGGTGACCCCCAGCCACAGCCTCGCGCCCTGCTCCGTGGGATCCTTCGGGATCGTTTCCGGAGCGGGGAGCAGGACACGTCGCTGATCTCCTGGCTCTGTGTGGGAGCTCGGGCCCCGGCTGCGCCCCGTGTCGCCATCGTGCCAGGACAGCCTGCCCCGCGCTGGGAGATGCGGGAGCAGCCCGGGTGGACCTGAGACCGGTTCTGGCACTTTCTGTCTTCATCGTCTGGTCTCCCCACGTGCGCCCCGTCCCCATGCAGACCCTCCTGCAGCCGCCTGTCCCCCCGCTCATCCCCACGGCCAAAGGGACCGGGACACGGGGACACTGGGGGACATGGGGCAGTGGCAGCTCCCATCGGGGAGCTCGGAGCCACCCGTGCCGAGGCACCGGAGCAGGGAACATCAACCCGCTGCAGATTAATTAATTCGGGTCAAACGGGCCAGCGTGCCGGGCGGGAGACCTGCGGCTGCTCAGGGGGACGCACCCAGGGGGCTGCGGCGGGACGGCCCCCCATTTCCCTGCTGCCAAGGGGACCGGGGGGAGCCTGGTTTGGGGAAAGGGGGGAGCTGATGCCCCCCCCCGCCTCCACCCCCTGTCCGGGGACCGAGGCATCCCCGAGCACCCCAAAACCTCACGGCGGGGTCCGGACGGCACCTCCGTGCGCTGCCGGCTGCGGTTGTGCAGTCCAGGAGAAAGTCACGTCAAACCCAAGCTCAGCGTTAACGTTCGCCAGTTTTGTAACTGGACAATTTATCCCTGGAGCTGTACCGGGGGGAAATGCCTCTCTTCTGCAGAACAACCTGCACATCGCTGCGCTGAGGTGAGCTGTGTGGTCGCCGGGGCTGTGCAGAGCACCCGCCGGGTGTAAATTCACCCGCAGCTCGCTCCGGAGGGGTGGGCTGCTGCTGCTAAAGGTGGAGGGGTTTGCTCGCTGCTGTTTTGCTCGGCGTGCCCACCAGTGAGCGGCGTGGGTGGCAGTGTCCGAACACTGCCTTACTGGTTCCATAATAAAAAAGCAAAGAAAAATAAAAAAGCGCGATGGATCATGGCGAAGGGGATGCGGGGCGGGTTGGGGACCCGGGCGCTGCTGGGGCACCGGTGGGGGTGGCCGTGGCAAAATGGGCCAAGGGAGGGGGGAACAGGGTCGGTGGCAGCAGTGCTGGCGATGAGGACAGGGCTGCTGGAGGGACCTTGGCCAGGGATGAGTTTGCTGGCTGAAGCGTGACGGACATCCCACCCTAAGGCTGGGGGGATCGGTGCTCTGGCCAAGGCGCAGGCTCCCTCCTTGCCTCAGTTTCCCCGTCTGCAGGCAAGGCTCGCACCCCTGCGTTGCTTTTAACCAGCTGGTGGCCAGGAGCTGCTTAAACACAGTGGTTTTATGGACTGTGGTCACCAAGGGATGCTGGTGGCACCCAAGGACAGCTGTGGGACCATGCCCCTAAACGAGACACCTGCATCGCTGCCAGCATCAAGCTGGGGTGATGCTGGAGGACACCTTCACTTCGTTGCTCTTTGACCAGCAGCCAAGGAAAATGTTGTTCAACTGTGGTTGAATTTAAATTGAATTTAATTTAAAAAATACATACATAGATATATTCTGATGATGGATAATCCCTCACAGGCCTTGTAGGAAAGTATTGGGGAGGCTAATTAGCCACTAGCTAATTAAGAACCAAAATAGAGGCCTTGGTATCTATTTGTGGGTCTAAATTGCTTTACGTCTGACATCCGTCCCGTGAGGTGGGGCTGGCTTTGGTTGGGGCTGGGAGCCGTTGGTCCCCAAGCCCCCCCCCCCGCGATGCCCCGGGGCTCGGGCGCTCTCACCGCTGCCGGGGGTGTGTGGGCGGTGTTTTACAGGGCCAGCAATGAAGGGGGGGACAGGGAGCCGAGGGGCTTGGCTCTGCGTGACGACAGATTGGATGGCTATGTGGAATTTAATCCATCGAAGAGCTATTAGATGGTTTTGCACTGTGGGGCCTTCTGCTGCCTCTCCTGGGGCTCAGAAATGGGTTTTACACAAAAGACGTTTTCCTGAGGGCAGCAGCGAGCATTTCGGGAGGTCGCCCCAGTCCGAGCTGCTGCGAGTCCTGGAGGTTCCCTGATGCTGCGGGACTGGTTTGTCCATCCAGGGGATGTCCGAAAGGTTCCTGTCCCTGTGCTGGTGAAGGATCTCCCTGGGTCCTCGCTGGGTTGCCCAGACACCATCTGACATCCCTCCAGGTACGTACCCACACCGACCAAACCTGCCTCCTCCGGTCTCCGCACGCCCCTCCAGCGACCAGCTCCCATGGCGATGCCCAAGGTAGGTACCTTAGAGCTCTTGAAGGTTATTCTAAAGTTCTCCGAGATCAGAGAGTGTGCTGAATTTCTTCTTGGAAAGGCTCTTGCTGCTCTGAAGGCAATTAGAATAAGTTAATAAATAGTACAAACAGAAGCCAAGCTGTTGAGCCTCTCGCATCAGAGTTTAAACGCTGACGAGGGCTGACAGCGGTAGCCATGGTCAATAATTCACACTGATGCTGCAGAAACAGAAGGTGGGAAAACTCTAAATTCGAGGCCAAGACTTTTGATTTAATGATGGAAAACTTTAGGTCTACTTAAAAAGCTCTTGCATAAGGAGACAAAAATGAAAGGGGACAAAAGCAGATGGCTTCAAAAACCAGCAATAAAGAAAAAAAATGTCAGAACTCCAGACTCGCTCGCATTTTGACTGGGCGGCAGATGGATTTTTGAGGAGGAGAGAGAAGACAAAAGATGGTCCCTCATGTCTTTGCCCTGGCCAGAGGCCATGAGAAGGCGCAGGAGCATTGTGACCTGCTGGTGGTGAATTGGTATTTAATTAGGATTAAGGGGATTTTTTTTTAATTTTGGAAAGAATAAAAGCAAGAGGGGGATTTTGTAGCTAGGCCTTCAAACTCTTCTGGAGTTGGAAGAGCAGGGAGGAAAGGTGTGAGACCGAGGTTGTCCTTGCCGCACGGCCCCAGGCTCTCTGCATTGGGCTTCAGCACCCTCCCTGCGGGTGACGGGGAGGGGAGAGGGCCGTACCTGTGGTACCCAGCGATGAGCAGGCTCAGACAGAAAAAAATCAAGGGTACAAAACACGCCAGAATACCAAACGCCTGGTCCCTCCGCGCCAGCCCGCAGCAGAGCAGGGCTCTTTGACTGAGCGGCTGAGCGGGTCGGACGTGCCGTTGGCCAGCGAAGCCGGTAACCGTTCCCGAGCTTCTTACAGCAGGAAGCATTTTATACTCCCCTGACAGTCACAATCCAAATAGCCATTCATCAGTTCTTGTGATTTGCCGTGAAATTATATATTCTCTCTGATAACGACGCAGAGGGCTGAAGAGCTGATCTTGGCAGGAGATGAGACGTTCCAGGCTGGCAAGTAACTTGGAAGGAAAATAGAGCGGCTTTTGATGGGATGCCTGGGTCTTATCAGCGTTGGGACGCTGAAGGGCGTTGGGCAGGGGTGTTTTGGCTGGCTGAGCTCTACCTGGCTTGTGTGCTCGTCTGAGAAGAGCTGGGTTTCTAAGAAACTTGGGAACGAGTTTCGCTCTTGGGGGGCGGGGTTAATAGCGGAATTAATTGTCAGGATTATTTATCCTCTCTTTTTTGGCCTCCTGTAATTATCAAAAAAAGTATTTGTCAGGACTCCAGGCAGCGGCATGGTAATAAATCACTCGCCACTGCCGGGAGGTTGGAGCAGTTGTGTCCAAGCGAGCTGCGATCAGTGTCGGCTTTAGTGAAGGGCAAGTGCTGTCAGAGGAGCTGGTGGGCTGGTGCACAAACAGAAAACCAAAAAAACCAAAAAAAACCCCATCCCAAACAGCTTTGCAGAAATGCTCCTGAGATAAATTCCCTGGATGCAGAGTTCTCCAGCCTGGAGCTGCGGTTGTCTCAGCCGTTGTGAGGAGGCATCGCCCAGCAGGGATGCAGGGGGGCTTGCGGAGGTGGAAGCCTCGGCAGCCCCCGGCGTGGGGGATGCTGCCGGGCTCCGCAGGGCTCCAGGGCCCTTCCCGTGGTGGCAACAGGGCGTCCAAAACCACCACTGTGGAACGCACCACGGGGAGGGCATCTGCCTGCGCGCCCCGGGCTGAAAACCTGCGGCAGCTGGGTTGGAAGGCAAAATCCCTGTGCTGCAAACCCACTGCTTGCGGGGTCTCGCTGTGGTGCAGGTCAGGCTTCGCCGGGCTCTGCCCTCCGGCCCGGCTGCTGTCGTGGGCTCGCTCCTGCCGGCACGGCGGTGATGCTGTGCTGGGGGGCACGGGCGGTTGTCCGGATCCCACCCAAGGAGACACCGTGCTCGTCTTGGCTGCAGACAGAGCAACCCCGGTATAACCACCGACCGGTGAGACTTTCCTCTCGTTGGCCCTTGTAAATGGAGAACAGAGAGAAATAACTGCCCCGAGAGCCGTTCTGCCACCTACGTTGCAGAGAGGAGAGCATCGGTCCTGCATCGTTTCGAGTCTGTTTTGGAAGAGGCCAGTGTGTTTCCCTTCTTAGGAATAATCCAAACGGCTCTGGCTGCAAACGCATGTAACCTGACGAAGCACAGGGTGTTAGGAATGGTGGTAAACTCCATCTGGAGAGCTCTCCGCTTTGAAGTCAGGCGCAGTTTTAAACTCTGCAGGGTACTTTTGCTTAGAAAAAGCAGCAGTTGTCAGTGAAGACTGATCTTGGTCCAGAAATTTTTGCTGCCCCCCCTGATTTCTTTTCATATTTATTAGTCATTTGCAATCTCTTTGATGACTAGATGCATGTTCAGCTCGGAGAAAGTTCTCTTGCAGTGTTTGCCAAGGTGATGCCAGGGGATAGGAAACACCAATGGCACTAGCTGCCAGGCCCGGCCATGAGAACGATGGTGTATTTCGAGTTGTCAACGTTAATTGCCACGGCAGCCCGCAGTGCTCGTGAGCAGAGGCTGAGGAAACCCATGGAGGATGCAGAAGCCCTGGGGAGGTTGGTCTGAGGTCTCACCCACCGGCATGCAGCCCCAGCCGAGCCAGCCAAGACCAATCGGTCCACACGTTGCAGGTCGGCGTGTGCAGAAACCGCTGTGCCTGCAGGAGAGGGGCATCTCCGGGGGCTGCCGGGGCTCCTCTCCTGCCTCCGGTGGCACAGGGGGAAGAGAAGGCTTCATGCAGAGCGAAAAAGAAGAGCAACCCCGTCCAGTAGGTTGCTCTTGAAGACACTGCATCCTCTTTCAACACGTTCCTCAAACCCTGCTCAGAGCAGCTGCCAGTGGGTGCGGCATGATGGGCCCTTAATCAGCTCTGGAGAGACGCGGACTCTGACGAGGCTTGGCCTCCACTGACCTGGGTGTTTGTTTGCAAAAGGCCAGAGTGTAGATACACAATCCTGATCTGGCTCTGCCCGAGATCCAGGAGTATTTTCTGCTGCTGTTTCATGCTGAGCCCTTTCCAGAAAGCCAAGCAGCTGCCAGAGGTCAGACGTGAGGAGCCTGGTCGGTGCGTGCCTGCAGATGGGTGCCAGGCCTGGATCTGCATTCCAGTTGGACCGAAGCAGAGCTTTTCCCCACGGGGATGTTAATCCTGGGCCTTGGCTTTGAGCCATCTCCAGCTTTCGTGGTTTTGGAACCAAAAAGGAGCGCCATTCTCTTCAAGGGAAGAACAGATCCTTATACCCCATCTCTACACCACGATGAGAAGTCACAACCAGTTCAAGCATCGCTGGCTCCTTAGAAGTGAAACCCATCTAACTTCACCCCGCTGGACCCATTTTTAAGCTACTAGGATAAACTCAGTCCCTGTGGGCTGCCGGAGCATCCTGCTCCCCTTCAGACCAGCAACAGCCCCCAAGCTGGAGCTGCCTCCTCCATCCACCGGTGAAGGAGAAACCAAGCAGCAGAGGTTGGAAACCAAATAGCAGAGGTTGCTCTTGGGTCTCTTTGTGGGGGAGGGCAGCTTTTTTTATTAGGTCCAGATGTTGCTTTCTGCCCTAGGCCGTGCTGGGAAGTACAGCAAAGCGTGTTAATGTTGGCTGGAAGAGCCTCATTGGAAACAGGCTCGAAGGAAGCGGGGGTTTCTCCTGCACCCCCATTTCCTGGGGGCCCGGAGAAAATGGGCCAGCACAGGCGGCACAGGCACGGGCAAGGGGTCACCGTGCTGCCGAGCAGCCCTCTTCCCTTTGCTCTCCAAAAATTTCCCGACAGTGAGTACGGCTTTAGCCAGCCACCCGCTTCTCCAGGGCTGTTTGGTACCTGCTGTCCCCTGGTCGGTGGCCGCTGTCCCCAAGCTGATGGCACCCGCTGACGGGGCGCTGATGGGGCCCTTCTGGACCGATTTCCTGTTGGGTTTTGTATCGAGGTGCAGAGATGGAGGACTCTGTGTGAGGGGCAAGGCTGCTCTCCAGATGTTCTTTTTCACCATTAGGCAGTGTTTAAAAATATAAGTGATTTTTTTTTTTTCCTCCCCCTTTCTGAGTGCATATAGAGGAGAGACCTTTGGAGGGGTGAGCGGCAGGGGCGGGGCGGGGTGGGGGATGGTGGCAGGACCTTCCCCCAGATAAGCCACTCCTCTGCAAATGAAGATTTTTTTTCCAGAAAATGCCAAGCTGGGCGCTTCGCAGCCGGCTCTGCTGGGCCGCAGCACCGCGTCGCGCGGCTGGCTAACGGAGCTGGGCTCCAACAGGTCCCCGAGATCCAGTGCCAAGCCTGGGGGCCTTCGAAACACGTGGCTCATTAACAGCGCGCTTCAGCTACGGCTGGGGCTCGCGCAGAGGCCTGGCGCTGCCAAAACATTCACAGGTCCCAGAGGACTCGGAAAGGGCCCAAGCTGCAAAGTTCAAGGGCAGCTCCGGAGGCAGAGCAGTGCTGTGATTAGCAAAGTACCCTGAGCCCCACGTGCTGCTCCGCCATTCCCCGCTCCACTCCAACCTTCACTTCACTTCGATAGCAGGCTCAGGCTAGAGCTGTAAGGATGCTGAACCCCTCTCCTGCTGGTTAGGGATCTATGGGGCTCTGGATGCTATCTCCTCTGGTTCAATCTATATCTGAGGGTAAAGCCCATGCTCAACCAGCCAAGGATGCTCTAAGAGGCCTGAGCTGCTGCCAGCCCTTAATGCTTCACTGGAAGCTGGACCTGAAGCTAAAACCCCACTCCACACCTCCAAGGCCATCCTGCCTGGCCACAAAAGGTCGGTAGGTCCACAGCACGATGATGTGCATCATCTCCTAGCCACAGAACTGGGGATGCCTGCGCTTAAAACCATCCCCTGCGTCGGACGGCCATGCTCTTCAGCAGCTAAAATGAATGTCCTGGACATGCAGGCGCTAAAAAAACCCAGCCCTGTCGGAAGCACAGCAAAAACTCATCTGTGAGTGGAAGAGGTCAGAGAAGAATACAAAGGCTTTTATTTCCTGAGGCATTTGTCAGCAAGATAAATGTGGGTTTTTTTGATTTGTGGCGTTTTCCTTGCTGGCCTCCCACGCAAACGCCAAATGGACTTTCACTAGCATAAAGCAGGGTGTTGGCTTGTGTTCTTTGTAATCCAACGCTCGAGGAGTCAGACAAGGAATTGGTAGGATCACTGTTTATTATCAGTAAGCAGGGCATATTTAAAGGAAACGAGCAGATTTCAACACTACATCTATAACTAGTTTATTGCTGGCGTGTTCCTCTCTTGCCCTTATTATTTATGTTGAAAATGATAAATGAGAGATTGATGGTTCTAGCTGGTTTATGAATAATCAGGTTATTTCACTGTAAAGCCCCGGGGGAAGGTAATGTTTCTACAATCCTCCATCAAAGAGAATGCAGTTTGCACTCGTGTGTGCGTGTGTGCGTGTGCATGTGTCTGTGTTGCTCATTCCTCCACTGCTTTGTACTCAGCACGTTTTTGCACCCTCCCTCTGCAAGTGCGCGTATCCCCATGCACCTCCATGGCACATCCCAGTGCTGACGCAGGTTTCCCGGTCCGTGCAGCCCCTTGGCATCACCACCCGCAGCCACGCACTGAGTCACAGACTCATCGAATGGGTTGGGTTGGAAGGGACCTTAGAGATCATCTCATTGCAACCTTCCTGCTATGAGCAGGGACCCCTTCCACGGGCAGGGACCCCTTCCACCAGGCCAGGTTGCTCCAAGCCCCATCCAACCTGGCCTTGAGCACTGTCAGGGAGGGGGCAGCCACAGCTTCTTGTTTGAGTGTTCGGAGCAGTTTGCTCTCCAGTGCAAGAGGCGATGGGCGTCTTGGTGGCCCATGATGGGAGGCTGCACGGCCAGGGTGCAAGCCAGGTGCTGTGCACGGAGGGCGCTGACCGAAGCAGTCCACTTGGAAGAAAGCCCTGATCCCATTTGTACTTCAAGGAGCTGCAAATAGCCGCTGGTCTGAGGATTTGCTTGCGAGACAGGAAGAGCCCCAGAGAGATGTATTGAATGTTTATGCATATAGAAATGTCTGATCACCGGGCTCAGAACAGGCTCAGGAAGGGAATCTGGAGGTGGTTATCTGGAGAGGAGGATATTTTTATGCTAGAAATGTGCTTTCTGCCTGTTAGCAGGGTAGGAAGTATACGATGAGAATCAAAGGTTTGGCAGGATGAGCATTTTCAACCTCCTAGATGTGAACTCCCCGTCTGTCTTGGACTCTAAGGCATAGAACTGTTTGGATCCAGTATCATTATTAGAAGCAGAAAATAGAGCTCATAAAACTCCCTCCTTACGCCCCAAAAAAGCAATTCCAGGACCCTCTATCCTGCTTGCGAACAAGCCATTCCTGCATTAATTTCCCGCTGTGGCCAGGCACATTGCCAGAAGAAGGGGACTCGGAGCTTCAGCAGAAGCTGCGCAGCCCTGGGGCAGGTCCTTGCTCCTCTCCTGTGTAACCAGACCAGGGGCTTTAGAAACAGGCCGGAGAGCTGGGGATGGGTAATGTGGTGGCAAACTCGCATGGCCAAGCCATGTTCCTTCCAGCCCATGAGGTAACCACAGAGGCTGTGTCTGAGGTGGGAATCACTCCCCCAAGCAACAGGCTGAAAATCAGCGCTTAGGTACGCTTCGTACCATGGCTGAGCAGACGCTGCAGAGAGCAGTCGGGAATGCCAGCCAGGGAAGCCACCATCCCACCAGCAGACCCATGCAGCCCCTCTGAGGTCCCAGTTGCTGAAGCTAAGGTGCCCCCTGAGGCACTGAACCTGCATCACAAGGCAAGAGGCAGTTGCAAAGCTGCATCTAGAGTATCTCAGGTGACTTCAGTCATCCTGGGATGGCTGCTGTGGGAGGCAGTTGTGGAGCTGCATCTAGAGCATCTCAGGTGGGTTCAATCATCCTGGGATGACTGCTCTGGGAGGCAGTGGTGGAGCTGTAGGTCCCTCCATCCCCAGAGCAGTTGACCCTCGAGGCATATCTGCTGTGACAGACCCCCTCATCCCACATCTGCTTCCCACAGAGATGGCCTAAGGGACAGTTCAGCATCCCATGCCAGAGGAGATGAAGTTCGTGCAGAGGGCTGGGATGCGCATTGCTCCAGGTATGCTGCTGGTGGTTCCTTCGCATGGGCACAGATTCGTGACATTTTGAGGACCATGATGCAGCTTTCCTGCTGCTTGGGATTGCCTAGATCTTCCAGAGACACTTCTGCAGGTCCAGGCTGTGACACTGCTGTCTGCTGAGCAGAAGGAGCAGAAACCAAGCCCAAGGTATTCCACGTGCGTGGCAGTTTCAAGCAGATGGCTTGGCAGCAGGCTGAAGTTTTTACTGCTCAATGTCAGGTAAGGTTCTTTCTCTGGCAAATCTCTCCATTGTTTGTTGACTGTACATAGCTGTGGAATGAAGTTTGATAAAGGCATCTGTTGTTCCCTTACAGCTCTGCTTTGTTGAGTGGAATGGGGATCTCAGTATGTGGGGTTTTATTATTATTTAATTTGTAGCTGCCCATTATCAACAACTTCTTTCAGGTGAGGCTTTTGGCATTTTACACTCAGCATTCTTGCTGTCTGTAAAACCAGACTAAACCTTTCCTGCTGTTCATGAAGGCATCTAGTCTAAATTCAAAGTCCATCCATTATAACTTCAGCACCTTGTAATCCCTCAGAGATACGTGCAATTACTCTCTGAAATATCCCAGGAGCAAAACTAATACCAAGCATCATCTGCTTAAATTTACAACATCCAAATGGCACAGTAAAGGCCACTAGCTTAGGGGTTAGCTCATCTGAGCACACTTGCCAAAACACATATCCTGCATCTAATACTATGCTGCTGAGGATTTAGCTGCCACCTCAGGAATCTCCATTGGACAGCATTCATGTTTTATGGTTTTATTTAAATAACAGGAGTGGATGCACATGTCCTTCATCTGGCGTTTGGGTTTCAACCATTCAACTCGCCCACCCGCTGCCTTCTCCATGCTGTTGCATTTCTGTGGGTGCTTGAGCATGAGAGTGTCTCCCATCCTTCATCCTAGGAGCAGTTCAGCCGTGATTTGTGTCAAAAATCTTGTGATGAGGGCACAGGCACTTCCCGTGCACCTGAAGCAAGCCTCTTGCATAACATGGCTTTCCTTCTCCTTTCCATTCCTTAAGAGTTTAACAGCCGTTTTCGTCCAAGCCTATTGACTTCATCCCTATAAATCCAATACAATTTTTCCATAAGGGTTAGTGTCAGATTCTCCCTGCAGACATCTTAGGTCTTGGAAGACAGCTGAGCACTCTACTCATAGCTGGCTGGCGAGCCTGAGGCATTTACAGCAATGGCTTTAAAACACACTTCATGGCGAGGCAGGGTTTTAGCCCTGATGCAACCCATCTGCCATCACGATTTGGAAAGCCAGGTCATAGCAGGGGTCCTGATACTGCACTAGGATGTGGATACCTGGATATGAAATAAGCATTATGTTGGTTCTTCCTGCCCTTCAAGGCCATGGAAAAGCTAGGAGAGGAATTATCTAGATTGAACACCAGGGCTTCAAGCTGGGTAGAACAAGATCGAGCAGGAAGAGGGAAATTTAGGGTGAAGAAATCGTAAAACTGCCTCTGTAGGAAGAGTGAGGTTTGGGCTCTTTGCTTGAGCTATTTGAACCTTCCCTGGGCATATGTGACAGAGGAGGTTTTACATGGCTGAAATCACAGCCTCCTGACCATGGGGAGCTGGGCTGAATCCCACAGGCAAGCAAAGGAGACACCAAAAACATTCCCTCTGGATGGGAAAGGGGCATTAGGGACTAAGTAAATGGATAAGTAAGAGGAAGGAAACTGCGGATATATCAGCATGCCAGTTTGAGCATTTTATTATGATATATAAATTTTGTCTTCTTAAATTACTCTCTATGAGTTGAACAGGAAGGGATTATTGTGGAGGGGGGAATATACAAAAATAGAAGGATATTGTGAACTACTGCATCACCACATATACAACAGTAAAGTACTTTACAAGCACTTAGAGAATCAGACTTACAAAAATAAAAATATGACACATCCTTATGCATTTCCACCAGTAATATGTTCTCTTCTTCCTTCTCTAACCTTCAAACATCTTTCAGCCCCATCTTCAGGTCACGATTCACACGGTAGGATACTTTTGCTCATTTTGATGGCCATCACAGCATCTGAAAAGGAATTAGTGCCTCCCAAGGCTTATAAAATACAATGGTTATCAGAAAGCTTTAGGGGAGATGTTCAAAGCAGATCAACTTGTGAGTGATGAAGGGATCCTTGGGGAGCAGAGTTTATCTGGCAGCAGAAATGTGAATAACCCACAAGAAGATCCATCATGCCCTATAAAGCGTTCCCCCATCTCTACACAGGGACAGCTCTATGTATCCGTGCTTGACACACAGAGACCCCCAGAAGCTGGGGGAAGGCTGACGCTCATGGGCTTCAGTGGGACTAACTGTGACCAAGGATCAATCTGATTTTGTTTCTGCTCTAAAGAAGGCAAGGATGCTCTTCCCTGCAGGAAAAAAAGGCAGGTTAAAACTACAATGGCTAAGTATCCTAGCTCACAGTGTTCACACACAGAACCATTCGCCTCTAGATCAGATTCACGCAGCCTTCAGTCCTCAGTTTGCTCTACAAAGTGTTTTGCTCATTAGCCTTCTAGTGACCTTTCCCATTTTTTTAAGACACACTCAACATAAATAGTAAATAGCATTCACTTCTCTGACCAGCAGCTCACTCAAACACTGCTATCAACACCCAAACCTCATTTCATCATTCCCAGAAAGTATGCACCTAGGGTGCGCATCTGTCTGTATTTCACATTGAGAAAAGTAGAGCTGGCTTAGGAAACAAAGAAAAAAAAAAAAACACCCCAAAAAAACCACCCATAGAAATAAAGACGAAAGAAGCAGTAAACTGTTCTCGTCAAAGCTGCTTTCTGTGTTTTGTGCAAAGTATTCTGCAGGCTCTGAAAGGTCAGTATTTAGTCAGGGTTCCCTCTTTCTGGCCCCAAACGCAATGACAGCAATGCAGGCAGACCAGACACAAGCACGCTCTGCTGCATTCAGGGGTGAAACATCACAGGAATGAAGGGGATGAAGGGCAAACCCCGCACCTTTGAGACAGTGACTTTTCATATGGAAGAAAACAACCTTCCCCTCCACAAAACAGATGCCTTCTGAGAAAGCTTCTGATCTTGAAAATAACTATTGACGGAAAATAGTTCCTGAAGACAGAGTCTGACTCTACCTATCAGGCTCACAGGACTGTGGGCAACAGACACATGAAGACCCCAGGGATAAATTGTGTAGCCATAGCCCCAGCTGCTCAAGGAAACTCACCTTTCTAAGCAACATTTCCATAGTCTAAATTTATCATTTGTATCTTTGAGAAAATATACATGAACAAAGATCTGTTGGTTGAGATGAGTAATGCTCCACTTAAAACACCTCTCTGGTGGGACTAATCATTCCTTTAGATGTACAAACATCGTACAGGTAAGGCACTTCTTGGCGGCCGGGAGCGATTCTTAAGTGGCAACACACAAACACAAAATTCAGTTTCTGGTGTTTAAGCAAAACAAAAAAAAGCCACTGCTTTTTCCAGTTGGGAGCAAGATGAACTTCAGCTCTTCTACCACCGCCAAACCCAGCCACAGGGATAGGAGCAATAGGGACAGAGGGTGGGCAGGCAGGGTGGGATCTGCACCCACATGAGGGTGAAGACCTGACCTTCTGTGGTTTTCTTGTGCTCAAGAAAAACAAAGTCCCTTTCCAAGGCCTGCTTTCACTGAGAAGAAAAGCAGCTTGTGATGGGCCCATGGGAGACATCATAGAAGAAGGTATTTTTCAAAAATTTCTACAGATCTCAGGCACTTGGCAATGTCACAGCTTGGATGTGGTCCAGGGTGGTAGCCCACCATGGCCTGTCCATGGCTACACAGCTCAAAGTGTGTTCAGCAGCTGAGAAACCCAAGCTGCCGGCTGGCTTTTTTTTCCTAACATGGCAAAACCAGAAAAGCTGCTGAAGCTCAATGGAGCAGGAGCATGTGAGGTCATTTCTAGTCTATTTGCAGAGAAAACAAAGCATGAAGCTTCAAAGAGGCCTGACCTGGATGTGTGGGGACCCTACAGTGCCAGGGATGCAGCCCTCCGTTGCACCCTCCCAGGGGTCACGTTGACCTGTGAGGCTCTGCCTTTGCAGCCCCTGTCCCAGCACGGGGAAAGGCCAGGCTGTGGCTCAGGTCTCTCCACTGGATTTGTATTTGCACTCTAGTTTTTTTGCTTTTTTAAACATCTTTTTTTCTGTTGCAGCCAATGATTAGGAAGCAGAACTAACAGTGGACAATGTGGGCAGAAGCCTGCAGCCGGCCACAATAAAAGAGATTTTCTGGGGAAAACCTGTCTTGCTCAAAGACCAGCATGATCAAAAACTGCAGCTCTGTGCTTAGAGCAGGGGAATAATCCAACTGTTAACAGGAGAAAAGCCTGATGTATGGTCAGAATAGGGTGTTTCTGGCATCCCTTTGGCTTGGAGGTCAGCCTGTCTCCATGCTTGCTCAGTGGAGGTGGCTGCAGTCTAATCTGTAATCACGCAGGGATCTCCTGGGTGTGAGAGCTGGCCCTGCTTTTCAGTCTGGACTACACCGTTGCTCAGCTTGGAAGCCTACCCCCTTTGCTACAGCCTCTCACAGGTGGACGGAAAGAGCCCTCCAGAGCCCTCACGATGTACCCAGGAAGGCAGATGAGTATTTCCACTGGTCCCAATGCCCACTCACCAGCGCTTGGCGAAATGGGACAGACCTCAAGATGAGCTAGCAATTAAGTGCATCACCAACTTGCATTGCGCTGAGACAACGTTCATCCTAGCCTCAGCTGCCTTGCTGTCTGAGCTAACTCCGCAGCACTTCTGCTTGCTGGAGCTCCGGGGAGAAGGGTTGCTTCAGGCATAATCATCCCTTTGGAGGCAGATGTTGCTTTTCCAGGCCTTGATGCTGACAGTGACAGCAAAATCTGCCCAATAACAGACATAATCCTTGTTTCCGTGATGCTGAAAAGAATTCAACATTAGGTGGAAGCCTTGGAAATCCTTTGAGAGATTTCTCCCTACTAAGTCCTAACTCCGACATACAGAGGCAGAGTTCGTCACTGCCATGGCACACATCTTTCAGTACTAATGATGCTTCAGCTGTCAGGATCTAAGTTTGTGTATAAAGACTTTGTATTTACCTCTGGTGGAAAAAGTGTACTTCATTTTGAACAAGAGAACTCTGTTTCATAAAGGTCACAGTTCTGGTCACATCCACCAATTGCCTTTTGAAGCTGGTGGAAAAAAAAAAGTATCTTCATAAGTCACTGTTTCATTTTATTTTTTTAAGTTTTTCAAATTTTTTTTTTTTTAATCTCTGTGGGTTTGTGCGTCAACTGTTCTGGGCAATCAGCTATGTCTTGTTGATATTGTTAATAGGTTTTCTGACTCAGTTCTGTTCTGAAATAACTTGATGAGACTCGCAGCAAGTCAGGAACAAAATGGAAAGTTTAGAAGAGGGAAAGCTGGAAATTAATTTCCAGAGCTGTGTGGTTCTTTTCTAAGTCTGGGCTCTTCTGAGCAGCATACAAAAATTCTTGGTAAGATTTCTGGAGACAATTCCATGCCATTTTCAAAGGTTACATGTTTGCAGGAATCCAGGCTCTTGCAGATTTTCAACGAGCTACCAAAGTGAAGAGATACCGGGAGATGTGATTCACGAGTGGGGAATGGTTTACTTCAGGATGGCTGTAGTGACTCCCGTGCTCTCAGTGTTTCTTGATTCTTTTGCAGAGACAGCTCAGCTGTTTGTGAAGCACCTGTTGAATTGCTGCAGCCTGCCTGCCTAAGAAAAACCTGCATGGATTTGGGCTCTTCAATACTTCAAGCTCTACGCTGAGAAAGTTTGGCTGCTCCTCCAGAGTCAGCAAAGCTGTCTATATCACAGGTATGGAAACTATCGAGAGGGTGAGCAACCTTGCTCATGAGTTAACCCTGCAACAGCTTCTTTGAAGCTAGATAGCATCCTCCTGTACTACACTCCTCTCTGCAATACAGCCATACCCTGAAGCTCAGAAGGGTTGCAAGTGCGTAAATATCCCTGTAAACTGGGTGTTCAAGACAATGAACAGCACGGCACACTTGGACTGTCAGTACTTTTGAAAAAGGGCGCTGGGCTCCTAAATCACTTGGACACTTTCAGAAAATCACCCTTCAGCTATTCAGTTTCCTCAGTCTCCCCTGCTTACTCTTGGCTGGGCTCACAGGAGAGGTGGGCGTGCGTCAGGGTAGGCCTTTCTCCCCTCTCCTGGTTGTGCTGTGCCTTGCTATCGTTTATAAACATTCACCCGCTCACAAGAGCACCGTGCGCCTGTTTTCTTCCTCTTTTTCTTGGTGACAGTCCCGGATCCTCCCAGTAAGTTAGGCCTGAGGTTACTGCAGCGGTGTAACACTGCAGTTATCTCCCAGGTGAGCTGTTGGAGCAAGCTGTGATGTATTGATACAAATAACTGTCTCCTCTGCATTTAAACTCTAAGAGACCTGGCTTGGTGTATGCTGGGCAGACTGGATGCTGACTCTGCAGCTGGTCTTCCCTTTGCAGAGATCAAAATAGCTCTGAAGGTTAAAGTGAGTCTCGCCTATGTGCTAGACGAGACCTACAGAGCTCACAAGGCAGCACTCTGCTACGGGTAATAGGGTCCTTTGTCATCTTGATTTAATCTAAACACAATTAAAAAATAGATATGCTTGGAAAAAAAACAAAAATAAAATCCAGATCATGAATGTCAGGAACGTCGCACAATACAAGCCAGCCTCTCACTGATCAAAACCATCCCATGCCCTACAAACCTCCTCCCAGCCAGTTCAGCCTCACCCAACACGACGTGTTCTCCAGCCATTAATATTCAGTCGCCATCAATGAGGGCCCAGCCAGAGACCCAGCAAAGGCCACAGCCTCCTTGAGGTCACAAGTTTGCCAGCGGCAGGGCAGATCAGAGGGTCTCGCTGTAGATGACGCACGGGCTGGTTTCCTCACAGAGTTCCAGCTGCACGCTGGAAGCAAACCAACGCTTGGCACAACCTAAGCTGTAGTTGAGGGTGGTCCGGTAAACGTTCTTGGCACGTTTAGGAAAAATGATGGTCGTGCTCTGAAACCTCAGTGGCTTCTGGCGGGGCTCAAAGATCAGCTGGGACTTGTAGTTCCGCCAGGTGCAATTGGGAGCTGCAATGACTGTCTCACTGTAGGTGGTGACGGTCGGGATGGGGCCATAGAAGATGTCATCCCGGTAATGCTTCTCGGAGTCATACTTCACCTCGGAGTTGCACCTACAGAGGACAGCAAGGTATCAGGAACACAGCCCAGGCAGCAAAGGGGAGAGGATAGGCAGGACTTTTCTCTAACCCTCTGGAGCTGGAAATGCTTATGAACTCTTACTGCACAGATGCTGAGGCAGCTGCTGACCCTACAACCCAAAGCAGAGGGCCAAGAGGACTCCTTCCTGCTGGAGAATCTTGGTGGAACCCCACCTTGCTGTGAAGCCATCTCAGCATTTCTGCAGTGCATGTGCACAGTGGATCAGGCCTGCTTGGTCATGGCAGGGTAGCAAAGACCTTGTTGCACAGGCTCCAAGCAACCCGCTGCTTCCTCTGGTTTCTTCCATGGGCCCCACTGCAGCCTCGGTTCAGCCCTGAGGGCTACACTGAAGGCAGACACGCTGTTGGCAAAGGACATCAAGAGCTAGTGAAACCCCTCAGCTGGGGTAGGTCAGAGGCTGAAGAATGGACAGTCATCCATGGACCGTGCAGGAAAAGCTTGACATTCCAGGAAAATTCGTGATCCAGCCTTTTCCTGAGCATTTTTAACAAGCACCGCCATGCAGCATCAACTTGAAATGCTGAGGGCCTCTGCGAGACAAAGGTCCCCTGGTCACTGACTCACGGTAGGTCTCACCCCACTCCCTGCTGCTAGTGCTAGGCTTGGGGGGTGTCACTGCTGCAGTGACCAGGCTGAATGGATGCTGCTGGTGGTCCATGGGCATGGGATGTCACACTGGGGTCAGGGGGAATCTACTTCTCAACACAGCATGCCTGCTGCTGCTTTCACAGGCCCTGTTGTCCAAGCAAGGTCTGGCTTGGCAGGAAAATAATACCATAAACAATGTTTTCATAGATGGCAGAAGCATGGTGTAATGGACCATTGCTGAGCTGTGAAGGCTGTGTGCTTGTCTTTTTTTCTTTATATTGCCTTGCCATCAGAGCACAAAGACGCCCAAGCTAGCTAAAATCAGAGTGCTTGGGAGATGAGGGGGTGAGGTTGCTTGTTGGGGCCTAGGGAAAATCCAAGCAATGGTCAAACAGCCGGTAAAGCAAAGAGCTGCTGTGGGCTATGGCGGTCCAATATCCAAGCCATTGGTCTCAAAGGAAGTGGCCGTGTTAACTGCCAGCAGATGAAGAACCCACAAAATGTGGGATATCACTGCCCCGCCTGTTATCTGCAGGCATGCAGAAGGGATATATGGACACCAGGCCACGTAAAGGGCTTTCCTAGAATCCCTGGCCATGGGGAGCAGCAGGACTTTCACTTGTTTCCCCTGTTCCCCAAACGCTCCTCTGGCAATCAGCAGCCAAGGAATGTGCAACTCCATGCAAAAAAGATTAAAAGCTGGGTGTGTGCTTGTCATTACCTCCACCCGGAGGGGGGCTGACTGATTGTGCACTGCATGTAATCTGAGCTGCTGTAATGTATTTTGCACAGTTAGGGTGTAAGCAAGTCATTCAGCACACATAAAACAAGACTCCGATGTAATCACCATAAAAACATGCCCGCTGGCAGTTCCTCAGCAAGCAGAGATTTACTGGGGTACATTTCCAGAGAGACGTTTGCATAGGTTGAGGGGGGTGGGAATTGGGTTTACAGTCCTCCCACCGTCCCTGCCCCAAGCTGCGTGTAACTTCTCCGTGCTGTTTGCGGAGTACATTCCACATCAGCAAAAGAGCGAAAGAAGAGCAGACACCAACGTTCATCCGTCAGCCACAGCACCAGCCCCACACGAGATCAGCACACCTCTGTCACTGGCTGGAGGGACCACCTCCTCAGGAGGAGGAGCTCATTCTGCCTCTGCAGGCTGGTCTAATGTTGGTTTCTCTCCTGCAAGGGCTAACAAAAACAGGTGCCAATTATAAGGGTGTTGCTTCTTCTGAGGATACAAGTCAGCAGGGAACAGGACTAAGACCATCAGGTTACTCGGTGGAGTCCATCAAGCCTACAGATGGTAACAGTTTCACTCACAGCCTTGGATTTGAGCTAGCCTTGGAAGGAAAGCCACCTTCTCCTGCAACCTCCCTCCAGTTCTTGCCTCCTCCCCTCTACTGCTGCTGCTGTCAGTGTCTTTAATGTCCCACCTCTCCCTCCCTTCCCATCAAAACAACCATGACTCCCATTTGTAAACACGTTTTAATTTTTGCAGAAGGAAAAGCACTAGGAAAAAGACAGAAATCCCCACCTACACATCCTATCCCACCTGTACCTGATTTCCTGCACAGGCTCAGGGCTGACCTCAATGCTTTCTCCAAAAAACACGGGGTACATTCGAGGCCTCATCTCTGGCATGGACTGGTTCAGGAGCAGGTAAGGCATCTGCAGGGAAGAGAAGCACAGCAAGTGTTGGGACACAACAGATGAGGCTGGCATGGTTTGCGATGTGCTGTGGCTGGCAGCTGAGCAGCCAGCAGCAGCACGTTCAGCACTGGCAGGAGACACCAGTGCCTCCAACCTTGCTGAACTCCGTCTCCTCAGAGTCCCGCGGGACAGCAGGTCACGGGCTCTTCAGCCACAAGAATAGGCAACGGTGGCAGCATCAGGACCAACTTTGTTTCATGCAAGCTCAGCTCGCCTTGCTTGCGCTCTCAGCATCACTCAGCTCCCCCTCACAGTCCCTGTCTTTTCCAGGTTTGTAGCAGGGCCCCAGGTGAGCAGAGTGTTCATCGCACCGAGGAAGGCACCCTGCTCCATGGTCAAAGGGGAGGACCATTGTCAAGTTGCCAAAAACAGCCTGAAGGTGCTTGACAGAGAACGGGACCAATAACCCCCATCCTCACACAGACGAGCAGTTAAGATGCTTCGACCTTCCGATCTGCCACCTGTGGCTCTATCAACTCGCAGGCTGACTGCCAGCTCCCAGGGTCGATGCAGCGGGCTGCCCTCTGCCCACCAAGACCACCCTCTCCACCTCCCTCCGCCCTGTGCGTCACCCCAGGTGAGCGACTCTGCCAGATCTCTGGCACTCCACGCCGCAGTATCTGTCTGTTGAAACTTAGCCCTTCCTTTCCTTCTTCCTTCCTCGTTTCTCACAGGAATTGCAATTGTTTGTGGGTTTTCTTTAGCCCTGATGTTGCCTTCACTGTTACAAATTAAAAAGTCTTACAAAAGACTCGAAGTGCACCAGGATGGGGAAGTGTGCTAAGTCTGATGTAACACAGAGATAGCGCCTAAGTCTGCTGACTTAAAGGATGTAGGTCTACTTAAGTGAGATATATATATATATTTATATATACACATATGCTGAAAATAATGTACCCCTTGCAACGATCCAGCGGGGGAAGTGGTAGACTTGCTGTTGCTGAAGTATCCGTGCCAAAAATGGCTGTCACACTCCAAGGGACATTCTAGTTAACCATGCACAACTGAGCACGGGGTGAGGCACTGGGGCACCTTGTGGCTTCTGCAATGCAGGAAGCCAGTTTCAAGTCAGGACTTCTTAATGAATGGAGCTGTTCCAACTCACAACACTGAAAACTGGATTTTTAAGGCTAATTACACCCCGAAGTTACTCTGACAAGTTGTCACAGTCCAGCAGGCTCCTCTGCCCACCACAAAAATGAGTAATCCCACTTCTCTATACTGCAGTGCTCTTAAACATCAGCTCCCACATACAGGGATCCTGTGTCTGGTGTCTGGACCAAGCCCAGCAGCTAATTAAGCCTAATCCTGCCCTCCTGGAAAAATGTCCTTGCAGGTTTTGGTCCCTGCCACCACTTTTCTGTCGGCAGCAATTTCTGACACACAGGGACACAGGATCTCTTTAAAGGAGATGGCTGGCAGCTTCTGTGCAGTGTTGAAAGGTCTCTAGATGTCTGAAAAGCTCCTGGAGTTTTTCCACTTTCCACCATGGACAGGCCCTATATGCTAGAATCACAGCCATATTTCATCAGTGTAAGTCAGTAGGATCACCTTTCTACCTTCCCCAGCATCTTCTGGTTGGGTGGGACAGGAGGGACCACTGGAGCTGTGGCCTGGTTCACACTGGCAGTGCTGTGTAAGGTCCTGAAGCTTGTGCCCTACACTGTCCAACATGCAGGTCCCCGCATGCTCGCCAGGTTACCCCTCCGGCTGGTGTTAACTGGCAAAGCTCTGCAAAGTCCACTCAAGAGCATCAGCTCCCACTAGCTGAGGTCTGGTTTTCTCTAGTGACTTGGGCTTTCTGCCTTAGGCTAAGGCAAAAAATGTCACTGCTTCATCTGAATTCGCCAAGCCCTTCAATTCTGTGTCCCAAAGCCACAAAGCTGTTTACTCTTTCCATACTGCAATATCCACGCATTTTATTACTGTGTTAAATTTGTAAAGCAAAATGGCCAAACCCTCACCTTCTGTTAAGGACAGTATTTGCATAGGTATGGGGGGGATGAAAAGGGAAAAAAAAAAAAAGATATGTTCACCCTCACTACCAAACACTGGCCAAAAGGCAAAGTTCATTCCTGGATCGCTTTCAACACTCTTGACAAGAGAGGGCAAGGGCAGCCTTTCTGGTCATAAATAAAGCTCTTCGCTTCTGAAATGGGACTTGTTTAGATCAGACAAGTCATAGTTCACAAGGGCACAGATCTCCAGCTTTTAACAGTCTGCACATGGCCAGCTCTCCAGATGAAACACAGCATTTGCACAGGGCAGAAAGGTGGGCCTTCTCCTGTAACATGAAGACCAGACCTAAAGGTATGCATACCTCTTACTGGAAAATATTTGAATGTCCTATCTTTACTACAAACCATGACTCTCAGCACAAAACAATGGTGACTTAGAAGTGGTTTGGGCTTTTATATCCCATCTTGAAGACAACGCTGCTGACCAGGGCACAGGTTTGCAACAGGCTCTGAAGGGAAAGCCCCTGCCCTTGAACTACCACTGCCTCTCCCAGCACCATCCAGGTTTTTTTTTCAGAGGGCATCCACCCAAGTCCGTGCCCAGCTGCTCCCTTCTCCGTGTGATCCGACAGCCCAAGAAAGCACATCTGGAATGCTCTGCGCACCCTGCTCTCTTCCATGCACTGCCTTTGGGGAGCCTTTGTGATGCTCACCTCGGCTGGGCAGGAGTAACAGTTCTCTCTGAGTGTAACCAGCAAGCTGGTGGTTTGGTCTTTCCCGTAATAGGTAAAGTAAGTCACAGCCACCAAAGACAGTTCCACACTCTTACCAATCACCCAAAAAGTGGAGAGGCAGAACACAATTGGGAAGGCTCTCCTGTCTCAGCTTTTAAACAACAGAAGTCTTCAGGCCATGTTGCCAAAACTGCCTGCAAACTTAGATAACCAGAGGTTGGGAAGCACTGATCTGAGCTGCACAGGCACCCCGGCGTTGTCTGACTGTGAGTTCAGCCTACAGGAATATCTTCTTTACTTCTACTGGCCAGGGACAAGTGAAGACTGGGTAAAACAGAACAGTTGTGAATTAAGCTGCTTTTCAGGACCAGACTAGCTTGCTAGAACGCAAATAACATTCAGATGGATGGTAACCATGAGCTGCTTTGCTCGATTAACACAGGAGAAATCCAGATCTCTTAACAGTTCTGCAAAGGGCATCTGTAAAGCGCAGTTTTAAAGAAGCCATTTCAGTGCTTCCAGGTGAGCAAACCTTCACACTTCGTGCTAACATATGCTGACACTAAGTGTGCTTTAAACATCCCTAGAGATGAAGATGCAGGAGGCGAGGTCCTTCCTGTGGCTTAGCAGGAACATTGCTACGGGAACCGGCTTCACAGCCGGCTGGGTGCTGCTTGGTCAGAGCGTGGGCACAGAGGCAAACAAGTCCCATAGCAAGGAACAGGAAAACAAGAACATGCTGCAGAAACAATACCAGTGTGCATGGAGAAACAGAGGCTCTGTCATGCATGACTGAAATCAGAGTCAAAAAGTTGCCACTGAATTTGGTGAGAGCAGGAGGAAATCTTGTCCAGGTTAGTTCTGGATGGAGTGGTGATGAGGCTATTTCCATTGTTGGTTATAATTTACCTTGCCCTGGGCAGGCAAGGGTGAAAAAAGGTATTTCATAATGCATTTTTATATGCTGTAAATGAGCATCAACTTCAGATCTGCAGGCTTGGCTTGATTAATTTAGAAAGCTGGAGCAATTATGGACATTGGCAAGTCAAAGCCAGCAACTTCTACCACCCGCCAGAGACCATTACAGATTCACACTTCTCTACCACGCGTAGTACCTTAAGCTGCTGCCGGTCAGAAGCCTTGAAGTCACCTGGAAGTCTGCATGTGGAAGATGTAAATAACTTACAAAACATGGTCTAAAAATAGAGATCATCTGTAAGACCCTGCAGTCTTCTCGCCAAACGAGCAACTGAATTGCTTGCATGAAGTGAAAGGGTCACTGAACAGTAAGCACAGGTTTTACACTGCAGCAACTGAAAGGCACTTCAGATGACATTTTGTTTCACCTCCAGTGTGGGGAAGCAAGAACAGAAGAGGCTTTCCAAAAGATTTCTCTTTGGGGCTGATGTGTTACATGCTTGGCACATGTCAAAAGCTGGCTTTTTGGGAAGAGTTTGACACCAGCTCCTTCCAATCTGTTTTAAAATTGTCAAAAAAAAAAAAACCCAAAATGTTCTGCCTGTCCAAAAAAAATACTAAAACTCAATTCTTTTTCCTTCTGCCCAGGAATGGTTGAAAGAAGAGGAACACTGGACCTCTGAACTCCCTTGAGAAAACGATGATCCTTGGCTCATTTCTAGCAACCACTCAGCGATCTCCGGATGCTTCACAAAGAAGGTGAGCTTCTTCATAGCCCTGCACCACAGATGGGCTGGCAAGAGCAGAGCTTGTTGCACACTGCTGGGGTCACTCATAGTGAAGAGGAGAAACCCACATATCTTTACCCCAGGCTGTCCACAAGTGATCTGCGGTCGAGGTCTGTCTATCCCAAGACAAAACCCTGGGGTTGCTGTGCTGGAAGGCTACAGCTGGGACCTGATAAATCTATGTCCAGAAATTGGAGATGTGCTGCTACTTATCAGATGCGGCTCTGCAAAACCCGTCACAGCCCTGTCATCTTTATGAAAGGAGGAGTCTGGTAATCCAGGAAAGCTGAGGTAAAAGGGAAGATATTGGAGAGATCAAAAAGTGAGCCCCACACACACATGTTATGCCCTCAAAACAAAGCCAAGGTGAAAATTCAGCAGAAAATGTGCTATCATTTTTATTTCCTTTCCTGTACATAATTTGTTTCAACCAGCAATGGGTTACAGTATTATTAAAACGTTAAAGTGATTTCTTGTTTGGCTGCATTTTTCCTTCTGTCTTAACTCTGATGCCTTTCAGGCATGTAACAGCCTGGGCAGCTGAATTCTGCTTTTTTCAAGTAGCACACAGATAAACATAGATAAAATCGGTTGCTGAACAGAATTCAATCTCCAGCTAACCAACAGCTCTTCCTTCATGGTGGCCTAAGTATTATTTGGAGGGTGGGGGGGTGTCTCGCTTTAGGACAGACACACATCCTTCAGCTCCATAGCCTTGCTTCGTACCTGCCACAAGTGCCATCTCAGTGACTGGTTCCTGGGGGTATTTAAATCACGGAGTTCTGAACAACAGCAAAAATAATGCAGTGGGCAGAATAATACTATTTTTTTATAATTATGTGGGGTCAGTGGGCTCTGTTAAGATACATTTTGTTTCAGGTAACTTACAAGAATGGAAGCAGAGTTATCAAATAGTAAACAAAGATGAGGAAAAAAGTGCCATGAAACTGGCCTGAGAGATACTGTCTGTTCCTGTATCTTCCAAATTCCAGGCAGCAAAGCAACAAGGAAAGGAAATCAACATGACTTGAAACAAATAAATCCTCCAAAAACCTTTTCCCCAGCGAGCAAGAAGGACCAGAACTGACCGACTCCTTTTGCTACGGTCGTTATGTGGAAGGCACTAAGATGTGGCATTAGATCTCTAGGGACTGTAAGGGGAAACGGTTTTCCAAGCATCAGGGCTGCGAACAGGATACAGCTTCCCAAATTCCCAGCTCCTAACCTAGCTAAGGCATAAGCAAATCTCTCACCACTTTTTCCCACTATGGTAACATGTCAGGCCCATGAAAATGTCACTTTACTCAGCTGTTATTTACAGCTATAATGAAAGATCTGGCTGAGTTATTTGACACACATCTACATTCTCCGCTCCAGCTGATAAGCAATATTTGTTTAACAGACCATTTATTTTCCCAATATCTTCACGTATTGCACATTATGAGTAATTTATACTAGAGCCAGATGAGATTATATTTGAAGGTGATAACAGTAGATGCAGACCTCAGGTAGAAAGCAGGGCTTTATTATTTCAAAGAACTACACCCTTCCTGCCTATCTCTCTCTTCTGTTTCAAGTGGGAAATGTGTGCTGCTTTGCTTGTTGTCCACAGCGCTATGCAGGGATGCAATGGAAATTAAACAGCTGCAAGACACAAGCCCAGATACAGCCACATTTTTCAGAACAGGCGATGACACCCTTAGGACCGTTTCCCTGATCTGCCCAGAAGCAACGTCTGTCCCGGTTTGCAGATGAGGTGAGGCCCAGAGCCATTCCCCCTCCTTTGCTGATGGCGTTGAACCAAGGAGGAAGAGGAGTGGGTGAGTGTTTGGGGACAAGGGACCCAGGACAGCCAGGTGGGGTTAGCCTTCATCAGGCAGCAGACGCAGGCGTGAAACCGAAACCCTCGCCAACCCCTGTCAGGGGAATTCCTGCAGGATCTCACCCTGTGGGAGCGGTTCAGAAGTGTCTCAGGATGCCGGGCTGCAAATGCCAACCCCTGAGGCAAGCCCTGCTGCTGTGCCAGATGGGTGCCTCGCTCCCCACACAAGCCTGGGGTTTTCCCCAGAGTTGCTGGGACCCATGTGAGCTTGGAGAGGCAGGTCACCCGCTCCATGTGTGGGCTGCACGCTGGCTGAGTTTGGGGTGCTGGGCCTTTCTCTCACACATGCTTTCCCTGTATGGGTCATCTCGAAGTTACATATTGCCTGGAAACCTTTGGTGGCCATGTTCCCCACCTGCTCCCCACAAGACAGTCTCCCTTCCTGGAGGGCTTTCAGTGTAGGATGAGATGCTGGCTCTGTGGCCCAAGGTCTCTTCAAAATGCAGCATGTCAAGATGAGGTGTTTTGTTGTTTGGTTTGGTTTTTTTTTTTAATATCAGTTATAAATCCAACAGGGTTGGCACACATACTGACCTGGACCCTGTTGTTGGGACCATGCCCGTGAAGGCTGTGCCAAGGTATCCTCCTCTTCCTCCTTTGCACTTGAGATGAAGCTGGAATCTCGTCCCACCACACAAGACGGATTCTGTCACCGCACTGTTGTCCAACACAGCTCCTGAATGTAAGTAGAAATTCCCTACGTGGGGGCATTCATCTGACACCTGATCCACTGGGATATAGTCCTACAGAAGTCAGTGCTCAGTGAGGCAGGCTGAATGCAGAAGTACTTAGGTCTTTCAAACAAAAAGGAACTCATTGCAATGGCAGAACTCATTGCAGTGGCAACAGTGTTAGGAAGGGGCAAGAAGTCTGCTGCTTCAAGAAGGCACCACTGCTAGCTGTGCGGATGAATGTGATCCTGATCTGCCCTGATCTCCATTAGAGTTACGCTACTGAATGCAAAGCACTTATTTCAGCACAGCCCAAAAGCAGTTCTTCTAGCCTAAAACTACATCCCAGGGCAACAACAACAGGGAAAACTCTAAGCAGATCTAGCTAATTTAATGTAATTTCATTCCCTACCCTTCCAGCAACTGCTTCTTTGTGCATATTATTAGAGACTTATTTCATTGTACTTATGTGCCTTTTGGACCAGCATTACATGCAAAGCCTAGAGAATTCAGTAACCCAAGTCCTAAGAGTCAATTTAATCATGTTTCAGATTTAAAACATAGAACTAGGTAAAAGTCACCTTCTATTTTCACTAGGATATTTGCACTTAAGCACAAAAAATTTTGACAAATTCCCTACATGGACTTTACTTGAAGAAATAAAAGCCAATTTCTCCTGCACTGCAAGTAAAATGCAAAAAAAAAAAAAAAAATCCCTAAATGGTGTCGAACTTGTGGTATTTATGACTCTGGCCTTAAATTGCCTTTCATATTTTTTGGATCCCAAAGCTGTAGCCAAATTGGCTGGTTAAATGTGAATAAATGGTGCATTGTCTTTGAAACAAAGTTGTGCTTATTAAAGAGAAGAGAGTTTACTTTTTCAGAGTCACAGTTAATAACACAAAGCAGAGAGAGCACAGATTTTACACACAAGAAAGTCTTCGATAAGGGCATGCAATCTCATTTTAGTCTGTATAAGAAGAGCTGTTCTAGAGCAGAAAAACTCTTCCAACATATTTGTGTAGTTGGAGCAAAAAAGCTGACTGCAAAAGAACACAACTGGGTTCAGACTGGTGGTTTTGATAGGTCTGCAGCAAGGAATAGTATGAAATACTTCCCACAGATTTGGAATGTTGTTTTCTTCACCTGACAGCAATTTATTGTACCCGTACATACTAGAATTTTGGCCGTTGGTGACTAAGCTTATATATGGCTTTATAGTATTGTAACACTAAGAGGCTGCATTCCTGGCTCTGTCACGTTTATAAGAAAAACAAAGACTAATATAACAGGCAATTTAAGAAAGCATGCCTTGGTGTGCAAATAGCTGCAATTATTGATTTGCCAATTCTGCATGCTCTGATGAACAGCAGAGTAGTAGAGTTAAACAGAAGCGCATTCATGGATTGTGTAACTGCTCATAGATCTGCAAGTCCTTGTTAAATGGCAAGATTAAAGCTAATTAGACACTGAAATTCAAAAGTATGAAGCAAGCAACGCTCTCCATATTTCTCCTGGTTTCTTAATAACAGCTGCAAGTACAGTATTTTCAAGGTGGAAATGAGAAGTGGTGAAGCTCTCCGTACAGTCAAACAGAGTGAAAGTTCCCATTTACTTATTTTGCAGTGTAGCAAACAGGCCGAGTTAAAGAGCACAGTCCTGCACCACTCCAAATAATACAGTCAAATGGGTTTCAGTGTTGGGATCTCTGCAAGCTTCTGCACCTACTAAGGGCACGGAAATACCTGCCATGTATGAAACCCATACTCTAGCAGCAGGAGCCCAGGGCTATTCATGCTGTTGCAATACGATATAAAATTTGGAAATATCTACAGTCTGAAATGTGCAAAATGTTCATTTATGATCAAAAAAACCTGCAAAACTTCATTTTGCCTTACAGAGATCACAGGAATAACTACATTTCCCCTGTAGGAGTCAAGCACTAAAACTCTCAGTCCCAACAGCTGAAACAGGTTTTTTCTCATGCTCTTTTGTTTTCAATATCTAAGGGCCTTCTGAGGAGGAGCGGTGGTCAACCATCATATTACTGGAATTAAGGCCGTCACATCCCCACTACAGAGCTGTACAGACACCTCCACCCCAGCTGTCTTCTGGTCCAGCAAGCCTTCATTCATCTTCCTCCCAAATTTTATTTTACAAATACATAGCAACAGCCTGGAGCTGCCAAATCAGAGGTGTGTGGGTAACTCTTTGTACATAAACAGTCCCATCAAGCTGGCACACACGCCCAGGCATCTGCAGGTAAGGCTCCATATTTGGAACCACAGCGCCAGTGGTCTGAGATTTGATTTTCATAATTAACACCTCACACCCTACCCACCGTAGTCTGGTGAGGAGTCATGGTTCCTGGGGAAGGTTTTGGCATGTTTGGGAGTAAAAGGCACTTTTCAATAACATGCTACAATAGCCTTAGAACTTGAGAAAGTAAATGAGGGTGTGAGAAGTCACTACAAAACATCTCTATCAGAAAGAAGTCTTTGAATTGTCATTAATCCATAGGTAGATAAATTTTTTTCCATGGAAAGATTTGTGCTGCAGTTTTTATTCTATATAGAAGCCAATTAACTGTGTTGAATACACCTACAAATGTTAAAAGAAAATTTGAAAGATCCCTGGGGAAGAACTTTCATCATCCTTTAAAAACCTCCACCACCATTGCTTATGCTCTGAACTTTGTGTTTTAAAAAGATTTTATAGCTGAGGGATAGAAACAAACAAAGTAAAGCCGAATACTAGCCATAATAAACCTACCCAAATCCTACTCCAGTCAGCCGCTTCACCAGCACCGCATCAGGCTCACCGCAACGTGCAGTGCCGCCGCCAGCTGTCTGAGCTTACGGACCCCCAGCCCTGCTCCGCTCGGCCACGCCGCGCACGGACCTTCCACGCAGGCTCATGCCGCAAACCCCCACGCCAGCAGCACACCANCTNCCCCAGACCGCGTCCCCACACCAGCCCCCCGGGCAGACACCCGCACCCTGCCCCGAGTCAAGGGATGGGTTTTGTCTTTTCTTTCAGCCAGGTCTCCAGCAAACGTGGCTCCACGCTCCTGACAAAACAAACGTGGGAGGCCAGAGCGTGAGGACGGCTGGGAGCCGGACTCCCCTGCCTCGTCCAGACGGATGCAGCTCCAACCTCCATCTACCAGGCAGGACAGCGTCGAGGAGAAGCCACTACACCTTTCTGTTCCTAAGGTAGGCAGCAGAGCCCGTTTCGGAGCTGGGCTTCACTCCTGCGCCGCTATCAGAGTTCACCCAGCCAAACTGCCAACGCTTCTGCGAGCGCAGCAGAAACCCCCAGCCCGGGCACGCCAGCGGCAGTGCCAACGCCGGGCTGCAGCCGCCATGGGGCACGGCCAGCCCCGGAGAGCCCTCGGCCACCGGCGCAGACGGGCACTGAGAGGGGACAGGGCCCAGGGGTGCCCCGGTCAGCGGGCACCAGCCCTCTCCTCGCTGCCCCCCACTCCAGGGCTCGGCCAGCCTCTCCCCCCCGGGAGAGACAGAGCCCGGCGCCCGGGGTTTGGCTCTTACCACTCTGCCGTCCTTGGCCTCTCGCCGGTGCCCCGGGGCCGGGGGGTCCGCACCGCCGCTGCCCCCCGCTCGGCCCTCACCGGGCGAGAGGGAGTAGAAGGGGGGGCTGGGGCTGGGGGGCAGTCCCGAGTCCGGGCTGTCCAGCAAGCCTTCCCGGCTCTTCTCCTTCAGGCTCTCGTCCATCCCTTGCAGCTGTAGGTGACCTACCATGTCTGGGGGGCAGCGAGGGGGCCGCGGCGGGAGAAAATCCTCCAGCGCCGCCCGCCGCGGAGGGAGGGGAGGGGAAGGGAGCCCGGGGGGCCCCCCCTGAGTCCCGATGGCCGCCACCAGCCTGCCGGAACCCGGGCTGAGCCTGCTGCCGGGGGGAGAGCCGGCATCAGCCGGAGCGGGCCGCTTCCCTCCGCCCGGACCCCGCGCCCCGGCCGCCCCCTGCCCGTCAGGCGGCCCCCGGGGAAAGGAAGAAAGGCCCCAGCCCCCCGCGCA
>Ga0065711_1031052_pt1 | contig 30690 bp, 18 predicted proteins | sample Hoacrofraction12_FD_59098 | JGI IMG/M metagenome (GOLD analysis project Ga0065711, IMG submission 59098) | Hoatzin crop microbial communities from Cojedes, Venezuela - Epithelial fraction 12 v2 (version 2) | ecosystem: Host-associated > Birds > Digestive system > Esophagus > Crop | place... | reverse complement strand
AACAAGTCCTGCCCCCCCCCCCAGATTTCCAGCCGACGAAGCACCCCGGTCCGCAGGACGAACAAGAGACCTCCGCAGCTTCTAAGTCTAATGCTGAGGATCTGTGGGATTAAAATAATTCACTGACTTTGTACCTGTCCCTCTACAGAGTATTTAGGATTAATTTTATCCATGGCTGATCCCATTGACTTCAAAGGGAACGCTTTGCATGAGTGAAGTGGTTGATGTTTATTTAAGTGAGATCTTAAATACGTTTTTAAAAATGAAACAGCTTTCCCATTTAGTTTCCAAGGTTAATGCTGCTTTGATTCTGTTTCTCAGAAAGTTCAATTTTTAACTCCTCTCTAATCTGAACAATTATCTCTCAACAGGTCCTAAATTTCTGGACAACAGACAAGCAGAAAGACTTCATATTGTTCACAATCCGCTAAAGTGAAATCTGGTGCGATCTAGTCCGGACTCAATCAGAGAGACCCGTGGACAAAACATATGTTGTTTGTTTGGGGTTTTTAAACGCACAACTTAAACACAGAGAAAACTGCATGGTGAGATTTTAATCAATGCCAGAGGGTTTGAAACTGTGGAAAGGGAAGATGTATAAACCTGTTCTCTGGTTTTCCTTGTCACTGTTAATTTCAATTAGCATCTCTAATTGTAACTTCATCCTCTACTTCTCAAAATGTTTCTGAAGACAGTTTCTTTTACAGTGATGGAGAGTCCCACTCCCAGTAGTTGGGTTAAGTCAAGCCTTTTATGTCTCTCCCTTTCTGATAAGTTCAATGTTTCCTGTTTTTACGAGATCCTCACATGTTAGCTGATGTGTTTATTATCGCTGTTTGATCGCAGCACCATTCTCATCATCCCCAGTCACAATCTTTTTCCAAAATAACTATGAACTCCAAAAAATCAGACCTGTCACCTTCTTCAAACCAAACAGCAACCAACTCTGTGGCCAAGAGGGCTGTTTGCTGGGTAAAACAGTCTCCAGGCTTGCCCACAGGTAAACAGGCTACGTCGAGATGTAACATCCTTTAGAATGTCCTGGAAACTCCGACCATTCCTAAGTGGTAGAGACACAAAGCTGTGCCACTACTTTACAATGCAGGTAAAGCGCAAAAAACTGCAGGTATAAAAAACCCCTTCCCCTCCAGAGAGGCACATCTTTCACCATCTATGGATTACCATTTTTTTAAGACAAGTGGGCAAGAAGATAAATCAAGCTGCAGAGTTTATCTGATGAATGCTGCCTTCATATGAGGTCCTGTTTGGTCTTTATCTCTTAAGCAGAGAGTGACTTCAATTGCAGTTAATATAAAGATTTATTAACCTGAGAAGTAAATATTGACCTAGGTGAAGCCAAGGTCAATGTTTACCTAAAGGACTAATAAATCTTTGCATTAACCTAAATATGGAAGCTGGTGGGCCATATTTTGCTCTCAAATCAGCATCTACCCTAAATTAGTCCCAGTAAGATCAAGGTATTTGCACCAAATGTGTTCAGTACACAAACTGTTGTAAAATCCATTCTGAGTGGGTTTATCAGAAATACAACAATTAGGTTTTGTTTTTTTAAAATGGATAACTGATTATTTCTTCACATATGAAAATGTAAAGAATAAATAACAGCAGATGGCTAGAACTGTTTTTTGCTTGAAGGTGAGCAGTGATTTAAGTGAATATAGGTGCAGATGAGGATTTTGGTTTCTTTTACAACCCGATTGATAAATACTGTAAACTAGTGTGAAGAATAAAGTCTAATGAATCCACATGACTGATTTCAAGAAATCAAAGCTTTTTACTTTCTTGTTTGTAGCAATACTAGTGCTGGCCCCTTCGTTAGGACATGAGACCCGCCTGTTCTAGGTAAAACAGCTAAAATATTCATCAAGTCTGCTGGCCTGCCTCTCTCCAGTCCCTTCTGAAACAATTTCACTGTTATAGAGGTTGAGTGCTTTTGTCTTTATAACATTTAGTTTCAAATCCAGACAGCTGTGCTGTTTTATTGGTCCTCATAGATTCAGCTGTTTAGCTTATTTCACAGGCATTACTGGGCCTTTAACTTATAAAAATGCCAAGAAATCACCAGTCCTTCGGACCTACCTCAAATGTTCTACTGCAGCCTAGTCTCTATGTGACTTAGAAGAATATCACCTTTATAAACCTCTTAGGATGCTTCGTGAGTTTTGACAGAATTAGTCTAAGTGCTTTTCTCTTTTGTTATCTCTTTAATAGATTTTCTTTTTTTTCCCTGGGTTCTCTGTCTCAGTTGTCTTGTTGAAATGCTGCTTTCTCTATTCTCGGGAACAAAGAAACGGCTCCTGTTTAACTAAATCAAATACTCTGGTCTCTTTCTGATAGAAGGAATAGTGGCCAATTTACCTCTAGCACTATTAAGTCCCCAACAGTTTTCCCGTGTTTGATTTCTGTATGTGCTTTCAGTACAGCCTTTCTTCCCCCACCCATTTTCCTTTGTCTCCCTCTCTTGAAGAAAACTGACACAAAAGAATATCTTACCCGTAACATATTTTTGTTGCAAAATTTAGTGGTGTTTCATTAATTTATTTCTTGACATTTATTTGCAATTAAATTAGTTGTAACTTCTGCGCGCATGAGGTCTCAGTAAATGAAAGTACTGCTGCTCCGAGTACCAGATCTTTCCATCTTTGCTTTTGTTAGCCTTTGTGCAGCAGAAATCCTGTTGGCTGTAATGGAAAAGCAAAGTATTACTGACTTTAACAGTCGTGTCTGTGTGAGAAATGAGTCTCGAGTTTTGTCTGTTAGCAAATGCGTTCTGGATCATATTTCACAATCAGACTTTCATACGCTCTCTGCTAACATTAGGTTTCTAGGCTCAATTTTTTAGTTGCACTTCCCATTCATCACACAGAATAACTGATCCTAGAAAACGAATCTGTGTTGGATGAAACAATAAAACGAGCATCCAGTCTCTGCTGCTCACTTTTCTCATGCAAGTGGACCCCCTGAAATCAATAGAATCATTCAGGGGAGTCAGACAAGCAAGAGCTAACTCAAAACAGGTACTCCGTGCTGCCCAGAAACAAAATGCTTCTGTCCTCTCTGGCTCTATGAAATATAGGTGCCTGCGCTTCTATCAAAATTGTGAAAGGAAACTAATTTTTAAAATAATTCTGTGGAAAAGTCTGTTTAAATACTGATGACTGGCTTTCGCATAGAAAGAGCACGGTTTGGCAGACAGGGAAAACTGCTATGGTCAGGCAATGTTAGGGGGCATGTTTTTAAGGAACTGCACGACTGTAAGTAACGCACAGTTCAAGCTTTTCTGACTTGTTTGGAATAGCAAACGCAACCTCTCAACTGCTCTTTTTTTGAATGGTGTTACGACATGAAGACTGGGAATGCCTTAGCAAGGTACTACAAAACGGTCTGCTGTTTAATTAATTCATTTTCACTCCTCATTCCTTTCGAATACAGTGTTTTCAAGTGTGTTTCAGAGGGATGAAATATTGTCCAGTTTTTGTGACACCACCACCGATGCAGTCATTTTTAAACAAAAATGGAAAAATGTGCAGAGAAAGGGAATCTGGAATTTACTGCAGTGCATGATGGAAACTCAGGTTTCCAGAGATGTGTTTCAGGGAAAGAAACATTCCTTGGGGTCCAGTCAAAATACCTCAGCTGTCTACATGTTCATCAGAAACTTCTTGTGAAAAAACTGTACACTAAGATTTACCTGTTTATATCATTTTAAATTACAAATATAATCAGATCTCAATGAGTATTCGCAGCTTACATTCAAATAGGAAAAGAGATTAATTTTTTTTGTCTAACTGATGGAATACAAATCATACTTACAGGATTGACGGCATACAAGTTGTACTACATACCACATTTCTGTGGCAATGAAAACCTGGCCAGACTGGTGGTGTTTTATCTCTCCAGACCCGGACCTGCAGTTATTTTTAGATAGTTCTCTTAAGTGTGGACTTCGCCCATCAGTAAAGCTACATACATGTTCAGGCTGCTCTAGTTTTAGTGTATTAATCATGCTGATCTAAACATTTACAAATTGCCTTCTAATTTCTACTATGTCATGATAATTAGAATCTTTACAAATACCACTGTGAAGTCAAAAGCCTGGCTAAAGCATCAATTAAAACCTTAAGTTATGTTACTGCCAATAAGTGGTCATTAAGGGCATGCGAGGGCAACCAGCGTTTTTGTAGAATCAAATTCTTAGGGATTGGTCTCTAAAGCAGATGGTTTTCATTTCTATTTCATTTTTAAATGACTTATGAAATACTGAGACCGCTGTAAGGATAGAGAAGATTTTTATTTTATATTAGCAATGCATTATGAATGCACAGCTAAGCTTTTCAACATTAAACTTTATTATTGACAATGGAGGAATAATCCCTGATATGCAGAGAAAGAAACACTGCAACAATATTGATGGTTTAGGAGAATGCTCCCTACATTTTAATGGGGAAAACAGGAATTAGTAACTTTCTCTAGTGTGACAATTTTCGTGCAGCATGAGAAAGGGATTTCATCATATGTAATAGAGGAGGATAATACAATTTCTTCATACTTATTGTGAGGATACTACTAATTTTCAATACATGCTATGAAAAGATAGAGTTTTTAAAGTCTGTTCAGTGTGGGAGTTTTTTTCCTTTTAGTATGTCATGCATACTCAAAATGGAAGTAACTCTTTCTGATGAGCTTTGTATTTTTGTTCGTGACCTGCAAAGTGTAATATTTGCTCAAAAAGAAGTATTACTGCTAAAATACAGTCCCAGAAGAACACTTCCAAATGGAAATAGTTAATTAAACAAACCTCAGAGTAGGTGAAAACTGTTAATTTCACTCGACTCCTTATTCCCATATCACATTGCCACCCTAATTAATTTAGTCCTCACTGAAAATGAAGTATAAACTCTTGTTTGGGAAGTAATAATCACAGCATGCAACAGGCTGAAATACTGTTCTTAGTCAACACCAGCTGTTTGGCTTGAGGTAGTTTGTGGTGTTGAAAAAGTATTTAAATTATACAGCAGCAGTGGACTTTTAATGGAATATCTGTTTCCACTCAGTAGAAACTTCTCTGTTGAATCTCAGTGTAAAGGAGAAAAAAAGACAGACTCTCACCTCTTTTTTTGTCAAATTTCAGCATGAAGTAGACAAAAGTATAGGGGTTTAGTTATAAAGCCCAATGATGTAAAGAAAAAATAGTATCCTTCCTGCACATGCCATAAACTAGGTTCTGAACACAATTAGTTTTTTAAGGCAAACCACAGAATAAACGGAAGTTAGTGGAAGTAGGTTTCTGTCCTGCAAAGTGACTGGACAATTTAGCGTGTTTTGTGATACCCTCGGTGTGCAGCACAGATTAGCGCTTTCTGTTTCCTTTCTCCACAACTATTTTCATCTAAACTCGAGAACTACGGAGTTAATGGAATGGAAAATTCAGGCAACCTCATGCTCCTGGTTTATGCATGACAAGAGAAACCGTTCCCACAGACGTCTATGATAAAACACGTTCCTTTTACTACGCTCAAGTTCTTTCCGTTTGTTTGCTTTTTGCGGGGGTGGATGTTACCTGTCACAAGTCAGACAGGACACAAGTGCTTATGAGCTACTACAGGGTTCTGCTGGCATAGGTATGTAGGTCACGATGGCTAATCCCGGAATACAGATGCAGTTTTACTTGCCTAATTTTGATTTTTTTTCTTACCAGTGCAGTCTGTGGAGAGCAATCCCACAGCTGTGTGCTGCACGTTCACAGCTACAGTGCTTTACCAGTACGTTATACCACTCTCCCTATTTTGGTAGTGTGTTCCTAGTATAGGCATGACAAAAATATCCACCAATAGCACTGCCAATGTAAGTGCAAACAGCTCAAGCAGGTAGAAGTCAGGCGTCGTAGAGAGCTATTTGTACATGCAAACCCTGACCTGCAGTGTGTTATTTGCAGCCCTCCGCCAGATATCTACATTTGACCCTTCAATGTCAACAGAAATGTCTGACTACAAGAACCTAGTTGTCATCTCCTTTCATTATCACAGGATTTTCTTGGGCCTTTTTCTATTCTTCATATTCACAATGCTAAGCTTCCATATTAATTAAATGTCAACATTCACTAGTCTGAGACTATGTTATCCAATAAATACCTGCCCGAAGCCAACTACATGAAGGGTGGAACTTGCATGATTTTTAATACAAACTATTTGTTCACAAGGTTTGATCAAATTAATCAGTGACAGAATAAATGGGAGCAGTAACCACGGCTGAAAAGGATTTGAAAAAAATATTAATGCTGCTGTTGTATCTCGTCTCTCCACTTTGCCTCTGACCGCCGTCACTTCGGGGGTCTTCACCTTCGTCGGGACCAGAGCTGGGTTGCTTGCCTGCACGCACAACAAGACAGTTACAGATGGTAGGAAGCTTCACACAAACAGAGTTTTATTAGACTGGGTGGTTTGCTTTTTCTCTCTTCCAGATGTCTTATTTTCAGCTGACTTTTAGTTTTTTATTGATAGAAGGTAGAAAAAGCAGAATCCTGATGGGAAATGTAACAATGTACGGCCCTTTTCTCTCCCTTGATTTGGCGATTTTAGCCACTGGCCGTCACTGACGACACTCCCACGGGCAGATATTATTATCCCAGTTCCCGAGATGAGGAAGCCGAGTCACGGGAGGGGAGAGGGGCTGCCTGGCCGCCCGACCCCGCGCAGAGAGGCCTACTCGCAGGGTAGCCCCGCGCTCAGCCTGGCGTTAATCTGCAGAGATAAAAAGCACCTTTCGGCACGTCAGAAGCAGCGCTCGCTCGACGCGGACCCGCTGGGAGCCCCGGGCCCGTCTCTCCCGCCGCCCGGGAGCCGGCACCACTTTCTCGGATTCTGCATCGCGCCCGATTGCTCTCCCGCAGCCGGGAATTAATGGCTCGGGGCTGGCTCCGGCGCAGCAGAAGTGATATTTCCCCCAGCAGTGCTGCAGATGGAGCTCCAAGCAACCGTCAAAAGCGCGGGGACTTCCACCGCCTTGTAACTGGAGGCTGCTCGAAGCGGGTGACCTACAAGCGGAGGGCTCGGCAGCGTTTGCCCCAGCCTCTGTGCAGGCCAGCATGGCTGAACCTCAGCAGCCATCTAGGTTGTCACCGGGATGGTGAGCCAAGGGTGTGCTGCAGCGCTGGAGGTCTCGTCTCCTCGTCAGGCCCCTCGGGATTTCTCACCTTCCACATGCTAGGTGCCTTCATTTCAGTGGGATTTGCTGGGTTTGCTGGGAGAAGCAGCCCCAGGAGCGCCCCAAAGCTCGAGGGAAGCGGCTTCTGCCATGTGTGGGACCCTGTGGTGTTCACCTACTCTGCATCCAGAGCAGGAGAAACTCGTTCAATTGCTTGTTGTCGCCTTTTCTTCAGGGGTGTTAGGGAAGGACGAGATAGCCCCAAGGAAGAACCGTGTGTATGAGCTCAGCGCTGACCGTGAGTCTGGCTGGCATCTTCTTGCTCCTGTCCACCACCACCATCCTGGCTTACCGCAGGCTGCTGCCTGCTGTCGCTCTCTCAGCTGCGGCAGGGGTGAAGGCGGGAGGGCAGTAGGATCTCATAAACGGTGGTTCAATAGCCCTCGGAAAGGACTCAGGATTTCAAAACAAAATACTGCCACTGCCAGCATCGCAGCGTTTTAATTACAATTCCACGCTATCTATATCACAAAACCTGGCAATTTTAATGACAAAGTACTGCGATGCCACAAAGTATTATTAGAACTAATAAAACCTCTGCAGAATATTTCCCTGGAACGTATTAAGATCCAATTTCTGCTTTCATTAGTAATGTCAAATAGCATGTGGTGGATGGTTATTTGGAAAAAATGCATTCAATGTAAATTGATTTTGTATTATCAGGAATAATGTGGAGAGAGGCTTTTCCAGCATCTTCAAGCTTCAGCCATTCCGCCGCCTGCTGCAGTTTATGCCCTAATCTTGTGAGATTTACATAGCATTTTAATTTTCAGTCTTGCCTCCATTTGCCAGCTGAGGGATTCTTATTATATTTTACATTAATTCCAAATTCACACCATAACAATAGCAAAAAATCGAGTCCTGACAACAGCGAGAGGCCAAACATGACTCAATTAAAATAATATGTACCACTATTAATCACCTCTGCCTGTCCATCTACATTCCCATGTCTGTGCCTCTCTCCGCAGCGGCAGCATCCGTGAATAAAGCCAGCTCTCATCCCTCCGCTCCTCCCTCCTCCCGCTGCCTTCCTGAGGGATGACGAGGAGCCGGGGAGAGCGGGAAGGAGCCCCGAAGCGCAGTGCTGGGAGAAGCCTGGGGATGAAGAGGAGCCGCTGCCAGGGCCGACCCCTGCACCAGCATGTGCTGGGCTGCCCTTCCCGCCTGCCCACCCACCACGTTGTCCTTGGATCTGCACGGAGCTCAGCTGGCAGCTGAAGCCAACGCTTCACATTATTGTTATTAAAAGTTAATCCACATGAATTTAAGGCAGGGCCAATGACAAAGAAGAAAAGCAGACCAGGAATAACCACTCTCTGCAGAGGAAACCCCCCTGGGTAAGCGAAACAAGGAGGACAGGGCTCCCACGCAACGTGCCACCACCGAGGCCAAGGCAGGAGGGGTGGCCCTGGCTGCCACCTCGCCGGTCCCTGCCATGGCCAAGGTGAGCTGGGGGCCCTTCCCCTGGAAAGCAGCCGGCAGACTGACAAGCCCCAGATCTGCTCGCTGTGAAGGCTCGCTGTCGCGGAGGCCAGGTTTAACGCAGACCGTTGGGGCAGGTCTCTCCCCTCTTCTGTGCTTTATGCAAATACTGGCGTCTGCTCAAGGTGGGAACAAGCCACTGCTGGATCCAGCCGACAGCAGCCCTGTGCCCACGTGGGTGGCGGGAGCACTGCTGCAAGAGAAAGTCCCCGCTCAGCGATGGAGAGCAGGGCTGGTGCACCTCTGCGCGACGGAGCAAGAACACAGCCCCACACACTGCAGACTTGCCCAAACGTGGTTCTGAAGGCCATAATATGAGGCTGGAATTGCAATGCCTGTCTATGAAATTATGAAGATTTTAAAGAACGAACTGACAGATTTCATGCATCTGTCTAGCCAAAGGCAGGTTCCCTTGCCCGCCAAATCATGTGAATACAATCCAGGGAGCTTCTCTTGAAAAGAGCTTTGATGAGGTCTCACCTTTAATAGAAAAGAACAGGACTGTGTGTGCAGGAAGCGATGTCTTCTGCTCCCCTCTCTTTTTCCAGCCAAGTCCTGTACGTGTCAGCGTTGCCTGGAGCCTACAGCACAGAGGCAGCAATCACCAGAAACCACAAGACAGCTTGGTTCAAAGGAGAGCGAGGCAAACCACGCGACGTTTACAGTAAGCACGCGTACTTGACCTGGCCGTGCTAGCTGCTTGCGAAGCGCTCCAGCCCAGTGCGGATGGGCTCCATTTCATTTGAATAAAAACACTTTGGGTAGCCAGGGAGGAAAAGAAACAACTTGCAAGAAGCACTTCTTAGTTTCACAGGAGTAATCACTCATCTGAAACTGGTAACAAAAAAATGGCCCTGTAGCCAAGCACATCAAACTTCGGCTTGACTAATATGTGACTGGTTATCTCTCTGTGAACAGTATGTTGAATCAAATCTGGGGACAAGTGAGTAATTAATGAATCAGTCAATGACATCAGCTCAGTTAGAGACAAAGCTCAGCATCTTTTTCAGCTTGGGACTGTCATTCATTGCAAATTATCAAACACCTAAAGAAAGAACATTTTTGCTGAGAAATGCACTGCACCGGGCAGACGCAGAAGCGTTTGCAGCAGAGCTGGGCTTTGGGTGCTTCCCTGGCTTCCTGCTGTACCACAGCTTTCCTTCACTAAGACAGCAACACAAAATGACACATCAGGCAGGTTAATAGCAAAAGAAGTTATTTTTCTCTCCGTTCCCATTGCTGAAACTGCTGGGAGAGGCATTTCCGATTTCTTTCTTCAGTAGCAACTCTGGCCATCATGTAGTTTATCTGACCTTTGGCTATGCCGCACCATGAAATCAGACACCGCTAGGAGGGGGGCCAGAACAAAGCCTGGAGAGATTAATAAGAGCATTATTTGCGATGTGGCACAGGGCCATGAGTCACCACGCAGCCAGGCTGCTTCACCTTCTGGCAACAGGCAGAGCCCAAGTTCTACATCAGGCTTTCTGCTTTTTTTTGTTGTGTTTTTTTTTTTAAAAAAGTTATATTCTTCACTTCTGTTTTTCTTTTATACAAAATCCTGGTCAAATGAATGAGTGGGAGAAGGTAGAAAAAAACACATTCAACTGGAGTGGAAGCAAAATATAAGTGTAAAGTTAATGTGTGACTTTCATTCAAAAGAGTCTATTCTTTGCATGATTGTTTGGGGCTTTGGGGGATTAACCAATGAAGAAAAAAATTCTGCTTGTTCAGCCTAAAGTTAATGTTGGTGTGGTACTTTCATTAGTGAAAAAGTTTGCTCACATCCCCCTCTGATACCTTCCGTCTTCACAGCTGCAGCATGCTAGGGTGCAAATGCAGCTCTCTATGGCCAATATAACTTCATCTTCTGATATCATCATCTGTGAATGTCTTGACTTGGAGAACACTAAGTTCTGTACAGGTCAGGTTCAAAGAACTTGAGGATAAAGAAATATATGTAATTATTATTATTACAGGTCTATACCAAGCCTGGATAATAAGAAGAGGAGTTAGATTTCTTAGCTTCAACTGCATTTGACTGTAAGGTTAGAGATCAGCGACATCTTGATGAGGGAATAAGAATGATACAAATCAAGAGATTCAGAATGAATCAAGGTGATGCGAATCAAACATGAACTTTATGAATTGTGCTATGTGTCAAGGAGCTCCGTGACTGTGCCAGGTTCCCACAGGAAAGCCAAGACCGGGGGGTCTCTGGGTGAGGAGCAGAGGGGACGGTCCTGCTGGGGACTCTCACAGCATGCCCCACCAGGAGGAACCCGTGAGCAGGGCTTTCTACAGACAACTGGCAGAAGTGTCCTTCTTACCAGCCCTGATCCTTACGGAGGATTTCAACCATCCAGACATCTGCTGGAAGAGCAACACAGCATTGAGCAGGCATTCCAGGAACTTCTTGCTCTGTGCTAGTGATAACTTCATCATGTGAATGCTGGAGGGGCCAGCTGGGGTTTACACTCTCCCTGACTTGCCAGTGGTGAATGTGGTCACAGTATCAGCTTGGGCTTATCTTGTGTGACCATAATTGAATTCTGGATCTAGAAGAAGGCTGGGAAGGTAAGCTGCAGAGTTTTGACCCTGGATTTCAGAAGAAACTTTGGTTTACTCAGGGAGTTGCTAAATAAAATCTCCTGGGATGCAACCACGCAGTGGAAATGTGCCCAGAAGATCTGAGTGACTTCTGAAGAGATCTTACTGAGAGCTCATCGAAAAACAACCCTGTCATGCAGGAAGATGGAATTTTGGCGGAAGACCTGATTGGCTATGGGACCATCTTCTTCATAAAACCAAGTGCAAAAAGGGAACATACAAGAGGTGGATGCGAGAGATGGCACCCATTTCCTGAAAGAACTGGCCAATGTGATTCTGAGACTGCTGTGTACTGTCTGTGACAACTGCGGTGGCTGGGGAAGTCCCTGATGGCTGGAAAAAGTCTAACGCTTCATCTATCTTTAAAAAGGCGAGAAAGGAAACTGGGGAACTATCTGCTGATCAGCAGCATCTCGGTCACTAGAAAATCAGGGAGCGTTTCCCTCTTGGGATCCAATTCCAAGGCCATAAAAGACCAGAAGGTACTTGGGAACAGTTAGTATGGATTTACTGAGGGCAAACTGAACTTGACTGACCAGCCTGCTTTCTAAGACGAAAGCACTGAATGTGTGAAGAAGATGAAAGTGCTGAGTTTAATCTACCCTGACATTAGTGAGGCTTTGACATCATTTCACACAACATCACCACTGGAAGCTCAGAGGTTGCGGCCTAGAAAGACAGGCTATAAGAGGGGCTGAAAACTGGCAGGTCATGTCTGGCAGGTCACCAGCAACCAGAGGAGCACCCCAGGAGTCAGTACCAAGATCCACACTGTCCACTGTCTTCATCAGCAACACCGATGGTGACACAGTCAGATTTGTTGATGACTTAAACTGTCTGGACTGACAAACGGCAAAGCTTCAATGCAGAAGCCCCTTGATAAACTTGAGATCTGGGCCAACAGGCACCTCATGAGGTTCAATGAGGAAACATGGTCCATTACAGGCTGAGAAGCACTTCACTGAAGAGTCATCCTGGTGAAAAGGAACTAGGGAACACAGAGGGCACGAGGCTGAGTGTGAGTCACCGGCGTGCTCTCATCGGAACAGGGCATGTCACGTCCTGGGCCACATGAGAGGTACAGTGGCCAGAAAACTGTGGGAGGTTACGATCTCCCTCTGTTCAGCTTTGCACCCAGTTTTTGGCTCCCGCAGTCCAAGAGGAGTGAGGTGAAACTGGAAAGGGTCCAGTGGAAGGTTACTGACATGCTCAGAGGCCTGCAGCAACGTGAGAGGGGCTGAGGAACGTTAGTCTGATCAAGGGGAGGCTAAGGGCTGCTGGAACAGCTGCCCATGGCTCTTTCAAGGGTGGTTATGCAGAAAAGAGACAACCTTGTCTTCTTAGTGCTAGATGCTGTAAGATGAGCCAGTGGCCACAAGCTGAGGTCTGGACATGAGAAGACATGTTCCCCAGGAGGGCAGTGTAACCCTGAAACAGGTTGCCCAGAGAGGCTGTGGGAGATGCTTCAAGATTTAGCTAGACCATGGCTGACCTTGTCCACTGTTGGTGACAGCCCCACTTCAGCAGCGTGTTGGTCTAGATGAACTCCAGAGGTCCCTTGATTCTATGATTAACTAAATTGAAATAATAACTGTATGAAATTATAACAAAATATGATTATAAATAAGTGGATTCATTTCCAATTTGTAAGAAGAAGGTAGCTCAATATTCACTATTTCATATCTTTGCACTGCACTAGAAGAAACTATACAGTGATTCCTGAGTTAAAAACTGCAGGATCAGGGGAACAGTAATCAACAAGGAGGAAAGACTGTAACCCAAAGAGTCAACTTCATCATTTGCACAGGCACAGTGAAATCAGAAGCTTTCTAAAGCAGCCAAAAGCAAGCTCAGACATTTACAAGGATGAAAGATTTACACCAGAAGAGATGCCATGCTGATCAGCAGAGGCTGGGAAGAAAGACTTGGAGAGCATAGTAAATGAATTTGAATTTGCAGAGCATCTGCTGTCACCAAAGGAGCTAATACATGAAGATCGGTGCACACCAACACGGATAAAAGGAAACGCCAAGTATGATGCAGTAGGTTACATCACCTCCGACATTGTCCCTCGTGGGCTGTTCTGCTGGCCGCCTCCTGAGCAGAATGCGAATGAACAGGAGAGACTCCCAGAGGGTACAAAACATCCTACGGTGAGAGACTGAAACATTGCATTACATATCTTTTCAAAGATGAATATAATGGCGATTTCCCCACTGGTTTGAAGAGACACGATTCCACGTTTCTCAGCGGCATGAGGGCAAAATTGAGTTTTGCTGCTTCCTAGCTGGAAAGAAAAGAGCTTTCATGGGCACTCTGGTGTGTCTTGCTCCAGCTCCCATGCAGAGGCAGAGCCAGGGAGACCTGCAAGCCAACACTGAGCCCTGCGAGTGAGCCTCTGCTCCTGCCTCTGCCCCAGCGCTGAGGGAGCAAGGTCCATGTGGGACTGTGGGCATGGGCTGCAGGTCCATGGGTTTCCCTCCACAGATCTGTTTTGCTGCTTCCAGCCATTTGCCGCCTGGGGCATCTGCCTGTTATACCCACACGCAACGCAGGCTTTGGTCTCTGCATATTTAGATGAGGAACAGCATCTCTGAAAGCTTTCCCAAAGGCTGGAAGTTGAAGCTAGATCAGTTTAAACAGGAGACAAGCCACAGTTATTTGCACAACATATATACGAACTGAATAACGATCCTTCACTATTGAAATAAATTACTAGTAACTGGCGAGTGAACACTACTAAATTGAGTGTATGTTTGTCCCAAAAGCTGGTGTTTTCTGCAGCTATTAGGCTCGAAACATGACATCCCCAGGCTGGCGAGGTGGGAGGTCAGCTGGATGATCACGCTGGGTCTTTCCGGCCTTAAATTTTGTGGCTGTGTGGAAATTTTGTGTCAGAGGGTGTTTCTCATCGTAGCCAGACTGAGAGCTTGAAATCCACATGGTTACTGACAACTCCCAACTGTCAGTAAAGCTGTTTCACAGAAAGTGTTACATGACTGATGTCTTTACAACTGCACTTTTCCAAACAGATGGGAGGAAAAAAATGGCATTGGTCTCAAATCAAATTAGTCTTGATGGATTACGCAAAAGAAATTTAACACATGCTCCACATTTTAAGAAACTTCTAAATATAACATCCCCATTGAAAACAAAGTATATGATGGTGCTAAAAATATGTAAATACACAGCTATAAAACTACGTTCACACTACAGAATGAGGACCACTATTAGAGGCTGGACAGACAACATTTTCTTGATGCAGGAGAGCCATGTCAGGGTTGCCACACCTTGTTTAACCTCAGAGATAAGCTCATTTTTGAAAGCTTACTGTTTGACTTCTAGGAGGTTGTCTCCATAGAACACAGCACAAAGATAAAAATGCTCCCATTGTAACTGATGTCATCACTGCATTTAGAAATAATAAATCCATTACATTATGGAAATAAAATGAAAATAACCCAAAAGGGAAAATGTGATATTTAATTTCTGTTGCAGCTGGAAACATTCTGTAATAAAGAATTAACCAGTGAGTCTTGGTCTACACCTTGGTTTTATTTCATTATAATTGGGCAGGGGTATAATTTTATTTTACTAAAGTAGTTCTACCGGTAAAACATTTACTGCGTATGAAATTTTATTCATATAAAGGTTTGATGCATTAGTATATGTGATGCCCTCACCATTTCAGGCAGGAGATACAGCAATGTAGGAATAGCCCGCTAGTATACCTGCATATCCACCAAGCAATTGTACTGGTTTAAATGGAGCCATGCAGTGAAGGGCACACACTGTATATGTGCAGATAGCTTTTTGGAAAGTTAGAGAGTGACATTCTGAAGATACAAGCCTTTTACAATTACTTGCAGGAATTAATAATAGCAGAAAAAGCAGAGTTAAAGGTAGAAGTGAGATTTGCACATACCAAAAAGGCAGATATTTTTTCTGAATTATTTCAAATTACACAGGTAAAACAGGGCCTGAGCAGTATAGCAATTAGGGTCTGTATAACAGAGGAACTATTTTCTCAAGAAAATTACATTTGAATTAATTTATAGCCATTTTGGTGCTCTAAGTGATAAAAAGCAAATCACATCTGTAGCTTCTTTATTCCATGTAGAACCTGCTTTGAAAAAAAGACTAATGACAGCTTCCTAATTATTATTTTTAAGGTAACTGTGAAAATAAGAAAAAGAATCTCTCATGTTTGTCAAAAGGGATTAATATCCTTTCAGGAACAGCAGCAAAAAATTGGACTGTAGCTTCCTACCTGGTACAGGGCCAGGGAGTTTTCTTTGGTAAGAGTGTGGCAGGCAGAAGGGGGAGAAAAACTATCGTAGCAGCAGACTGGCTGATGAACATTAGCACAGGGGACAGTTTTGTTCCACCTGCCAGTGAACACGTACAAGATCATCTTACTTGGCTCAGTAAAGACTGGTGTGGCTCTGCGTGAGTGGCAGGAGAACAACGTCCATTTCTCCACGAGAAACACCCAGAGCACCACCACAGGGAAAAGCACTTGCAGTTCTTGCAACAGCAGTTAGAATTATAGCTGGGGGTACCAAAAAAAATGTTAACTGGTGCCTAAGCATTGCTTTTTTATCTTCAGTATATTTTACAAATGTTAATTTTGATCCAGCCTTGGTTTACGCCAGCTTACGGCAGCAGCCAGATGGGGCTCGCTGCCCCACCAGGCACCGACACGACTTTGTGGGGACATTTACACGGCGGGAGGTGCTGCCTGGGAGAGGATCTTGCTCGGGTATGAGCTGAGTCCGTGTATTTCTCTGGCAGCTTGTACTGGCACAATAATTACAGTGGCCAAAGAGTTATTTATAACTGTCCTCCCACAACAAGATTCTTGAGGGAGGATGTTGGTACGAACACTGCTGTTCCACGCACACACATCTACGCACACGGCAGCCGCATCTCTAGTTCATGAATGCAGAATACTGTTCTGACAGAAGTCTTGGGGTTTTTTTCCTAAGGAGGTCACTTTTCGGGGGGGGGAAAAGAACGCAGCTCCAGCCGCAGTCTGTCCACACCTCATCCGAAAGCCTGGAGGCCTCCCCACAAATTGCCATAACTTCTTCATGAACTCCTCAGAACTGACAGCGTGGGTAAGCCTCCGACCGTACAAACAAACCCAAGTGCTAATGTGGCTGCACTTGCTTCGGTTTGCCTTATACTCACCTCCTCTCAGAAAGGAGCCACCACACAGCTTAGGAAGGCCATGTGAGAGTGGGGAAAAGAAAACTTCCCTCTCAGAAACTCAGGGCTCCCAGTTCACCCCCCCCGCAGGAAAGCCACCCCCGCCAGACACAGTCAAGCCTCATGCCCTGCTGGCTGCAGCCCCTTTGCTTGCTCCTGTGGAACCCATTACAAAATCAGATCACTGCCTACCCAGTCTAACCAGCAACCTACCGCAGGTGAAGAATGACCTTCACAGGCTTCTTTCGTTCTTGTGCTCTAGGAAATGGATGAACCAGGTAGAAAAATGGAATCATCTGAAAATGCAGTGGCAAGTGCCTAATCTGCACAACGCAGCAGTACTATGCGGCCTCCACACAGCAGTGTGCCTTCATCACTGTACTGGCTGCGAGCAGGCTGGGAAGGAACAGAAACAGTCCTTGGGCACTCAGGAACATGTGCCTGCTAGTTTATTTTCTTTGTTTTGCAGTTTCAAACACGAGCGTTCAGCCTGCCTGTCTGCTGCGAGAAGGCTCGGCAGCGGAGGAGACGCTGCTTCCCGCACTGAGGCTTTGTACATTTTCCTGTGCAGAGGGAAAAATATGCATTTTGCTCTTTGTGTACAGAAAATATAAAGAAACTGGGAAACAGGATGGGTTTGTTTACTAACCCTCTCCACAAGCCAATGTAACGGTGAAGGAAGACCGAGTGCAAAATCTCCATGGGAGAGAAAACAAAGCCTGCCTCTCTTCCATCTTGAATCTCAGGGTCCTGCCAGGCAGAGATGATGCTTCGCACATTTAAAGGTGCAAAGCACAGAACAGGAGCTATATCAGAGGGGAAAGAAATATGTCTGCATGCATTTCAGAGAAGGTAGGACTGGAAGCAAAAAAAAAAAAAATCGCAAGCACAACCCCTCCTCCACCTTTTTTCTTCAACACACGGCTCTGTACGTTACAAACTACCACAACAGCAGAAGGAGGTGCTGCAAAAGCGAAACAGACGACTGACTCCAAAATTGGGGTTCAAAAACTCTTGCATGCGGCACAGAAATTAGACTAGAGAAGTAATCTTTTGTACTGAGGGGGCTGAATTTTCATTCGTGGTCATTCTGTATTTATTTCATCTACAAAAAAACTGGTTTGCTGGGGGAGTTCAGGGGAACTGGAAAGATTTCACAACGCCACTGTGCCAGAGTTTGAGGCTGGTTTTCACTCCAGACAACAGAAGAGATGTACAGCAGCTATCAAAGTGTCGGTATCAAACATACAGCAGCGATGTTGCCCTTTACAATTATTTTTATTCTAAGACTCATGTGCTTTGTTACATTTTCCTAAAAAAAACAAAAGGAAAAAATCCCTCTCCTTAGTGGCACTAAAATTGGCAATGCCAAGAATAGATATCAAAACCTTCTTCTTCCCCATTTATTTTGCTCAGATGTGAATGACGCTGCGTCAAGCATAGAAAAGGAGTATATTAGTCTCATGCTGCTGGAAGAAGAAGTATATTACACTGCTGAAATGTCAGGTTTCCACCACGCATCCGACTGTAGTTTGTGTGCTCAGTTTCTTGCACCCGCTGCAGCAGCTAACTGAAGATACGCTCTGCGTTCGCCCAGAAACCAGCCTGCCCTTTGGACTGAGCCGTTCCCACCAACTGTGGCTTTATCATTAGCTCTTTTAGGCGTGGCCTGGCCTGTCAGATGGTTGTGTATTTAAAAAAATAGTTAATACTTTCTTAACAACAGAATCCTTCACATGATTGATTTTTTTTATTATTATTATCCCATAATCTTCCATCATTCACTCTTCCCTCAAAGATTTTTGGCTACCGTAGCAGGTGAAAGGTCATACCTGGACATCATCCATCACAGTGGCATTCTCTCCGCACCGCGATTGCATGGGTGGCTGTTTGTTTTGCAGGCTGCAGTAAGCAGGTAGGAACAACTCCGGCAAGAAGGGTTGCACACTCTCAGTGCAGGTCCCCAGATGACTTCTATCACAATTTTAAGGCTCTGCATGTCATGAAATGCCCTGACACTAAGCATCAGTCTGTTTCAAACTATATCAAATGCCTGCATATAAATCTCATTCAGAGCAGTCCTCCTGAGACACCGGCTGCGCCAAGCTCAGGGTGCAGAGAGCTACATAACTAGGTACGATCGCTGTATCCTAGTTATCATTTTGAAAAGAAAAGGACTTTGAGTATCTTTCTTCAACTCACCAAAAATCAAGACTGGAAAGCATTGGTGACCATACACATCTTCTCTGAAAACTCCAGAGAGAAAATGGCTTCTGAAAATCCTTTCTCTTCAGCTGCAGCTGAAGGGCACCTGCTTGTCTCCCAAATCTTACAGCAGTAGCTGAACGAGCTGTGCTGTCTGCTGCCTGGTTTTAGACACAGTGCTGATGCAGGCTAGAAGATCAACGTGGGGTCAGTACCCGAGGTTTGGGTGCAGAGAGGGAGCCATAAGAGGAGAGGAAGGAGCCTGTGTCTATGAGAAGTGACCCACTTAAACACCCCTCAGCCACCGTCTGCTTTTCTCCCCCTGCCTCGCCCCGGCGTCGTGCTGTGGGGGATGCCGGGTGGTGTGGGAAAGACGAGCTGAAAAGCAATGCAGGAGGAAGACAGTAACACAGCACCAGGCACTGGAAAGTAGTCAGCATCTCCACAAACAGGGAAGGCTGAAAGTAGCAGTGGGCGCAAGAAGATGCTACCAGCTCAATGAAGGTAAGAAGCGCTATAAGAAAACGAAAGGAAAGTGGAAAAATTAGCTGAATAAATTTTGTGGTGAAAACAGCTGGATGAGCATCTCCGGAGACTGAGAAAAACCAGAAACAGAATGGAGAGATCATCATCACCTGTCCATGCTTATAATGATGACAGATATGACAGCCCGCCCAAGCCAAGCGTTCCTGTCCTGCTGCGGCACTTCCTCTTCCCAGAACAAAGCTCCTCAGCAGTCACTTCGAGCCCAATAAAAAACTGACAACTTCTGCTGCTGCCTTCTGTGTTTTTATTTACCATTCACTGTTTCTTTTTTTCCTTTTATATTTTCCTTTCTCCCCATCTTGGTGATGATCAGGAAAGAGCATTACCTGCAAAACTCCATTGCCTGTGAGCTGGCACAAGAAAAGGCTTCGCAGCCTTCAGGCCTCTTTCCCAAGCTGGATCCTCTCAGAGTCTCCTTCGCAGCATTTGTCCCTCGTCAGATGTCACGTAAGAAATATCTGTGTTTAACAGTTGGGCCAAAAACTTTTCATTGTGGCATTTCTCTAGCCCAAAGGGTCTGTATTCAGCTATGTCCCCTAGTTTTGTTCTCAATTCTGCTGTTAAATCCTAATCCATAAGATTTCAGTGTAGAGTTATGGTCTCTCTCTCTCTCTCTCCGCCTTTACTCCAATAAACCGCTAATGCAGGTATTCCTGTCACACCATAGGGAATATTCCACCAATTACCAATCACACACCAGTAGCAGGTATGAGTCCTACGCCAGAAATCGTATTATCACTTAATCTGTATACATCTTCTCTGTATTTTGCAGACCATTGTATGAGAAGCCATGTAAAATGCCTTGTCCCTATGGAGGGAAGAGCAGGAAAAAATAACTGGCACCTAAGTACTCACTTCAGAAGTTGAGCAAATGTGCTTTGAAGCTAAAAAAACAAAGAGTTACTGACGTTTCCCTGGGCGGTGGTTTCCACTTCTGAGTAAAGCTCCACTCTGTCCCTGACCACCGTTCGTCCTCACCCCTCAGCCTTGGACTGCACAGGATAGGGAGGGTAACCCAGCACGGCAAGCACCAAGCTGCCATCATAATTCCCAGCCACAAAAAGGGCTTTAGAAGGGATCCTGGGAACTGCAGACTAGGAAGTTTGCCACCATCCTTGCTAATAGCAGCAGGGTCTAAAAAAATAAAGTCATCGTAGACAGGGATAAACATGGTCTGTTGAGAATAAGGCAGCGTGGCTTCCACAGAGAGAAACCCTGCCTCACCAACCCACCACAGTCCTCGGAGTGCATCAGTAAAGACAGAGAGCGGGTCCAGCAGACACAGAACGGTCCAATTTTGAAAAAGCTTTTGATGAGGTTCCACATCAAAGGTTCTCAGAGAAACTAGCTTGCCACAGGATGGGAGGAAAGACTCTCAGAGATAAAAAATTGGAGGCAGGACATGAAGCAAACGAGAAGGCTTAGTAGTCACTTTGCAGGGTGGAGAACAAGCATCAGCAAGGTCTCCCCGCTGTGGGATTCATGGTGGGACTGGCTTTACTCAACATTTGCAGTGAGTACCTGAAGAGGGGAGCGTACAGTGAAGTCCTCAAGTTTGTATGTGACACTAAGCTCTTTCAGGCAAGTAACTCTAGAAGGACCTGACAAAATTGAGTGAGTGAGCAATGCGTCCATAAGCCGACACTAGAAGGGTTAGGCAGTGATGAGCCTCTAACATCCAGGTCCAACAGTTGGAGACGCCAGGGGAGTACAGAGAGGATGGGCCATGGGACGTGACCAGGCTCACCAGGTCTCTGTAGGTAGCACTGCCTCCTGCCACTGCTGGAGACAGACTCCGGGCCGGATGGACCATTGGTCTGAAGCAGCAGCGAATGTCACCATCTCACAGGCACTTCGCAGTTTCAGCGCACACTCCAGCGGGGTGAATTCCCAAGCTGGCAATATGCTTGGGATGTGAAAACCCGCGGAGTCCAATTGCTTCAGCCCCCAAAGCCCGTACTGCCTGCCTCCTTCCACTTCTTCCTGGTAGCTGACCCGCTGGCAGGCTGACCCGCTAGGCATGTTAAATATAAAACCCTTGAAGGACCACAGGACAGTTAGAGAGAAGGAAGCAGACTTTGCAGATGCGCTTTCGCACACGTGCACTCTCTCACTTCCTCCTTCTCCCTTAGCAGGCCTTGAAGAGAAAAGGTCTGTGCAAAAACGACAAACACGTGACTGGAAATCGCTGTTTTCACCTCCTCACCTTTCTTTGGATTTCTCTGGGGTTTGGAGAGCATGCTTTCAAGGTGCAGGATCACTCGGCTTTCCAGTCTTCCTTCTCTGTCTGCTGGTGCAGGCACGTCCATCCCCGAGCTGCAGGAAGGCCTGTCCCTTTTAAAGGCAGGGTCTGCTGATGCTCGTCCCTGCCTCTCCTCTGCCCGCGTCCTCCACAGACCCTGCCTCGGCGCAGGCGGCTGCTTGGAGTCAGTGGCTCGGTCTGCCAGCTCCACGGCCAAAATGGTAGCCAAAACTGTCCTGGCTCAGTTCCAAAGCACAGGCTGCCCTCGACCGCGACAGGGATATCTTAATCCAGGCAGAAGGTCACTGTCAGAAATACCGTCAATGAAACGAAGCTGAGCGCTGGCAGCCGGCAGGACGGACGCCCTCCGACCGCTGCAGCCTCGCCACGGTACGGCTCTGCCTCGCAGCGCTGGCACCGCCGGCACAGAATCAAGGGCTGGAGGGGAACTGAAATCAAGAAAGCATGATTTAGCAGCTCGCGTAGCCCGTCAGCCCTCTGTGCTGTCTGGTTTCTGCAGTGACACGTAAAGGGTAAATTCTTTGTCTCTCCCAGCTCCTCCTGCTTCCCCGTTTGTTTGGGTTGCATCCCACAGCCTTTCCTGTGTTACGTCCCCTTTTCCAATGCCCAGATGCACGATGTCGGAGGTTCCTGAGCTCACTTTACCGAGGGAGGACTGATGAGCCCAGCCTGAAGTGAGACCTCTGTTACCGCTCCGAGGAGCTGCATCCCCGCTGCCCCTCCCCCAGCCCCTTCACCACCACCCACACAGCAATCCATCAGCATCACCCACGGAGCATCTGGGGGCAACGTGTAATTAGGAACGATGCTGTCTGCCACTTACAGACATCCTACTGCAAAGAAAAGCTGGTGAAAGTAATAACCACCGACAGACGTACCTTACAGCGCATCGAACATTAATCGGGAAGAGTAATGTGAAGGTGGAGGAAGGACAGAGAGAAGGATGAAGGCAGCAGTGTACTCCACACCACTTTAAAACAAAGCAGTCATTAAAATACATGCTCAGAGTGATCGTGATGTAGTTGTCTGATAAAACAGTTTATTTGAAGCAATAATTGAATTCTGTAACATAAGAACATCCTGTCTTGCTGGGTAAGTACAGCTGCATTCACTCCATGATCCCTTTACTGGGACACAGCCCAGCAGAAATTGTGCAGGCACCCACATGCTGCATTGCCTATGTGCATGGCACTATGGGGCCCATGGTCTTTTCTTCTCCTCTCGAAGCCTTTCACTGCAAGAGATCTTCTTGGAGATTTTACTCACAGCTGATACTGTGTGGCTCATCTCAAGCATGCCTGCTCCTCAGTTAGGGAGTGTTTCTTTTCAAATATTTCCTATTTTTAATCTCCACCTTAATTTTTTTCCAAGGATTTAAAAAAATTGGTTGTGCTTGTCACGACAGTGTGGGTATTTAATATGCAGCCCTGTGTGTTCGCTTCCGAGGCATACATCAGCCTATTGTCACAGTGAAAACCAGCTGTTCGTGAGATGCTGTAACGATTCTGCCAAGGCTCGGTAACTAGCCTTGGAAAAGTCAAATAAAAGGAGCACGAACTACAACAAGCAACATGTGGAGTGGTAATTTAGAAGGGCTGAAGGAGATGTGAAAAGTAATTAGCCAAATAAACAAAAGCACAGGACAATTTCTTTAAGTGCATCACAATACGGAATCAAGGAACAGAGGGAGTACCTGAGCTCTGGAAAAGCATCGGAAGGAGCTAAAGGAGAGATTCTTGCACCTCTCCCACAGATCAAGTCACGTAGGAGATGATACACACATCAGTGAATTTAAGCAAATGAAAGAATTAAAAATCAAAAAGACAGAGAGACAAGATGAAGGAAATGCAGAGGAAAGCAACTCAACCACTATTTTGTTCAGTGGGAGAAAGCAAAGGAAGCAAATGAGCCAGCTGCCTGCTCAGGGCACAACGATATGGCAACAGAAGACAGCGAAGACCTCAGTGCTGTCCTTTTGGGGCTATGCAAAACGCTCTTCTAATAGTTTTTCAATTGTATTATGAAGCCAGATCAAGTCTCTCCCTGGCTTTGTTCTTTCACTTGGTTTGCTAATCTGCAGCAGCAGAACTGATGGCAGTTAAACAGGATGGAATTTATATCAGGCTTAGAAATTGTACTTGCTGTCTATGGTTTCCCTGCAGAACGGCTTCAGATTAGAGTGCACTTGGTGAAGTTGCAGAGTTTTGCCATCCAACCGCTCCACCAGTTCGGGGCACATCACGGGAGCTGCGCCGCCGTCATCTGATTGCCATCTGCCCGGGCCTGGGAACCTTCCTGCGGTGCAGAGTCACCCTCAAAGCCACAAAAGCTTTTGCCTGGCCAAGGGTTTGCAGGACCAGCTCCGCAGACAGCCAGGACAGTCTGTCTGCAGGACTGGTTAACTAACATCCATCTCTAGCATATTCTTCATGTGTCTGTCACTTCAGGATTCCAACAAACTAGCACCACATTTCAGATTGGAACGAACATTCAGCTGAAGTTTTATCAGCTTACTAGTGGATTTTCCCAAATTACTTTTTAGTTTTGTAGATTTTTTCAGTTCCCTCAATAGCTATTGCTAGGGGTTTTCACACTACGATCCTGACAGGCGACTTAGCTGTGTATAAAAGGATCTCTAGCTCTGGTCCTTTGGACTACTCAGGTTGAGGGGAAGGGAGAGGTATACCCCTCCTTCAAGATTCAAGTAATTTCCATTCCAATTACAGAAAATTACTTGTGGTCTCAGAGGAGCAGGAAAAATCCAGATTTCAGATTGCTTTTGTAGTTCTGTGTCCTTCCTTTAGGTGTGCAATGATGTAGCTCTGCCTGTTTTCACGCAGAAGGAATCCAGCTGAGAGCACAGTTTATTATAACTCCAGATGATGTTCAAGAGGATGAAAACCTCATTTTTCTCAGGTGGTCAGAGAACAAGTCCCAGTAAAACGGCATTCTTTCCTCTCTCGTCTGAATTATGCAGACAAATTCAAAGTGTTGATAAAGCCATTTCAAAGACGTTTTAAGAAAGAAACACACAAAATGAAAAAAAAAAAAGAGAGGACAGTTCTGGACTTTTTCAGCTTTTCAATCTTTTAAGAACAGTCATTTAGGTCAGAGTACTCAGCTGCTATAAAACAGCTGCTAAAACAGTCTTCTATTGTAAGTCAAACAGCAATTTTACCAAACATTCCCACTGCACAAATGTATTAGCATAAACACAAAATCAGGATTTTGAAAAACACTTGGAGGGGGAAAGGCTAGGCCCAAAATAATGATTCATGATCTCTCTATAATTTCAGTCAATGGCAAAAATTTTAACAGATTTTGTTACTAGTGGGTCATGTCTGATACAAAAAGATACATAATGTGGGGAGATGGTCCAAACTGGAGCTGCACACCTCAGAGAGAAAGCCAGGTTTCCACCCTTGCTGTCAGACAGGGCGATGTATCACAGCCATAGCTACAGCTTCTGAAATGGCAGCTTCTTAAAATACTGCATCAAAACGGCCCATTTTCTCCACTTTAACCAAGGGAATTACCCCAAGAGCATGAGTTAAGGTCAGCTACACATTGATCACACCGGCAAACAGTAGTAACACTTGGCACTCACAGCAGTTTTCAACCTCAAAGCACTTACACAGGACACCCCTGGGACATCTGGAGGAGGTGGCAGCACTCCCTGGGCCAGACCCAGCCAGAGCACAGCCGGTGCCCTGCTGCCAAAGAGACATGGGACGGAGGAGGGGAGAGGAAGCTATAACTCCTCTCAGCTCTATGGGTATGGGCTGTACTCCACGTTTTCCAGAGCAGGATGGGGTCTTAACCCATGCAGTTGAGGTCAGACCGATTTCAGCTCCATCTCTGTGGCTGTGACGGCACACAAGCAGCACAGGCACAAGGCCTGCTCTCCTCGAACCCTGCCCAGTCTCCTACTCCCAAATTTCCCTGTCCCTGGTGTGCTCCAAGCCCTCATAGTCTTCACAGACAAGCCAGCATAGGATTTGCTTTGGAGTGATTGAAAGCAAGGAAGTGTCACATTGTTAAGCTGCTTATAGAATTGCTGGAGTTACCCTCCTTTCTGTTTCCATGAACAAAAATGTCTGTAGGAATCGCACTCCAACGCTAGGCTAGCATGGGCAGCGCTGCCACTGTCACCGACCGATGCAACCGCCTGGCCCCAAAGCAGGAGGCAGAGACGAGCCCCGTGACCAAATTTGGAGATGGCTACAGCAAGGAGTTATTACTCATGAAAGGGGATAGAAAACTCGAAGCTTCCTTACATATTAATTTCCCAAAGCAGGTAATAGCTGCAACACCAGTATGTTACTGATTCTTCTTCTAATCTCCCTTTCTTTCTCACGCCCTGCATGGCTGGGGATTCAGTCTCCAACACAGAGCATGAGCCATCCCCCAAAAGCTCCAGAAAGATTTTCCTACCATTCCCTCATCTGAAACACTATCGAGGAAGAAAAAAGAAAGTCCTTTTATCACTTCTGCTCTGTTTCCAGCAAGAAGCAGCGCTGTTCAGAGCACAGAGGAGTACAGGTGATGCAGATCCAGAGCCTGATTCTCACTGCAACGGAAATCAGATGGGCGCTGCTGACCTTAATGGAAATTAGTACCATAAAGCTGGCATTAGTGAGGAGAGGACCTGCTAATGACCTGCTGTCCTCCAGCCACTAAAGATGCTTTACAGAGGCAAGTCTTGTGAAAGCAAAGACAGAAATCATTACAATTACATTTTGGCTGACGACGCTTGCAAGTGTGCGTGTACGTGTATACAGGGAGGGGTTACATAAAGCTCAGAGCAGACTACAAATGGGAGCTGTTCTTTCCAAATTTCATACATTGCTTGAGTCATAAAAAAAATAACTTTGCCCAACTCAGTAAACTCCCTTCCCTCTTTGTTCGTATTCACTCTAGTATAACCATCAGTTTTGACCCTCTACTGATTTCCATTGTTGGAGCTTATTTTCTGTGACTTGAGAACCTGAAATTACGCTATATATCTTTGTAGCTCATTGAACTAACCAGCACTTATTTTAATTTAGTAAGGAAACATTTGGCTGGGCGTGACCACATAAATACTGTGTCTAAACCAACACAAACATACTTTGCACAAGGCTATAAACCTGCCTCACAGCTCTAACGATATTGCAAGTCAATGAAGCTTCAGTGTTCTCATTAACATGATTCCATCAGACCTTTATGTTGCATATTATTAATTTGTAACAATATTGGCATATGATTTATAGCACTGTGGGGCAACGAAGGCTGAATCTTGGTAGTAATCCAACCTTTTTAGTTGATAATGGCTTTAACACTGACCTAATATTGAAAGGTGAACATGTACAGAGGCCCTCAGACCTAATTATAAATAGGACAACAAGGATAAAACACATCACTAGTCTGTATCCGTGAAGACAAAACTTTCCTTGAGAGCAAAGGGTAAAGATCTTGTCACAAGATTACAAAGAGTTTTGTTGTAGATTTTGACACAAAAAATATAGACATTAACACACTTCGCCCCCTCTCAAAATTTAATTTTTGTTATAAAAGGAACAAAATATAGAATAGCTAAAGTTAATCTGGGTACCTATTTTTTAACTCAATTTGGAGGTAGGAATTAGTAGGAACAAGTGTATTTTTATCAACAAAAAGCAAGCCTTCAAGATCTCTGTGGAAAGCTGTTAAATGACGACATTGGTACACTTGCACTGTTCCTCTCTGCAGCTTGCGGATGCACGATAGTAAACACAACCAGTTTCTGCTACAGACAGTAGACCATGGTCCTCAGTACTTCATCGAGCATCCAGCGATCAGACCTCTGGGTAGGAGGGAACACAAACACCTAAGAAATGTGTTTAACCCAAGGAAGAGTAACTTCTTGTGAAAGGCAGAACAATACCATTTCCTGGTTTAAAGGCATTCTCATCATCAAAATATGCTTTCGTATTGCTTACATGTATTTTCTAATTCAATCTTTGGTGCAGTATCTAGAAATATAGTACAGCGGTAATAATATAATTAGTATTTTCACTAGCTGAATTATAGAGCTGACTGCAGAGTACAGCACAGTAGCATCAACATTAACTGGTATTATACAAAAATGACATCAATAGTTTTAGTATAGTCATGCGAGACGTTGTAATTTCCTCTTTCTCCAAGATCCCTTCAAATTGTGTCAGATGAGGAAACTCACAAAATCCACTGGCTTTTAGTTCAATTCAAATTCTAAAAGTCAGCATCTCAAAGATTTCTTAGGCAAATTTTTGTAGGTTCTTGAACAATGTTCCTTTCAGAACATGGTATTAGTTATAAAGAACTTAAGTTCTGCTGCATCGACCTCTCATATGAATTTAATTTTCCCAGCACTTCTGAAAGTTAACAAAGGAGTGTAAAAGATACTTCACAGCTGAAGATAATGATACATAGGGATTTGTAATAATTATCCAAGACCATAAAAGCAACCCTCTGTCAGTGCAAAAAAAGTGGAACCACTGGCTTTGCAATCTAGTGCTAGTCCGTATTTCCTTCCTACCCTGGTCACACAGTGAGATCTAAAACTCTTAACAACCAAAATACTGGACACCAAGCAGCCATTAAGGAAGATACTGAGGCAAGCATGCTGTCACAGCTTCCTCCCCTGAAGGGACAACAGTCAGCCAGTAGATCACACCCAGAAATCAGAGGACTCCAATTTACATCAGAAGCCGAAAGCCATCCCACAGCATCCTCCATACCCAAAACTCCCTTCTGGACAATCTAATTCACAACCCCAATACACCAAATCAAGAACATTGAGGATCTACCCACACTTCATCCACTTCCTAATTACAGTAACTTTATCCTTTACTTCACAAAATGAGATTCATTTCTTCTCTCACCAGTTCCATTCAGCTCCTTCAACATTTTGTTCGTTTGTTTGCTAAGATGCAGATCTCCAGCAGATTGATCACCTCAGATGAGACAAAGCAACCCCTTGGTAAATCCCTCTGGAAATGTCGAACATATTACATGCACAAGAGTTGAACTCCTTGAATTTCCCCTTTTCAGATGCTCTTGGTTTCCAGTCATTCAGATAAAGAATGGAGCTTTTGTAGGCCAGTTACAATTCACCCACTGAATGAAATATGGTAAAGTTTTACACATCCACATGTTCTTTCAAGGCCCCGGTTTACATCTGTAGATGTAATAATAGCTGTAGTAATGTAGACAAAAATCATGGCTCAGGCCCCCAGAGAAGATCTTTAAAGACTTGGGTTGGCAAGTCCCAATGGTGCAGTCAAAGGAACTGGCAAAATGATTTAAGGGCTGCCTCCGCTTACATTTATTTCTGCCAAAGCACTGGCTTAATTTTCTTTGTGTGTCTTAACAAGCCACCTCTGTGAGAAGGACTCTTACTTAAAACACTTGTATGTCCTAAGCTCAGAAGTAGGCACTGTTGAGTGGTAAGCCAAGACAAACATCCATAGGCGGTGTTGGGCTCAAGCTGCAAAATGAACCTGCTCTTCATCTTCTCTAGCATCACAGTCACAAACTATCACGAAAACAGCATTTACACAATTAATTAAAATGCAAATCTACATTTTATTCTATGAAATTGAGACAAATGATGCACACTTGAAGCCTGCCAAAGCAGTAATTACAAACATTAATATAGTTTGAGATGATTACTTAAGCCAAAAGAGAGGATGGAATAGAAACGCTGTACACTGGAGCTTGTGCAACACCACATGAAAAAAGCAACTCTTGCCCTAGTAATTTAAGCCTGAAATACAAATGAGCGATAATTCTGCCGTAAAGGGCTAGATCTGCCTTGCACAGACGCGTACCTTCAGGGAAGCCTCCAGCCACAAGCTGTACGTACACTGCAGGGAAGCAGCCTGCCGGCGACGGAGAGCTGACGGGGTCTCAAAGTACGTGGGACAGGACTTTGCACTGCCACAGCCTAATGGGACGTGGCATCGTCCAGGGGAGTGCTGCCACAAGAGGCCAGACAGCCACTGGCCTAGGACAGAACTGCCTAGCTGGTCTGAAGATGTATTTATGCTAGGTCTGATTTAGATTGTGCTCTGCACAATCAGATCGCTTTGAAGGTTTGCCTTGTGCAATCATTTCCTTTGTCAGGAATCAGAAAAAGACTGTGAAAAGACTGTGAACAAATTGTTTAGGCATTGAAATTTAACCCTGTGGAATCCTTACAGTGTAGCACAGTGTGACACAGCAGGAGCACATTTGTCAGGGAACTGAAGCCTCTTTGCTCTCTCCGCACAAAACATATACATTAGCATTGTGGGGCGTGGGTGTGCTCCCAAGCACGTGACGCAGCCATGGGTACGCAGCTCTGTGCCTGCCCTGCCTCCCGTCGGCACTGCAACTGCATTCAGCCCTCTGCACCATTTCTGTCCCGTCAGCGAAAATAAAGGCTTCAGATCTTTCAAGACTGTCTGGAAGCCCTTCCATTACATTTTCTTTTAGAGACTGTACAAGATTTGACTTCCAAATGCATGTGGGAAAATTACTGAGTATTACAACAATCTTTTTAATAGACCTAATGTTTTTCCACTAGTGGCCTAGCATTAATAATGTCAGAATATAAACACCAAAAATGAAAAGGCATTTGGTAGAAGCTAGTCAGTTCCAAGACTTTTCACTCTGATGTGGGCTAAGGGAAGAACCCAGCTGGTGTAGTTTCTGTCCCAGCATTCATGACACCAACATTTCCACCTCAGTCAGGCTCCGTTCAGCAAGGTACTGTGCACCCCCTGCTCCTCCTGAAGAGCAGAGTCTGAGAGCACCAACTACCTCACAGCAGAAGCACAGCCCTCTGTAGAATTAAACCTTAACACAAGATAGCCCACCGACGTTCTTGTGAACTGCTGAAAAATACGCTGACAAGAATAAAAGAAAATAGTTCTTTGGAATTTGGCAGAGAAGCGCCACTCTAAATCATTTCCAACTGCAATAAGTCTTTGCTCCTGTTTTATGAGTAATAGAAGAGACTATTCCTTGTTTTATAAACTCATTCCATTAATATGTTCAAGAAAGTAGACAAGTTTCTCTCCTGCAGGGGTTTTCAAATATTGTCTTTCCTTGTGGCTGCCAGTGTTTCAACATCCTGTTCCAGAAACACTGTTTATTACGCTGGG
>Ga0065711_1031051_pt1 | contig 30691 bp, 23 predicted proteins | sample Hoacrofraction12_FD_59098 | JGI IMG/M metagenome (GOLD analysis project Ga0065711, IMG submission 59098) | Hoatzin crop microbial communities from Cojedes, Venezuela - Epithelial fraction 12 v2 (version 2) | ecosystem: Host-associated > Birds > Digestive system > Esophagus > Crop | place... | reverse complement strand
GCCCGGTGCGGCCCGGCCCGGCCGAGGGTGCCGCCGCCTTGCGGGGCGCGTCCTCATCCGCTGCACCGGTCCGCGGCCACCGCCTCAGCCCCGGGCTGCTGCTGTGCGCCGGGACCCCGGCTGCTCTGCCGCTGCACGCTCGGCGCGTTGTGCCCGCCTGTCCGTCCGCCTGCCTGTCTGTCCGTCTGTCGGTGGGCGCACACGTGCTTGTGTCCGCTTGGATTACGCTGCATTTTTCCGGTGGTTTCGTGGGGGAGGTGAATCTCACTCGAGATCTGCCGCTGCGGCCGCCGTGGTGACTCCCCTTTAACATGTTTTTCATGTCGATGTTTAAGCCCTGTGCTTCTCTCCTGCGCCGTGCGATCGCGCCCCGGTGCCCGCGGGCCGGGGGGGATGGGTGACAGCCGCGCCTCGCCTCGCCCCGCCGGCCGCCGTGGTCCCGGTTTGCCGGGCCGGGGGGCGCTCGGCGGGGTGCCCTGCTCGCCCGGCCGGCCGACACACAGCGCGGGTGCTCCTGCTCCTTCCCCTGCCTCTGGGCTGGGGTATGCTGATTTCTGCTGTGTGAAAAGGTGACCGTTTTTAACAGTACGTGTGATGGAAAGTTTTTTGTGTCCTGACCTAGATGTTGCTTGTTGCTAATGAACTACTTTAGGAAAACTTGCTTTTATTTGTATGTAGCATTTGCAACCACCAGCAAATACTGCAGATGGCAAAGGCCGGCTCTAAGGCTGTGATGGCTATTCCTCGTGAACAAGGCCGCTTAAATGAAAAAAATCTGGGAGTCTTGCCTGCTGGTGCCGTTGGTTGTCTTCGGTATTAGACGCCATCTGCTACTTGTTGCCAGGCTGCTGACAACCGGACCTGCGTGTTATTGGTCTGGGTTGTGAGTAGCGTGTCCTCAGCTTTGTCGTGAAGCTTTTTATTTTCCATGGGCAGAAACAAACTGGTTGGGAAAAGTACTTCTCCCTTAAAACGGGATGGCTTTCTGTTGACCCAGGTGGTGCCTTTGTGTTTCTGTTTGCGCTGCCGAGTCTGTGAAGAGGGACTGGGGAGGGATGAGGGCGCAGGTGTTGAGGTCCCGGCGGTGGCCGGCCTGGACCAGACTGGTGCTCAGCGTAAAGCGAGTGCTGCCGGCGGAGGACTCCCGTGGGCACGGGGGTACTGGCCAGAGGCCTTGGCCTTAGCTCTGTCTGGGGAGTGGACCTAAATCAGGGAAGTGGAAGCGATTCTACTAGCATAAGCTACATCTTTGCTGAGGAGCCAAATCCCTCTTCTAAGGTAAAAAAGGCCTCAAAGGTATTGGATTAATCCTTGTCTAGGGTGTGACATGAGTCACAAGAGTTATTTGCATAGTAGTTATTTTCTGTTGCAGTCCTATACAATACCTGAGTGAGAGTTTAATGTAGAAACTCCCATTTTACCTTCTGCTTGCCACTTAAAAAGCTTGTGTCTTTTGATATGCAAAATGTATTTCTCAATATTTATATATAAGCATCCATCCGTTGTACAGGTGGATGCTAAGTAGTAGTAGCAAATACCTATCTGTAGAGAATCATAGCGTGTTTTGGGTTGGAAGGGACCTTAAAGATCATCTGGTTCCAACACCCCTGCCATGAGCAGGGACAACTGGTGCTATTAAATGTTGATATTATTTCTTTAACTACAGTGAATGCCTAGTGAGGACATTAAAGTCAGGTTATATTGAATTGGATTCTTGGACACACTGAACTTGTCTGACCAGTGGAACTTTCACTAAGCTTAGGTTCCTTACATGATTTTCTCTCAAACTCAGTGAGATTTATTTTCTACCACTTGACTTAAAAATCTTTTTCTTAGTCAAATATGTCTTTTTTCATTAACACTTTGTATTTGTTGTCTTAACTTACAGGAGACCCACTATGAGATTAAATTTAGTCTCAATACTATCAAAAAATAGTAAAAAAATAACCCAACACCCCCCCCCCCCCACTTCCTGTGGAAAAAAAAACGCTTATAAATTCTATGTGTTAGACTAAATGTGGATGTAATTTTGGAGAAGTTGGATGATTGTTGTTGCGATTAATGAACCTAGTGAGGGACTCCTAAAGCACCTTTTTTATGCAGGAGGGGAGAATGATACAGTCTGAATTGGTTCAGCAGCAAGTTATATCCCTTTGCATTGGCCATACCAGGGTTAATTGCAGTGTGAACATGAGTTTTTACTACTTGCTGAAGCAGAGCCCTTTACTTCTGGAAAGCACTACATACCTCTCCCTGAGGAGCTGGGTCATGGCTTTGGGCGTGGGTTCAGTTACAACAGCCCTTTGCCCGTTAAATGGGAAAAACAACAACACATTGAAGCATCCTTATGGGCTTTGCAGGAGGAACGGTACGTAGGGTGAGGTACATCAGCAGGGTTTATCACAGTGCTTCCCAACAGAATAGGCTTTATATCGTGTGGTAACTAAAACACAGATGCACAGGTACTTCAGTGGCCTGTTTTAGGGGGCATTTAGAAGTTTTGGTGGTGATCATAAAATGAAAATCATTGTTAGTCATGTGGGCTGTCTTCATCCTGTGGATTTAGCAGACTGGAGAAGTTCTGCTCTTTTTCTGTGTGAGAAGGTGAACTTTTCTTATTGCTCATCTGTGTCTAGCCAAATGCTATATTGAAAACCAAGGCCACACGATAGCGATTTCAAACGATACAGCTTTTTTTCCTCCTCACCATCTGTTGCTTCCTTCGTGATGGCTGGGAGAGTCAAGTGCCTGCTAAAGAGACAATGCTGGATTTAAGGAGCGCTTCATACGAGATGTTACTGTTTGCTTTATTTTTAAGGTGGCTAGCCAGTTCTTTGTAACTCTTGGTGTGCGGTTTCATGATATGTTTAATCTGCTCTAATAGGCAGCTGTTGAAAGGATCGCATTGATCTGACAGAGAACTAGTTCTGCTGCTGGGTTAGTTTTCTGTCGGATCGGGTTCCCTCTGACTTGCTGCATGGCTGCGTGATTGATGGATCTGATGAAGCAAGGAAGAGGCCCTTCCTATTAATGTCTATGTACAAATCTTTTCTGGAGCAGGAGGAAACTGTTCTGATTGCTATCTGTAAATGTGTAGGTTAGAGTGTTAAGAGAAGAGAAAATTCTTACCTTAGTTCAGATTGATACAGGCTGTCCATACATGTACCTATCTGGAAGTAGGAAGGGGATGCCTAACTTAGGGCAGAAGGATCCAAAGCAACCTTTGGGTAGGAGTTAAAGAGAGAAGAACTGTAACTGCTATTAAGGGAGAGCTGGATTTAATTTAGTGAAGACTTGGGAGATACGTTTCTGTGATTTTAATGCATGAAGTTAAAATGTGTAGTGGATTTTAATGTATGTGTTGGCATTTTTTGTAAGCTAGATATGACTTAGATTAGAAAGAAAGCTAATAAAAGCAATACTGTGAGAGATGTTCTTCTTTAGTTTGGGTTTATAACAAAGTATTCCGAATAAAATAACTGGAATAGATTTCTCTGAATTTATGTCACTTACATATAAGAGTTTTTTTCCTCCTCACAAGCAATAGAAATCTTCACAGAACAAACGTTTAAATGGTAATCAATGTAAAAAGCTGAAAACTGGATAGTGTTAAAATTATATTTGTACCTTTCAAATTGTAATGAGCCCTACATCGCATGGATGAGACAAAGCAGTGTTAAATCTAGATGTTGGGTTTTTTGTGTGTGTGTGTTTTGGTTTGGTTTTTTTGTTGTTTTTAAAAAGATTTCTTAAATTGATATGAACAAGGGGCTTTGCCTTGTTTTTGGAAAACTGCATTGGAATTGAGGCTCTTCTGCTAGATGTAACTTCATGTTTGTCATCCTGCGTTGATAATTGTGAAAGGAAGATTCTGTTACTGAGAAGCAGTGGAATATCTTGTGATTAGGCTGGGTGCTAGCTTTCATTATAAAATTATATTTTCATCTCTCCCACTGCAACTGACTTGGAAAATTAATTTGGCTAGAAAACAGCCAGAATTAATTGGAAAATAAAGGGTTACTGCTCCGTAATGGATTATCTGTATTGGCTGCAACTCATTAAAAAAGTTACCTGAGTTGAACTGAGACTTTCATATAGTTTTGTCTTGCTGACTTTGAGCTCAAAAATATCTTGTGGTTTGTTGCCTTGTAAGGTGCAATGGTGCTAAGTCAAAAGGGGTGGGATTTTGAGCAGAACTTAAAAGTTATTGCAGCAGCGTAAGCATATTGTATGTGCACAGATTTAATATAGCCTTCATAACATTAATCATAACTTAATACATCTGTAGCTTGACAGGAAGAGTTTATTATCGTGTAAATTAAGATTTTATGTTTTGGGAAGTAATTGGTCAAGATTTTCTGTCAGCTAGTAACCGTTTGAAGAAATTACAGAAATGTTAAATCCACATTTAGTATTTTTATAAGGAGTGGCTTTTAATTCAGTTGTTAAAGATGGTCACGGTGCAATTTAAAAATACCTTGTAGAGCACTCACAGTGCTGTGCTGTTAATGAGGCTGTGCAGAGCTGGTAGTTGATTATTTGCCTTGTCGCCACATGATAGTAATAGTGTTGGGGGAGGGAGCTCTGTCTTGGCTTTTTTGAATGAAAATGAACTTTCTGCATTATAAATACCCATATTGGAGACAAGGCTGTATTTTTCGTTGCTTCAAAGAAGTTAGGCTTTGTAAGTAATTCAGTGATCAGACTTTGTTATATAATTTAGTGACTTTTAAAAAAAAAAATTAACTCATGCAATTGGAATTCAGACTTGTCGCGAAGAAGATTAATTATATTTTACAAGAAACTGAATGATGTGAAAATGAAGAAAATTATGCGTACCTTGCTTTGGATTTGTCACAATTGGAAATAAGAAGCAAATAAAGCTTGTTTTAAAGTTAATTTGTTAACTGGAAGGGTAGAGAAGCACATAATCAACACATCAGGCAGTTGGCTGGTGCTATGTGGGGCTAATTTGCAGAAAGTATGCTATGCTTTCCTGTGCTTGGACTCTGCCTACCTGCTTTATGCATGGCCCTCCTGCCCGCATCCTTTCTCTCTCCCCCCATCCAAGTTATTCCTACAAATGCGGTCCAAAACCTCTGAGACCTGGGAAGTCCTAGCTCCACTTCTCACTAAGCTTTTCAATAGCAAGGCTTTGCATCTTCAAAGTCTGCCCGCTGCTTGTGACCAGTGTTGCGAGGGCACTTTGATAGCAGGGGCCAAGTGCAGACCTGGGAGAGCAGTTTTAGGCTGGTTCGTGTGTTGCTCTGAAACAACATTAGAAGTGTTTTACTTTTTTTTTCCTTTCAATGAAGAATCACTTTCCCTTAGGTCAGAGACCAGTTGTTTTTTTCCAGAATCTGCTTGTCAAATGGAGCTTCTCTTTGTGAATTGGAAACAAAACCACATCTGTTCTGACTGGCTAGAGGGCCAAAACCAGTGGGCTCTCCATGCAAAGGAGATGCGAGTGGCTGATACCGTGGCTACATGGGTAGGCCATATTTCATTTTTGTGTGACCCATTTGGTTCTCTCTCTCTTCCCCCTTCCAAAAAAATTCAGAACTATAAGGCAGCAGTAAATGGAAGCTGGTTTTATTTCCAGTAATAATAGCAATTCTTGGCATTAAAGAATGGACCTTAAAACTCAAGTGAAGTTAGTTACTCTGGTTAACTTCTTGGGTTTGCTGAAGTCACTGGGATACTGCTGAGCAGCAGCAGCAGAGGAGCAGTCTTGGAATATGTCCTAGATATGTCACTAGGAAATTTACTGGTGCCTAAAATTAAAAGTGAGATTTTTTTTAAATTTTTTTTTTTTCCCCCTAAAGAAGTTGCAGTTGACAGAATTTTATACTGCTTACCCTGTCTACTGTCAGGTCAGAGTTACTTTGTGAGGGTTGGTTGCCTGTCAGAGTCACCATCCCTGGAAGTGTTCAAAAAACGTGTAGACGTGGCACTTTGGGACGTGGTTTAGCAGGCATGGTGATGTTGGGTTGATGGTTGGACTTGATGATCTTAGAGGTCTTTTCCAACTTTAATGATTCTATGATTCTGTGATTCTGTGATGATAGATAGTTGAGGGATGGCAGTAAAGGGGAAGAAGCTTAATCTTCATTGAGAAGTGTGTGTGCTTCCTGGCATTTAGGTAGACTTGACTGGTGACTCTTTTGTAGAAAGTTTCCATGGCAGTGGTGAGATGCTGACAATGCTGATGAAGGTGGTGGGTTTTTAAAGGGTCCCTCTGAACAATTCCCAGGTGCGATTTTCCAGGGTTGCTGTTTGTGACAGTCCTGCAGCTTGCTCCTGAGAGAAGCTCAGTGAAAAGTTTGAACAGTGTTTCTCGGTCATTAGCTGAAGTATTAAGTCTGTGGCATTGATGGAGTTAATATTTCCAGTCCTTTGCCCCCTAGGTATTTGACGAGGTACTGACTTTACTCAACAGTTTAGTGAAACCCCTGTATGGTAAATTAACTGTCTCCATTAATCCTTTGTCTTTACGATTAACAATTTCTGAATTGTTTTATTAGCCTAATTATTCCTGTGGATATCTAGCTACCTCTGAGACATTCTGATCAGAAGCAAAATATCGGTGAAACTTGAGCATGCCCTATAAAGCTGCCTTAATGATTATGTTGCATAGCTTTTAAGCTGAGCTATGCTAATGCACTTGAAGAGAAATGAGGACTAGAAGCAGACAGAAAATGGAAGGGTTTTCTGTTCCTAGTCATGCTTTCAGAAGTAGTGTGAACTTAAAGGTCTCGAAGGTCAAGATCAATGCTAAATGCCTGAGGGTTTTCTTAATAGGAACAAATCAGTACTATAGATGTAAGCAAACTATGTGCCAAGTATACCCGCCTCAGGGTAGAGGTACAAAAATAGTTAATTTACCAGACCAGAAGAACATTGTGTATATACTTACTGATCATGGTTTCTGTCTTGTAAGTGTAACATGCACAAGATCATAAGCTTGAGCTATTGCTTTAGTCTTCTGAGAAGAAACATTCAGATTCAGAAGGATCACATTTCAGTTAAAAAGCTGCTTCCCTTCTTCTTTGCTTTGAAGACATCTTATTGCAGGGACTGAATTTAAACTAATAATTTATTGCTGTTAGTGTCTTGGACTTCCAGCCTCTGAGCTACTTCAGACTAATAATAGGAACTTCACTAGAATTAGGTTAGAATCACCTGATGAAAATGTAATGATATGATAGCATTTATATTTCTCTGGTGCTTCCATTGTTTCATGAGAAGCAGGATGAGAAGTAGGTAAATTTTTTGTTTGCAGTGTGTGGCCACAATGGACTCACATTCTAGCAGGCGTGTTCTGTTGGAGTGAACTAGCTGAAGACGCTTTGTAGCTCAACACTGCAGTATTAATTAGAGGTCTTCATGACAGTGCAGTAGCAATACTGCCTTTGTTTTGGTAGATGGCTATTCTTCATTCCTGGAAGAGAACGTTGCGCTATGTGATGACATCCGGAAGACGTAGAAAATATTACATTCATGGTATTAGAATTGTTCCAAGTGTTTACTTTCAAATTAAATGAGAAACAATAAAATATGCCAACTAAATCAACACCAGCATTTGTTTATAGTGCTACTTCAGGAATGAACAGTAATTCTCTTTTGACAGCTTTTTTCTAGGCAGGAAGTCTCGTTCAGCATAGCAAATCTTCAATTTATCCTGCTTGTATGAGGTGAAGTGGAGTTAAGCAGAATTCTGTAGAGTTCACATGGTACCCTGGTGAGGTAACTTTTGGTCCCACCGTCAATACCAGATATCAAGTTCTTGTGTAGTTATGCAGAGGTGTTTCCGGTGTGAGTTTTGCCTTCCAGATACCGGGATCTGTATGCATATTGAGTAATGGTTTCTGTATTTATGATGGACCAACAGGGAGAATGAAATGATCACAGTACATATGTCTTTTCTGAAGATATTTTAACTTAAAATTAGATCGTGCAGTTTATCTTAGGGGAAAAATATCTGGCCGTGTAACATAATAGAGTATTTAAAGATTGTAGTAGAACATATGACAGGAAGGGGGTTTTGTTTTTATTTTGCATTTTATTAGGAAGAACTGGTTCCGTGTTAGAAAAGTGCTGGAGAAAGAAGACATTTCCTTACATCTGTGAACTTCGAAGGAAAAGCTTTATTTCTGGTGCAGTGTCATGAACCTATATTTGGTATGATACGATGACATTGCTGTTGTAGACTATGATTCAAATTAACTGCTAGGTTAACTTTTTTCTTCCTTAATACAAAAAGGTTATTTCCATTTTTTTTTTTTCTTATAGATCTTTGTTGTGTAGACAGCTGTAGCTCAAAATAGCTGTTTCTTCCAGATAGGTTATTCAGAGTATGTTACTCTAGGGCTTTTCTTTGTGGTGTTCTGAAAACTCACAGCTGAATGAGGTTTGGACAGGCAAGTAAGAAGGAGATGGGGAACAGCAGCCACCTTAGCCCTGTTGGTTGTGTCTCAGCTTGGACAAACTAAACCTTTTCAGGGAGTCTCTTCTGTTGTGTGAGCCTGCAAAACTTCAGCATGTCCATGGCCACAGAGGTGATTAAGGGACTGGAGCATCTTTCATTTGAGGCTGAGTTCTGGGACTGTGCAGTGTGGAGTAAAGGTGGCTCAAGGGTTCTTACCAACATGTATAAAGACACGATGGGAGGAAATGAAGAAGAGGGAAGCAAACTCTTCTCTGTAGTGCCCTCAGACAGGGCAGGAGGCAGTGGATACAAACTAAAAGCAGTGAATCTCGATCTTAACACAAGAAAACTTACTGTGAGTGTGATCAAACACTACAAGAGGTTGTCTGGTGAGGTTGTGGAGTCTCCATCTGTGGAGATACTCAAAACCTGTCTGGGCAACCTGCTTTAGCTGACTCCGTTGGAGCAGGGGGATTGAACTACATGATCTCTAGATGACACTTTCAACCTATATGATTCTGTGATTCCATGGTTTGAAACAATTCTTGGTGGTATCTTTGTGCGAAATGGCAGAAAAATACTTGGATGGGGCTTTGTTATTTCAAAAAGCATCTTAAATTTAGGAAGCAACTCTGACAAAAATGTCCCTGCTAAGAGAAAGGCAGATTTGGAGGCTATATGTGGATTACAAATTGGTTCCACGATAGAATTTCATTGTTATCTTAGCTGTGTCGATGTCTATAAGTTTCTGGTGAAATGGGAGTGAACCAGTTAATGTCGAGGTGTCTACAGTGTATTTGGGTCTGCAATTTTACTTCAAACAAGACATACGCTAGTTCCTTGGACCAAACATCCTAGCTGTCCTTGTTTTTTGAAAATATCCAAAGACTGGTCTGGACTATTACCTCTTTCAGGGGTTTGATCATGTTTCTGCTGGCGCAGAACATCCAGTTCAGGTTCCTCCAAAAGGGGTTTATTTTGCACACACAAGAGCCACTCTGCAAAGCAACCTAAAGCCCTGTGAGGAAGATCAAGGAGAGGATATTCACTTCAAAACTGCCCTGTTTGCTCTGAACCAAAATGCAGATGAACAGGCAACCAAACAGTATGAAGTGCAGATTGATGCTCTTTTTTGAATTTCCCGCTAACTTCAGTTTCTTTGCATTCTGTTGGTTACTTCTCTGTTTTTTCTACTCTCTTGAAATTTTGAATTCACTTGTCTCTGATCGGACGCTTTGCCCTGGAGTAAGAACTGCATCCCAATACACGTATTTCTAAACCGCATTGTTGGTCTTTTTAATGTTTGAAGTTTTACTGTTAAGATTTTCCTGGGAGACCCTTGTGTTGATTGTTCACACTAGGATAAAACTCTAGACCTTTGAAACAACAAATTTGGATACAAAATTTTTAAGGGAAGAATGATGTCAGCTTTCCCATTCTTTTCTAGATAAGCTTCTTCAGTTTAAACTGAGATTTATTACCCGATGTTCTTCTGTTATGTAGCTGACTGAATGATAAGGAAGTTTATTTTAGCAGCTTTTCATATGAATGTAGAAAGAAGTGCTACTTTTTGTGATGCATGTGTCTGAGTGAAGTATTTATGTTTCTTCAGATCAGTAAAGGACAAATGTAACGCCCCTGCTGGTATGCTTTCTGGAGGGCTAATTAGGTAGAGGAGGATTGCTCAGATTGCTTGTAGAAACACCCTCTTCTGTGAAAGTACTGGAGATTTTGCTTTTCCTTTTGGTGACAGATAGATTGAAGTCCATGAATTTTTTTTTTAAGTGTTTCAAAAAGTATATTGTAATTAGTGATGAGAAGAACACACTTTTGGATTAACCTGGTAAGAACAAACTTATTCTCCCCAAATGTGAGCAAAATTCACCTAATTTTATCACACCCTGTGAAAATGAAAGCTGTCAAGACCTTGTACACATTTTGGTTCTTTTTTTCCTGTGTAACATTGTATGAATGACAAGGATAAGTTTAAAATAAAAAAAAAAAAAGTGAGACCTGTTAGATCATTGATACAGTCTTTGACCTAACCACAGCATATTAAAACAGCAAGGAACTGTCTCTGTTTTACACAGATGTTCTTTTGTATGGCTTTTGATTCTGTGAATTTGATTGCAAGTTTTTTGGTACAACTGTAAGCAGAAAAAAAAAAAATCCGGATAAAGACGTTTACATTATATTACCTGCTTATCTAACCTACTTTGTGAGGATGAATGGATAATAACACAACAGACGAAATCCATTTTAGTGTTGATAATAAATTCTTAAACCAAGTCATATCCTTGACCTCAGCTCTGTTTCATGCCTTTTGTTGGGAAAATGCAGAATGAATAGGGATTTGCTGGATTCATTCACGTCAAGTACAGTACATCCACGAGCCTCCTTGTCACCTGACGGCCCCAATGCAATCATACAACGGGAGGGACTCCTTCCTGCAGTGTGCCAGCCGGGTGGCTGTGCAGCACCGCTGTGCTGCTGGCCTTGCTGCGGGAGCAGGGAAAGTGTGGGTGAAAAAGCCTGCTGCAAGTTCTTAGGCTACTGCTTTTTCAGCTTCTTCTTCCCTAACAAATCTGCAGTGTGAGTGAAGTCGGATTCTTTTGTGTTTTGCTGGAAGGCAGTGCAGATCTGATTAGAAAACTAATGTTAACTGCAGAAGGGCTTGGGTACCTTGGAGCTTTTCTTCCCCCACTTCTGTCTTGTGAGCTAGTTTAACAGATAATAATGTGTCTTACCTATGTGCTGTTGTTACCTGTGGTTAAGTTCTTTATTTTGGTCTTCTCAAGAGCGCTTTCAGAGAAGCTTTAAAGATAATCCATGCTCCTGCCAGCGTATTCTTTGCACAATCTAACCTAGTGACAACCCAAGAGAGTAGATCTTCCCTTTTCTCCCTTGGGTGCTGGACTCAAATGGATTTGTTTATTTAGTTCAATATTTTTCATCATGCCGAAAGAAATGTATTCCTTTAAATCTCTATGTAATGAACTGTTATATGTAATGATACTGACTGTTCAATGGCACACATATCTTCTAGATCGTAAGTTTGGTGAATTCACAAGTTACCTTTATATACTGATATGAAAGCGGGAGGCATTTTAGGCATTTGTTAGGTGAGTACAGCTAAGCAACCTCTTTGCGCTCTGACCTGATACATGCTATTTCTTGGTGGCATTGAATTCCCAATTTCTGTTGCGCAGCTTTTGGAAATTAGAGTAAAGTTAGTGTTGAAATGGAGTATAGTTTATTTTACTCCTGTGCATAACGCCTTGTTTCACTTTTTTTCCTTTTTAACAATGGCAGCTCATATGGAGGGTAACGTGATTGAGAGGAGAGATCATTCCAGGTATAGAACTTGACTTTTCACTGCCAAGTTCAGTTTCGTACTCTTTAGTTCATTAAGCCCTTATATGCAGTACTTTATATTACTTAATAATCACAACCTTGGAAAAATGATAGTGAAGTGGACTAGGTATATGAAGTGATGATAAGATACCCCAAGAAGGCTTGAATGCTGTGGGACTTGTGGGGAAAAAGTTAAGTTCTGCAAATTGGAACAGAGACACTTGCTTTGCATTTCACGTTTGATGCCCATTCAAATTGATATATTGTAGGTTTTAAGTAGCATATTTTATGAGAGATTCAATGTGTTTTGGAGTCAGAACTGAATGTTTTTAGCTTGTTTACTTGTTTGTTTTAGATTCAGCTGTATTTATTAAGTTTTCTCTGTGTGTTAGTTGTTCCCCGCCATACTCTTTATTAGCACGTGAGCAGGGTAATTTTGCGGTGTGTGAGAAGTAAATTCTGCACCAGAGAATAACATCAGTGTGCTCCCAAGAATCTGTTAATCAAGCTTACCAGTTGTCAACCGACACTAAGGGGACAGCAAGTTCTTTTAGGGATCCTTGGCAAAACGTTGATGGCACTAAAACAGAGTTACAATTAAAGTTTTATTTTCTTGACAAGATATGGTTAGTGTAGCACAGAACTTATGATTGGAATGGCACAGGATTTCTACAAGCAGAATCAGTATAGTACAATTTATAAGTAATGTAATACAGAATTTACAATATGACAACTTACGATTTACAGTCACCTAGATCCTAACTTGTAATTTCTAATTACCTAAGTAATATAGAATTTATAATACAACTTAACTTACTATTTCTGATCACCTGGACCCTCTGTAGTTCAGGTCAAATCTTAGTACATGGTCTGCATCAATATAATAATCATATTCTAGACTTGAAAATCATATGAAAGCACACGAGTTGGTCACTCAGTCCTCAGAGGAAGCAGATGATGGTGGAGGCGTCCCTGGGCGGGGGTCATGGGCCTCACTGTCCAGCAGTGGTTCTGGTCCAGGTGCCTCACGTAGGACTTGTAGCTGCTTGATTTTGTGGACAGTGCTCTGTGTGCTGTGACGGGGTCGTCACCACCGCCACGTTGGCTGGGTGCCTGGGACCTTCAAGGCCAGTGAGCCAGGGAGTAATCAGCCTGGTGCCCGGGAATCTTGAGGCTGGTAGGGAGGGAAAGAAGAAATCTGTTTGGTTTGTCTACTTGGTTCACAGGACCTTCAGGGCCTGATAATGAGGGAAGGGGATTGAATACGTGACCTGCTCAGTCATAGAGAATGGCTGCTTGCCCTATAAAATGGTGTTAGTTTTGCTAACCTTATTACCAGGGGTCAGGAACAGGGGGTAGTAGTCACACCAGCCTTATCTTATCACCTCCACAAGGCAAATTCCAGTTCTGATGACTGCAAATTCTGAAATAGTGGTGATTGTGGATTTTTTTTTATATACACTTTTTTACAGTTATAAATAATACTTCTTATGAAGAGATTTCAGATGTGGAGCAGAGCAAAAGGAGTTTCATCTTGGTTAGTGTTTTTAATATCGGGTTTGCCTAGATAGTCTAACTTGGGTTGCTGTAGTTCCCTTTCAGCTTCTTTATTTAGACAATTCATCCATTTTAAATGACAAGTCAGGGAGAAGATAAAGTGGACTGCTTTTGTTCAGGTTTTCCTTACCTGCTGTGGTACTGATGTTTTCTAGGTGTAGAGTTCTAATGAATGGGAAGATGCTCTCATGCCAGATCTGGAAACATACCAGGCTCCTCATGAGCTCCACAACTAGCATGTAAGAGGACTCAATGCCACGGAGTACTTAATTAAAAGATAATTTTGGTGATGACACACACAGATGAGCATTAAACTGCCTTCACTTTCCTTTGCGGCACAATTAAAAGATAATTTTGGTGATGACACACACAGATGAGCATTAAACTGCCTTCACTTTCCTTTGCAGCACATCTACAACTTTCTTTCAGTGTGAAGTACCAAGGTGTGTTTGGAGTATGTGCAGCTTCCTATTCAAAGACAGGCAAAAGGAGAAGCATTATGGCTACTGTCTGTTTCTGATGCACTTCTAAAAGTTGATCTTCAACTTTGTTAGCATCTTATCTTACCCAAAAGACTTGAATTCCTTTATAGGTACCTTTTTAAAAAAAGGACCACCTGCCTTATCTAATTTTTGTGATTGATCGGGCTAAAAGTTTTCCAGTGTTGAAATGCGGGACTGTCATACGGGTTGCTAATTGTGTCTCTGGCTGGGTGTTGTCACTTTGAACACTAATCATAGATAGCACAAGGGGGTAAAATCATGTTCTGCACTAAATAGAGTGGAAGGAGGTAGTGGGCATAGTCTCTGCTTTTCTTTCGTCCCTTTCTGGACTGTGTGCTTATTGCCAGGTTTACTTGAATGCCCCAAAATTAGTTATTGGTCGTCCTTGGACATTTTGATCTGATCTTAGTGTGGTGATGTTGCACCAAGCTGAGAAGTGCTGAGCTCTGTATGGCCCTAGGCGGAAGTCTCCTTACCGAGAAGGTGTCTGAAAACAAAAAGCCATCAGTTAGGCTGATACTTTATTTCAAAGCTGGACACAGTTACTGTTAAATAAACCTATGCCTAGTCTAACTGTATCTGGTTTTACTTTCTACCCATATTTCTTTGATGCCTTTCTCAGTCAAAGTAGAGTTCTTTTAATATTCTCTTAACCGTGACTGGTGGTGATAGCTGTTTATTCTTCAGATAAGACAGACAGTTAGGAAGAGTTGCTGCGATATAGTGTGTCCAGCCTCACTGATGGAGGGTAGGAAGACTTTTACATTTTCCAGATCATTGGTATGGGTTCTCTGCTTTCTTCTACAATATTGATTTGTCTTATTTCCTGAATAATTAGTTTGTGAGTGATAGTAATTTGCTGTACTCTGATGCTAGAAACCTCTGTGTTCGAGAAGGTAGATTCCTGTTCTCCTGTGCTTTCGGCAGAAGAATTTATTTTTTTCTCCAGATTTGATAGGGAGGGAATTGTAACATAGTACTGCATAACAAACCTCAAATTATTTCCTATAATTTATCTAGCCAAAACATCTGATATAACCAGTCCTTTTACTATTTTATGAGGGTGGGGGGAGATACAGAGCATAGTTCAAAATGCCAAGTCATTCCCATCTGCTCCTGTTTTTCTTGTATGTGGGGTTTTATTGCTGATTGTGAATCCCTCTGCCTTTTTTTTTCCTGCATGGAGAGTATGATGTATGGTTAGTGGTCAAACTTGCTGTATCTTAGCCTTAGTACAGGTTGGTTGAATGCTTTCATAGAAATTCTCTTATACATGTTCTATAATATACAGTAATTTTGACATGGACGTTTCGGCTGCTTCTCTAAGAATTAAGTGGGATCACAGAAGTATTTGTATACTGTTATCATTGTTGGAGAGGATTTTTTGGATTATTTATGCCATATGGTTTTGAAAAGTAGTATGGGATAAGCTAGACCTCAGAGACTTTGTGTAAGCTACTCTCTCACAAAAAGGTAAGTACAATAATTGGGTAACCCAGTGTTTCTGTAACCACAGTGGTGATGATTTTAAATGTCCAGTGGCAGAACTAATTCATTTTGTATAGCTCCATAAAGAATTAATGAGATTAATTGTTGAATGATGAATATGTGGAAGTAGCAGTTCTATGTATGGATATAGAATACTTAGTGTATTTTAAGTGCATTATGCCATAATCCTAATGATTGGGATGAAAACCCCTAGTACTCAATGAGGTATAAGGGGAGAGGTTTGATCCTAGCATGAATTGAGAATGTAAAGTGGGTGGGAATTGTTAGTAAATTGTATTTACGTGCTTATCCTGAGGTTCTTAAGAACACAAGCATTTATGTTGTGTGAAGATGGAGAGAGAAAACATGAGTTCATTTTCTGTGAAGAAGTTAAGTTTCAGAAAGATTTAGTTTTAGTATGGTGATCTAAGAGAGCTTTAATGATCTGATTTATAACTTATTTTTAACCAGTGAAAGTAATGTGAAAGAAAGTGAGTGATACTGAAAGATCCCTAGAGTACTGTGGAGTAAAAGCTAGAAACTGAAAGAAGTTAAAGGTTCTTTGTTCTCTGTTTCTTAACTAAAAGTATTGCTTTGCCACCGACAGAATTGATTCTTTCAAGACTGAAGAGACTAGTTCTGCCCAATGCTGCCATGGAGTATGTTGAAGTACTGAACAGTTCAAAACGCACACATAGTAATGCTGGAAATATGCTACACAATATTGCATGCAGTATACAACATATACAACATAGCTTTCAAAGCTTATATATAAGCACAGATGCTTTGCACGCTGCATGAAAAAAAACCAGATGTTTTTATGAGTGGAAACCTAAGCTAGATTGCATTTGTGCAGGCACAGTATGTGTGCACAAGTGCATTCTGCTTTGTGCAAAATGAATCCTGTGGTTACATTGCGTATGAGTTCTATTAGGGGACTCTGTTTTTCAGAACTGGACTGTGTAAAAGAATAAAAAAAAATACTTTCGTAGACGCTTCGTCCATTTTCACAGATTTATTTCTATTTACTACTAGCTTCTTTTACAGACAGTTACAATTTAGTCTTGGATTTGAGCCTGACTTAAAATTTGTGTGCACTGATTAGCTACATTTAGAAGCTTCTGTATGTTGGGGGAGCAGAAGAGTTGTGTAAAAATGCAGATGGTATAGGTCAGTATGTAAGAGTGTGGATAGACTCTGAGGTAAGGTATTTAGTGTTTTCCAGTTATGACTGCTGCCTAACCCTTCAGATACTTAGTCAATAAGAAAACTTACTATTACCAACAAATTGCATCCTCCTCTTCAGAGATTAGGTAGAATGATGGGGTTGAAGAAGCTGACTTTGGGTGGAGTGTCTGAAGGGACCTAATGAATGCAGAAATCTTTAAAAGAAGCTTGCACTGAGCTACTAAAAAAAGACTTGGTAAATCATTATGGGATAATGAGGTTACTGACTTGCATTTTTGAGGATAAGAAAATTGAAAGGAATAGTTCTAGATTTATTTTGAATAGACTTACTGCGCAGTGGTGAATGAGTGGGAAGTGTCAGACCTGTATACATAACAGGGAATAACTGAAGTGCCACATGCTTGTATGAAGAAAGATGTGTGCCTGTGTGATGTGCAGGTCATAATGTCCAGCCATCTCACCTCACTGTCTGTCTTTTTGAGACTTGACTAGTGGAGGGTATATAAAATGTTAGTGTCAGTTATTGATCACACTTGCTCAAAGATCCTTCTTCTGTTTACCAGCTGGAGACAGATTCTGTGAGAGGTAAATTCCTGTTTTTTGTTTTGTTTTTTAAGAAGAGAGAGAAAAAATGCATTTATGTCAGGTTTAGAACAAGTTGAAGGAACTTACTCAGTTAAGCTTAAATCCTTCATGAGTATTTGTGTTTGTGGGGTTTTCGTATGCTTTCTGTGAAGCATGTACAAAGTGGAATGCAGAAAACTGCTTTTAGGTTATATCCTTTCAGAAGTAGTGAAGTGTGGCCATGTGTAATAGCTCTTGAGAAGGTTTCTATTGCATGAACCCAAATAGTTGAAAGCAATGGTGACAGCTCTGCTGCACTGAGGGCAGGATGGCAGGGTGTGTGTGGTTCATAGCATGAAGGAACAGGTTGGCTGTAAGGGCACGCTTTCACTAGAGAGGAGGATGGCAGCAAAAAACCTGAGGACAGGATAAACCACTCTGACTTGATGCCTACCACTCCAGTTTCACAAGAGACAACTTGATGTGGACTGAAATTGTGTTATTTCACTGCTAACTTTTGAAAGTGCCAAAGAGAACTTGTCTGTAGCAGCAGAATGACTTTTCCAGTAGTGGAAAAACCCCATCTTTCTTACAAAGCTGTTTTTCTGAGCCTGACAATTGATAATGCTTTGTTTTGTTCTTCTGCAGGGGACAGCTGGGTGTAAAGGCTTTGTAGTTTATACAACCTGAGCCTTCGTTATACTAGCTTGGTTTGCTAAATAGAGACTGGATGCTAAAACCAGTCTGTGCTTTAGTAGTGGTGTGGTTAGTATGTTCTCTGCTGTGAGGGTTAGTTTTTGGAAGATTTGTAAGGTTCAGCTTACCTGAAAACGTCAGGCCTTCTGACCAGGAATGCTTGGCTGTAATCTGTTCGACGCAATCATTTTCTGTGACCCGAGTTTGTTATGCTGAATGGTTGGCCATGACCGTTTTCTTTCACTGTATGATAGTGCATTATTCGTGTAGTGTTATCTCTCGACTGAAATGCTTATCTGGGTAGTCCTGTTTATAAGAGCTACTCCTCTGGAACACTTCACATTTCTACTTGTTTAGTAGACTAGAGAAGGGCATTTCTTTATTGACACAAAAGAAGTCTTCTGACCTGATGGGAAAGCTGCAGATTTTCCGCATCTTTATCCCTGGCTGTTCACCTTGTGAGCCGGAGGAGGGCAGGGGGACATGTGCTAAGAGGAAGGAGGCACATAGCCACTAAGTACCTGGCTCCTTTCAAGGGTACTTGAAACTGCTTTTTCGAATGGGTTTTATATGTAGGACCCACTGAGAATGCCAGCGGCAAAAATTGCCTTTACTATCAAAATACTGTATTGCATAGAGTATTCAGAAGGCAGGAGAAAGAAGAAACCAAGGTAGATTGGCTTTATGCTAAACATAGAAAGCTTTTTGCATTGTCAGTGCATCATATTCTTGTGGTGTAGAATGTCCCCCTGCAAGTCATCTGAGGAGAAAACACAGGAAAATGCACTGAAAAGCTTTTCATATAAGTAAACTTCAAACTCTAGTTTATGTCCTAAAATCTTGCATCTTGTCCTCTTTTAGTACGCAGAAGAGGAACAGATCTTCAACTTGCGCTTAAGGGTAACTCAAGACTAATTTTGCAATCAAGAGTTTTTAAGTAGTAGTAAGCACATAGTCTTTGGTTTGGGGTCTCACAGAACTTTAGCAAGGGAGATAGTGGGATGGGGTCAGGGATGTGACAGTACTTTTTTTTTTTTTTTTGTAATCTGATTTTTCCAAAATATTTTGAAGTGTTACTTACTGTCATTTTACTTTAACTTGAGGAAGCAGTCAGGATTTCATTCTGGTGTTGGCTGAATAATTTTTATGCGTGCTTTTTCCGTTTGTCCTTTATGTGGCCTTTGTATATGAATCTATTTTGAAAGTGAAGATCCGGTTGTTTCCTACAAGTAGATAAAACTACTGGCATAGATGAAAAAGATACATCAAGAAAAATCTTGGTGTTTGTTCCTGTATCCTGAATAGCTTAAATTTGGTTTCTTCCCCCTGCCTTGACCTACAGTTGTGTATCCAAAGTAACAAGAGGATTTGTGTCTTGATGTCTACCAAATGAGAACTTCATTAAAGTCATGTAGATGAGTCTTACCTGAGCTGAATTGTGCTGACTTGGTAGTTCCTTCCTTGGGATGTCGTATTTAATTTTAAAAATCTCTCTTGAATTCTTTTATTACTTATATTATTGGAGTTTTTAAAGGCTTTGTTCTGCAAGCAGACAGAACAGGACATGTCAATATTTGTCTGTGACCGCATCCTGCAAAAACATGACTAGTTAGTCCTGTTGAGACTCTTTTTTTTAAGATGAGCTCAGAATTTTGTAATGAAATTTCATACACCGAGTTAAAAAGCTTTGTGATTTGAGTGAAAACATCATGTGAACAAACAATACATGAAAATAGCTAAGCAAATAGTAGTTAAAATATGGACAATAACTTTCAGTCATGAGGTATTGTCGGTGCCGTTTTCAGATGTGCAGAGGGAAAAGCTCTCAATTGTTCTTAAGTTGGCTGGTAACTGAATCCATGTTTGTAGAGCTTGACAACAAAAGGCTTTTTGTTCACAATTTGTATTCATCTAAGACATGCCAATTACTGAGCATAAATAGAACATAGTGTATGAGCAGGCCAATATAACATGTTGCTCAATTCGTGACTTACCAGAAATTCATAATTTATATTAAAATAGAATTACAGGTAGAAACTACTCGTCGGGGGATTTTAGATTTCTGCATGAATGAGCACGATGTAATTACTTTGAGGAAGTACACACTGCTGTATTTGATCTGGCAGCAAGATGTGCAACCCGGGCAAAACTCCTTCTGAATATTACTTGCAATCATTTCATTAATTTAGTGAGGCAATACTGACTGGGGAAAAGCCAGTGGGTGCTTGATAAAAGAGGCAACAAGACCTTTCACTCCTCCTGTTTGCAAATAAAGCAAACCAAAGAAAATTAATGCTTTCCCCAATATTTGTTCAATTCCGCCAGGCTTTGTTATCGTTGTAGCTGTATGACCATATGTGATTTGCATGTCAGGTAAGCATGACTGACTGCTGGGCCATGCAGCAATGTGCATCTTCTTATTGTTGGGGTGATGCTTGTGCCTCCCGTGCTCTTCTTGAGAATCAGCATGCTTTTTGTACGATGTTACCCTAATCAAGATGACTAAACAGGAACACAGGTGAAACTGTAGAAGATTTGGCATGTACAATTTTGCTGCTATTTTTCTGTTCATTGCATAGTGGGAACAAAAACCTGGTTAAACAGGGACTGACCTGAAAGAACGGAAAGAAATAATGTTTGATAAAGCATATACTTCCCACCCCCCTGTGTAATGTTTTTAATTGTGTTAACTGTGCAAGTCATGTTCTTGATTAAACAGATGTGTCCAAAACCAAAAATGTAATGGTTCCCAAACTGTTGGGGTTGATGTAGCTTGAGAATTAGCATGACTAGGCCGCTTAAGCAAAACAGCATAACTGAACAGGCTGCTGGAAAGGACAGCTAAGAATAGCCATTGAGAAAGTTCTGATAGTGCACATGGTGTAGGTTAGCAAAAACAAGATGTGTTCAAGGATGTGGAGGCGGTCTGTTGCTGTTGGCGTTAGTGCATAGTTACCAATCATAAGGGAATGTGGGGCGTGTGAACAGCGTGTGATTTATGTCTGTAGCCTATCCGAATAAGCGTGATCGCGTGTGCAGATATGGAAAATGTATATGACCATGCATGCGGGATAATAAAGAATCCGACTGTGCATCGTATCAATGCGTGTGAGAGTCGTTCCCGTCCTTTCACAAATGCTGAAACTTGGCACCAAACCAAATGAAATGTATTGAGGTGGTGGCTGTGACTTGATAAATGAGCACATGGTTTTCAGTTGTCAGCTTGGGAATTTTTTGTGAAGTATGGAACAGGAAATTTGAGGTTTTTCATCTCCATTTTGAGAAGGGTGCAGGCTGGCTTGCTAGTGGAAAGGTGTGCGTGTGGTGAAAGCACTGAAGAAGGATAAACGGCAGATTTTACGTTGTTCGTCAGCGTGGGGTTCTTATGTTGGTCACTGGTTTAAACTCCTGTTGTATTAAGACTGTGTTCCTTTTCTGCCCTTTTTCAGGTAGCGGTGCTACAGCAGTTGTCCAGGCAGCGCTATGCAAACCCAGGCAAGAACGCGTAGCAATAAAGAGGATCAACTTAGAAAAATGCCAAACCAGTATGGATGAATTACTTGTAAGTAAATCAGAGGGGAACAAATTACATAGAGGCTGTCTTCTGTTTTGATTTTGTTTTCTGCTTAGTCCAAGAGCGAGGGTAGAATTTTATGCAGGATAATAGTGACAAAAGGATTTGAAAATAATCCAAGAGAAGTGTGCCCTTCCCCTAAAAATATATTTTACTAATGTGTATTTTCTAATGCCACAAAATCAAGAAGTGCAAATTTGAATCTTGGGGTAACTAGCTGTTGAGAACTGCGGGAAGAACCTTACCCCTTGCTTTCTGGAGACTGGATTTTCAAGGGATTACTGTCTGGTTGTCTGTCTTAATACTGAGGAAAGATACATATTCCTTTGGTTAAACACTGTTTAAAAATATAAGGGTAAAATATAGTAGGTCGTCTTAAAATGTCTAAAGCACCAGAACATGGCAAAACCTAGTATTAGGTGATTTTCTAATGATAACTTTTGAGGGGAATGGTAGGAATGGCTACACTGCCATCTACACAAGCAAACTCTTGTTAGAGCTAATAACACACGTTTGTCTGATAGGCCGTAAGAAGCCATTTGAGGAATGCTGTTTGTTTGGGTCACTGGTCAGAGGAGGAAGGGAACTGCAAGAGGCCCTTTGTAAAAGGGACTGCAAGAGTTTTTCCTCTGTACTGGTTGTGGCAATCCAGACAAAGTAGCAAAGAACTGTTAAAAGACAAAACCTATTGCTTTCTAATGCTCCTAGTTAGGTGCTTATAAGACTAATGCGTATTTATATATAGGCAGCATAAGAAGAGTTGAAGGACACAAAACCATTCTAAAAGTGAGAACACTCTCTTCTGTTCCACAGGTTATACTACTGCCTAGAGACTGTGGGCTTTTTCTAATGCAGAAATTCCTGCCTCTGAAGGAAATGATCTCCTCAGCAGGGAATTGCCAGTGCAAAAGATATCTTGAATTTGATACAGAGGGTATGGTCCATCCAGTTTCTTCAGATAAAATGGCTTGTTTACAGTGGAGGACCCAGAATGCTCTTCCCTTGGTGATTGGTGGCATTCGCCTTCAGTTTGTCACAGCTTATATGGGACAATGTTGTGTTTTTTAAGAGGACTGTGGTAGTGGAAGCTACCTCTGAGGTAGTGAGACTTCTGTCAACTAAAAACTCGAAAATTCTGAACTGTGTTTAGAAAGAGAACAGCCCAAGGTGAGATGCTGTGCATGATGTATTAACATCTACAGCCCATAAAGAACATTTCTGTAAAAGCAGAAATACTAATCATTGTAATATAAAATGGTCAAAAATTGTTCTTTTTTGGTTAGAATTTGAGCTAGTAATGGGAATTAAGAATTAAAAAGTTATGACAAGTGAAAACAGACAAAACTGCGAACAATCTGCAAGAGAAATGCTGGTGGTCTAGAGAAATGACTGCAGTTACCAGCTTGTACAAAGTTACCTTAGCAAGTGCTTGAGTATCTTTACTGCTGACATGTCTCCACTGTCTGCCAAATGAGGCGATAGGTCTTGAATTTTTGGTCCCATCTTGCTTTCTTTTGGTACGAAGACAGCTGTCCATACCATCTTTTTTATTTTTTTAACATAAGTCAGTTTCTGCTTTTCTGTGTTCAGATTTTGTGTTTCTTTTATTTGTTGATCTGTTTTGAGCTGAACATAAATTCTGGCTTTCTGAGTTCCTGGTTAGGAGGGTAAAAAAACCCAAAAGGGACATGTTTAATATAGTTAATTAACATAATTAATGCTTTTTTTTGTCTGTGAGGGGAAGTGTACTTACTCTGACTTAGTATAGAGATTTTAAACTTTTGTTTAAAAAAGCGCTGTTATTCTGGAAAAGGGCATCACTGACCTTCAAGACTCTTGTTACAACTGTACTAACATTTTTATTTTAGTTGATAATACTTAAAATGCTCTTGGGTTTTGTTTTTTTTAGCACTGTTTTTGAGTCTGCTCAGTTTTCAATCACTTATTTTTGATCAAACAGTTTGCATTGGCACAGGGATGCTCTAAAAGTCTGTCTGCTCTCTGAACATGCTGTTTTATAAAATGCTGCTGCAAAGTGCTTATGGATGGTGTGCAAAGGCACCCTTCACAAATTCTCAGCCGTGTGGCCTTCAGAGAAGTGGAAAATACAGCAAGCCTGGTTGACCCACGTAAGCAGACTTAGGATTTGGGCCAGTGTCAATTAAAATAGAAAGGCAGTGGGGGAGGGAGTTTAAATAATACTAAGGTTACACAAACTGCTAAACTCCTGAAATTCAATGCTCTGTTTCCTGCAATGTCCTGTGTTCTCACTATTGTAAGCTAGGTGTAACTTAACCCCATGAGCCAAGGAAAAAGTTCCTGTCCTTAGTATTGTCCTGACTGGGTATCCTCCCCCATCCCCTTACCTCTGGTTTTTTGAAACAGACAAAAACCTCAGCACTACAAACCAAAGAATGTTGTATAGAATGGCTTTTCTGATTGAATAGATTTTCTAGACTGACTGCATTTCTGCTCTGGCTAGCCCCTGGATGCTGGCTCTCTGGAGGAGTCTCTTGAGCAGCCGTGCCCAGCTGTCCGGCTGGGGGGGCACCCGCAGAGCTGGGACACCTGCGTGCGCCCTGCGGCCGAGCGCCCAACAGAGCCGTCTCACAGTTGCTTATTAACTGTGTCACCCACCTGCCCTTAGGCTGACACGCGTTTTTGTGCAGCTGCTCGGTGAAACTGGATCAGGAGTAACCTGGCGGAAAAGAAGGGAGCTTTTAAGCTGGACATGTTTCCTGATGCACTGCGCAAACACTTGTGCTAGCACAAGGGAGGGAGAAGCAGACGGGTGAGGGAGAGACTTCAAATTTTGAGCGCCATTGTGGCTTTGGTGCTGTCGAATGTCGAATGTCTAAAGCGACAAGAGTGTGAAGAAGGCTCCGGGGTGTTCGCCTGGATGTCCTGCTGCAAGCTTTCCCTCTGACAGTGTGTTTGAAGTGAACGCTTTTCTCTCTCACCCGTGCATATCATGGGCCTCAGCCAAATTACTGAAGTTTGTGGAGGCTTACCATCCCGTGTGTGGTAGTAGCTCTCTGGAACTGCAAGTCTGAAATTAATACTTTCCTGACTAAAATTTAATCCCGTATCTCTCATAGGGTGCTTTCTATTTGTTTATTTTTATTTTGCAAAGACTTTCTTTGGAAAAAATGACCAAAGCTGAGACACAAGGTGCCTTTGGCCATGGTTACTGTGATAGCTCAATTTTTGCTGATGAGTTGATGCAGGCAGACAAAATATTCAAAGCACTTTTCAGTCAAAGATTGTGAAGCTTACCACAACCAATTAGTTACATTTCTGCACTATTACTGAGTGAGTAAAACAGATGAAGTGTATTTTGCGCAGTAGTGGCAGGTAGACTTTTCGAGCCATCATTATATTACCAGCATAGGAAAACAATAAAACAATGTAAGAAATTAAATAGCAGTAAAGAGTGGGAGAGTTACAGTAAAGATTTGGTATGGATAGTTGAATTAAAGACCTGAGGCAGTAATCTGACTTGTGTTTAAGCTGAATTGTCTGCTGGGAAAGAGAAATCTGCCCCACATATATTTCTTCAGTTTTCTACTTACTGTCTCTGGGGAAAAAAGAAAAAGCAGCTATTTTGCAGATTGCTCAGTTATTCAGGCTCATTGTATGACTATCCAGGCATTCATCGTTCTGGGGCTCGGAAGTTGTCTAGGCCGGAGGACTTTTGACAGCAGGATTAGCTGAAGTGTGTGTCAAACTACAGCCTGACTTAATGGTCACCAACAGATATCAAGAGATTAAATCACAGTCTTTAATACATATAATTAACTTTTTATTAGAAGGCAGCTGTGATCTTGAGTGCATTGCAAATAACAACAACAAACCCCCCCTCTTTCAAACACTTGCTGAATTGAGGTTGAAAGTTGAAAATGGCATCTGTGGCAGCTTTACTCAATGTCAGTGGGACTGCTGTAGTGCCTGCCTTGTGCTGGCGCTGGTGAGTCAGCATGTAGCATGGGACTGACCGAAGGCAGCTGCTTTTCAGGGAGAGAGGGGAGGTGGAAGAGTTTGTTTTTTAGCTGGATCAGCTCCCTGACTGGCTCACCCTCCAGGAGCATGTCCTCTGGCACTGGGGATGGATCAGGGCGGTGTGGCTGTGGGTGGACAGGGAGAAGCAGGGTTGTGGGAACTTCAGTTGGTTGAGGCCAAACCCTTCGGTACAAAGGAGGCCTAAGCGCTCCTACGTAAAGGATTGGCAGAATAACCAGAGCTGCCAGAAAGGTGTTACAGAACAATTATTGAAAGTCTGAATAGAAAAAGGCCTCTGCTTGAAACAGCAGATACAAGGCAGTGATTCTTAATGTGTACAGCTGTGGCGTGTCATAGATGGTATTGCTTGGTAGTGCCATGTTGTGCATCTGTTGGTGACTGTGCTCCTCTAGTCAATTGTTTGCTCTGACTTTTGGTCTGTAATATTGCTTTTTCCTCTTGCACTTCTGTTTGATTGCATGGTTCTGGTGTCCACCTGTCCATCCCGCAGTAGCCAAACCAGTAGTGACATGTCCTTTGTCCAACAGCTTCCTTCCTCCTTTCCCACCTGCTCCCATTCTGCTCTATTCATATCCCTTTTGAAAGGAAAGGCAGTAGGTTTTGATCTTTCATTGTGTTTTGTTGTCCAGACTGTACCTACGCCTTCAGTTCTTGGAAACTGCTCATTCTTCATTGCTCACTCTGAATTTGGGGATTTAACAGTAATTTATTTGCTGCTCTCAGAAGCACATTGATGTAGTTACTCCTGTATCTTCCCTTGTGTTCTTCGCAATAATGTTTTGTCTTGCATGTAGGCCTATAGGTAAATTGAAATGTTTTGGTGCCTTAATGCAGATTCTGTGTATACTTCAGTTCTGTTACAGTATTTCAGTTTGGAAATTAAACTTTCTCAGAGTTAAGCAGAACTGATAGCTGTCTGTGTTACGTTGGGCTTTGTATTTCTTACAGAAAGAAATTCAAGCAATGAGTCAATGCAATCACCCCAATGTGGTGAGCTATTACACATCTTTTGTGGTGAAGGATGAACTTTGGCTGGTTATGAAGCTGTTAAGTGGGGGTAAGTTACTGGTTTTACTTGTTTAGCTTCAAGGAAATTGTATGGTTTTTTTTTGTAATGTACATTCTTTGAGTTAATTGACCTAAACCAAGTAAGGAGCGGGGATGGAGACTACATAGGATGAACCTTGAGACATAGGTGTGTTATAGCAGCAATGTGCAAGCTTAAGAAGTTTGTATGTGTATTTTAATAGTACAGGCTAAGAATTAGAGAGAAATTCTGTTGATCGAACTACTGTAACTTTTTATTCTGAATCAATATATTAAAATTCTCTATTAAGACTATGTAGAGAAAACTGACAAGAATTAAGTCACTTCTGTGAGTGTGGCCTTTTTTTGAGTTCCTCTAGAATCCACTCTACTTTTGTAAAAATGCATATATTTCTGATTTCATAGTGAGTGTTTCTCGTTCGTTATTCAAGGAAGACTCTTCCTAGGATGGGCATTATATGTGTTGCATCCTTTTTTATTGCTTAAACTAAACAAACACTCGTTACAGTTTTTATGATGATGGTGAATGGTATAAAAATCTTATTTGGTTCTGAGAGAGGAAAAAGGGGCTGAACTGAATGTGCTTGTGGCTTAGAAAAGTGAGGCTCCAAAATAAGATGTGGTGGTCCTGGTTGCTATGTGATGTTCTTCAATATTAGTCTTGATCGCAACAGGCTACTGCACCATCATGCTAGAAAGCAAGGACGGGAAGTGCTCATAAAATAACACTTGTTACGTCACATTTGATTGGATTGTTCAGTTCAGTCAAAAGCAAGCACAGACCCTGAGAGAAACCAGTGATTTGTGACAGGAATTTACTGTGAGCTGTTGAAAAATGTTTGGATAAAAAGAAAATGTTGCTGTTGGATTCCTTGAAATTTATAGTAACCGAAGTTCAGTGCAAACTGTGTGTCACAAGGGATGTTGTCAACAGTTGTTCGCAGAGAATATCTCCTTCCAGTCTTGTAGCTGCGTGTTTACGTTTTGAACACATGAACCAGAATCTAACCTGGATAATAAATGAAAACTTTTGCTGTACGTGTCTGTTTAAAAGTGCGGTACTCCTGAATTTTTAATAAATGGTAGCTTAGCAAGCTGTTAGCAGTTCTTTCTAGTAGATCATGGAGTGTTATAATATTCTTGACAAAAAACAGTCCTTTGTTTCTCATTTGAACAAGGTAGCAATGTGCTTTGTTCTGAGAGCTAGTTACATGAGGTCTTTCAAATGGCAGTAGTGTAGAAAGAATGAGGAAATATAAATTTCTCAAGAATCTGATATGATAATGCTGTATATATGCTTTTTTCTTTCTTGGATCTGCAATGTAGGTTCAATGCTTGATATAATAAAGTATATTGTGAACAAAGGAGAGCACAAAAATGGTGTCCTTGAAGAACCCATAATAGCAACAATTCTTAAAGAAGTTTTGGAGGGCTTAGACTATCTACACAGGAATGGGCAAATTCACAGGTAGGAGAATATGCACAGTGAAGAGCATTTTCAAAGTTGTATGTATGGTTTGTTGGTACTGGTCAGCTGTAGTTGCTTGGCTAAGTGAATTGTTTTGCCTCTTTCACATACTATAAATGCGATCAGTAATTATCAAATGATAATGCTCAGGCAGATGCTGTAATCTGGACTGCAGCTTGTCACTAATACTTAGTGCTTGCCTGGTCTCTCTGATAGGTGGGGTAGGTCTGTGCTGCACCAAGTGTGCCAGAACTGTGGTCTGTACTCCTGTGCCTGCTGGTACTCCAGATAGCTAATCTGAATCTAGTTTATATTATATGGTCTGTGACTTGGTTATTGTGCTGCACAGTAAATGGGTAATCTTGGGCACTCGGGCACTGCTATATAAACCTGAAATTTATTTTTTCCTGATAATCAGGAGGGTCTGTTACAACTCTACAGACCTCTCTTTATGACCACACGTGAAGCTGGGATTGGTACTATGAAACTGCACCTTGGTGTATATATTCTCTCTGCACTGACTTCCTTGGTGTAAATTGTGCACATCCCTCAGGTTGGTCTCTATATATATATCTGCTGTAGCAATCCACAGGTGGCTTCCACTGTTTGGATGTTGGAAGTGTTGTAGTCTGACCTCTCTGATTAATTTTACTGAGGTGAATTTGCCTTTTAAGGAAGGTGCCTACAACAGGTGCTCTCTTTTGAGCATTAGCCTGTTATAAGAGAATCTTTTAAACAAAAACAGATTCTCTGCAGACAGAAACTCTGAGGATGGAGGTAGTGCAGATGTAGCACAGTAATTGTTCTTCATGTGTACTTATGTCTCATCTTATAAATGAACTGCCTCTGATGTAAATCAAGAACTATTTCCTCCTTTTGCAGAGAGAAAATTGAGATAAATGGAGAAATAAAGAATAATTATCTTGACTTCTGGTCTGGAATGCCAAAGATCTGCCACAAACCTTAATTCATAGTCTTCTGTTAAGCTGATATTCTTGTGGAAGGAACATTCATTAGCTTTTAAGGATAACAGGACCCTTTGAGGTCGGATTTGGGAATTCCATTTTTCTATTTTTAAAGGACCTTAAAAAGATAGAGAAGTCTATTTGTTACATCTGAGATTTCTCCTTTTTTATAACTTCTGATTGTAAACTGTGCAGTGCCACAGAAGTCCCGTTCAAGATGATACAGTGTGCTTTCCTTTTCCTATGTATGTTACAGGTGAAAGCTGTGGTAGTTCAGGGAATGCTGTATCAAGTGGTATTTGCCAGTTGGAGGTGTTTCCAAAATTGTTCAGGGATTTTGTTCTGTCATTTCAATACAGGCTTGTTTATATATAAAGGAACTGGTTAGGTTACCTTTCAGTAGCAATGTGTTAATTATTTTCAGTAAATCTTGGAAAGATTGGTTTGCTCAAATTCGTACTGTTTGTGGTGTATTCTGTATGAAAGATTTATCCTGTGCATTAAGAATGGGGTGCACATTTCTATAACATAAAAAACAACAGCCGGAAAGGTTTCTTCTTAACATTAAGCGTGAATAAGGAGTTAAATGGATATAGCTGTCTGTTAAGCACACGCTGAATTTTTGACAGATTCGGTGTCAAATAACTTTTCATCATGATGTACCCTGTAGCAGAATATGGTTGCTATTCCTGAGCTTTAATAGCTTAATTGAGTAGAAATCTACAGTATATTTACCTTTCTTGAAGATGGGTCTCTTCTCTGAAGGGATCAAAGAGGAGAACTTATTTTCAACTTTTCTTTTCCGTGGTGCAGTTGGATGTGAGAAAGCATTAGTTCTTGCTTTAAAGCTCTGAAAGCTATTCAGTTTGTGAGATTATAAAAGGCGGTAAAACAGACTTTGGACCTAAATATTTTTGTTCTCAAAATTTATCCCTGAATTCTGGTCATTTTATGCCAAAGCTGAATTTGGGTCTTTTAATACAAGAGAGAGAGAGTTTGTGAGAGTTTGAGTTCTGCACTTTTTTTTGTTGTAAATCCATTACATTTTATGCTTCAGTTTCTGTCTTTTAAATTTTAAAATGTTATTTTGTGAATCTGCTTAGTCTGCAATATTTATTTATTTACATAAAATGTGCACATATGTAGTTTCATACATAAAAGTAACCTCTGGTTTTATGTTCTAGAGATTTGAAGGCTGGCAACATTCTTCTGGGTGAAGATGGCTCTGTGCAAATAGCAGGTAATGGTGGTGGTAGAGTAATGGCTAAATAAAAGAGAAAGGTAATTGCAGCTGGACTGGGGGCAACAGATACAAGTTTTTCTGTTGGCTTTTAACTGTTCCCTTTGGAGTGCTGGAGCTGCAAGTAATCCAGTTTCAGATTTCAGGATTCCTGGCTAATGATACATGATTTAGAAATTGCCCCATATTTTCATGTGTGAGATATATCTCACTGATGGTTATTTTTGGCATTTCTACTATTTGTCTTGGTATCAGTTGGATACAATTTAGCATCTTAAATATACTCTGAATGTATCTGTATGCTTCTTGAGTGGTAGTCTGTAAGAATCAAATGATATGGTTTTCATAAGAGCTTAAGTACTGGGCAAGATCCCATATCCCATCTCTCAAGCTGGTATCAGCTATCTGGAAAACAGAGCGAGCAGGTGGTGATACCTGCTCCCTCTCTCAGCATACTCCCAGGCCTTTCACAGTTTACATATATAATTAAAATATATCACAGAATCACAGAATGGTAGGGGTTGGAAGGGACCTCTGTGGGTCATCTAGTCCAACCCTCCTGCCGAAGCAGGGTCACCTACAGCAGGCTGTAGAGGACC
>Ga0065711_1005644_pt1 | contig 30691 bp, 16 predicted proteins | sample Hoacrofraction12_FD_59098 | JGI IMG/M metagenome (GOLD analysis project Ga0065711, IMG submission 59098) | Hoatzin crop microbial communities from Cojedes, Venezuela - Epithelial fraction 12 v2 (version 2) | ecosystem: Host-associated > Birds > Digestive system > Esophagus > Crop | place... | reverse complement strand
CCCGTTTCTAAACAACTAATATTGCATTGTTGATGTCAAGAGGAATTTATCAGGAATCTCAGTGGCACCGAGACAAACTCACAGAGACAACTTTATAAGAATTCTTACACTGCATTACTGAATTCAGACTTGTAGTTCAAGTTCCTCTATTGTACTGAACTAGCTAAGTCTTCACACAGAAGATCAATCGACATCTGAAAATGATAAAACTGGTTATCCTAAAATTTTAATCTTAATTTCTTAATCTTTCATTCGTTCTAAGGCATCCTTCTTGCATCTGACAGAAAGTGAAATTAAATGAAAACAGAAAATCTGTGCTCAGTTTATAACTGACAAGGAAAATCTTTGGTCTCTCTGACTTACTCTATAATTCCTCATAAGTTGTTGCTTGGTAGAGTGATAACAGCTTTCAAAGGTTCTTCTTCAATGTTTTTTAGTGTTAAATCTGAAGAAAATTATGAAGGCATGCAATAGTGTTATTCTCGTTTTGCGGATGGTCAAAACCGGGCCCAGGAATAGAATAGCATATTTCAGTTGGAAGGGACCTCCAACAATCATCTAGTCCAACTGCCTGACCGCTTCGGGCCTGACCAAATGTTAAAGGGCATTGTCCAAATTCCTCTTTAACACTGATGGGCATGGGGCATTGACCACCTCTCTAGGAAGCTTGTTCCAGTGCTTGACCATCCTCTCAGGAAAGAAACGATTCCTAAAGTCAGGTCCAGACCTTCCCTAGTGCAGCTTTGGACCATTCCCACGCATCCTATCACTGAATCCCAGGGAGCTCAGCACCTCCCTCTCCAATTCCCCTCCTGAGGAAGCTGTAGAGAGCAATAAGGTTGCCCCTCAGCCTCCTTTTCTCCAAACTAGACAAGCCCAAAGTCCTCAGCCACTCCTCACAGGGTGTGCCTTCCTACGAAGAAGGCAGCTATTGATTACTGAACAAAGATACTGCCTCTACACTACTCTGTCACTCCTGGTAGACATATTCCCTTCTGCAACATCTTGTTTATAAACATCTTCTAATATAAAATAGGCCAGCCTCCAGCTACAGTAAAATGTGTCTCTTTGGCCTTAAAAATTGTTTGAGAATTTATCTATAGAATATTTGATCTGTGAGATAGAGCAATATAAGAGCAGAAGTCATCACTGTAGACAGTCCTGTTCTCTCTCCTCCCAGAACAAACATGTTGAAAAGTTCCATAAACTGAGCTCTTCTAGCAGCAAGGAGATTTATTAATGCTTAGAATCTCAGAGCGTTGGTGTGTAAAGTATATGGCTATATGCTGCCTTCAGCTATTGCCACATTACTAGCACTAATATCAGATAATTAACTCATGTACATCTCTGCTGAAATCACGTTTAATTGCAGTGTATGTATGTGACTTGTAATGTACCCCTGATTTACTTTTGTCATTGTGAGTTTTCCAAGATCTGCCAAGAAGAAAGGATTATTTTTTTCTCTCTATTTTGTCAAGTTTCATCATAATATAGTGCTAGACTTGTAATTAAAAATTCAGGATTGTCCATTAGTTGTTTTAGGTTTCAAAGTGAACAAACAGCAAACAAAGAAGCTGAAATGGGAACAACTGTAAATGTCACTAATGAAGAATTAAACTTTGTAGTTTAATAACTGTACACTCAGAGATAGACTAGACTCAAGAGAACTGTAGCATTTCCCTCATAAGAACATTTATAAACTTTTGAAAGTTTCTCTTTCTGAAGTCCTCCCCCCTCCCAGTTCTTACTGTTCTTGTGCCTCCTTACTCCTCACAGCTCTTTCCTTTGCACTCAAGCTTGGTCACGATTACGTGCAGTGTGATTTCTCACAGGTGTTTTCAAAGAAACTCAGGAGATATTTAATGGGCTAGTCCACATACTATGTTCATGTACTATGATCAGTGTTTTACCATCAGCTAGCCAGGGATAAGTATCAACTGTGACCTATGAATAAAGTCACTGAAAATGCAATCCAAAAATTTTGGAAAATTCAAATGTTTTACTGCAAGATGTGGTCCCTCTGAGTACCTTTGCATAAGAAAACAGAAGGCTTACAGAAATCAGTTAAGAAAGTCAAGATTTTACTGTCCATTTGAAGTTGAACAGGCATGTATGGGTAATCTGTGTATTCTTGGAACAACTATAATTTCAGATAAGCAATCTGAATTGCTTCCCAGCATCAGTGATATAAAGACTCAGGTGACTGTCAGGTTAGTATAGGATACCAGAGATTGTGGGCTGTGGATTACAGCTGTTTACATCAGGTGTGGTTAGGGCTGTTTGAAGCAGCAGATCCTGAAAATGCTAACAAAACCAACGTCAGTTATGGTGATAGCATTTTAAAATTGTTTTCATTTCCTCCATCTTCTTTATGGGTTCTGTTTTATTTATAGTTTGTTTTTATACCTTTCTGAGGGCTTCTGTGTGCAACAGCAATATAGATTTTAGAGAATGTTTGTATAAACCAACTGCAATATTTTTGCATGTTCCTATTTTTCCCAGTAGTCTTCACATCTTGAAAGTGTTGCTAAGTAAAGCACTGTAGCTTGTTTAGTATCTCTTGCACCTTTTACGCTGAAACAAGTTCTGTTCATTTTATAAGCTAAGTAGCTCTTTGCAAAGGCAACCTTATTTTTTTTGTGTGTGTGTGAGTCCCAGCTGTGCCAGTTAGTAACTGGTTCTGTACCAATTTGTTCACACCCATCTAACAAACTCAGGCAAATAACACAATCAAAACTCATGAGTTTTCCACAATTCACATGAGGAATCTCATTTGTTAGAAGCATCCTGTCAGACTCTCCTGGGACTGCCTGGGACAGAACTATCACACACTCCAACACAGATTCAGAGGAAGAGTCTTTATTAGTGCTTCTGCAGTGTGTTCCTCCCACATGCATCAGTGAGCATCAGTGATTTTTGTCAAAGCTGTTACTTACTGCTATAGTATCAATTGACATAAATGTCACTCCTGGTCTAAAAATTTTTGGTTCCTAGTATTTCAATTCTTTTATTGGAAAAAAAAAAGAAAAAAAAACACTTAACTGACATTAATGTCTGAAGAAGTTACAGTTTAAAACTAAATGTTATTCAAAGTAAACATATTCCTTTAGCTCATAACGAAAAGAATATCCACAGCTAAATACACCTTCACTTTCCTCTACTCTCTCCCACTCAGTAGTAATCCAGAATACGTGGAATTAATGAACCAAATACATAGAATCATAGAATCATAGAATATCTCAAGTTAGAAGGGACCCACAAGGACCATTGAGTCCAACTTCCTGCTCCTCACAGGGCCACTTAACACTAAGCCATATAACTAAGAGTGTTGTCCAAATGCTCCTTGAACTCCAACAGGCTTGGTGTCGTGACCTCTTCCCTGGGGAGCCTGTTCCAGTGACCGACCACCCACCCAACAAAAAACCTTTTCCTAATGTCCAGTGTGAACTTCCCCCGATGCAGCTTCATTCCATTTCCTCATGTGCTGTCGCTGGTCACCAGAGAGAGGATATCATTACCTCCCCTTCTGCTGCCTTCCTTGAGGAAGGTGTAGACTGGGACAAGAACACCCCTCAGCCTTCTCTTCTCCAAGATGAACCAACCAAGTGACCTCAGCTGCTCCTCCTAAGTCTTGCCCTTGAGACCTTTTACCATCTTGGTTTCTCTCTCCTGAACACACTCTAATCATTTGATGTCCGTCTTATACTGAGGTGCCTAAAACTGCACGTTGTACCTGATCTGGGACTACACCAGTGCAGTGCAGAGTGGGACGATCACCTCCCTTGACCAGACGAATATGCTGTGCTTGATGCACCCCAGGACAGGCCCTTTTGGCTGCCAGGGCACACTGTTGACTCATATTCAACTTGCCATCAACCGAAACCCCCACAACTCTTCTGCATGACTGCTCTTCAGCCTCCCGTCACCCAGTTTGTACTTATAACCAGGACTACTCCATCCCAGGTGGAGAATCCAGCACTTTCTTTTGTTAGATATCATATGGTTGGTAATTGCCCAGCTCTCTAGTGTATCCAGATCTCTCTGTAAGGCCTCTCTACCTTGGAGGGAGTCCACAGCTCCTCCTAATTTAGTATCATCAGCAAACTTAATGTACATTCAAGTCCTACATCCAGCCCATTTATAAAAACATTGAAGAGAAATGGCCCTAAAATTGAGCACTGGAGAACCCCACTGGTGACTGGCCGCCAGCGTAATGTAACCCCATTTACTGTAACGCTTTGAGCCCAATCCATCAGCCACTTGTTCAGCCAATGTGTTATGGACTTCTTGCTGTGTGCTGGACATTTTTTCCAGAAGGGTACTGTCAGATACAATACCAAAAGCTTTTCTAAAATAAAAAAACCCCCACATCTACTGGTTTCCCTTGGTCTACTAGATGGGTGACCTTGTTGTAAAAGGGATTTAAGTTGGTTAAACAGAACTTTCTCCTCATGAACCCATGTTGACTATGACCAATGACTACACTGGCTCTCAAGTGTTTTTCGGTAACTTGAAGAATAACCTTCTCCAGAATTTTAGCAGGCACTTAAGTAAGACTGACAGGCCTGTAATTACCAAGGCCTTCCCTCTCAGCCTTCTTGAAAACTGGGACAACATTTGCCAGCTTCCAGTTGACAAAGACCTCTCCAGACTCCCAAGACTGTTGAAAAACAATGGAGAAAGGTCCCTCTATAACATCAGCCAGCTCTTTCACTACCCTGGGATGAATCCATTGAGCCCCATAGACTTATGTGCATTCAGCTGGAGCAGCAAGTCTTGAATGAGTTCAGAGTTGGCTGGGAGTTTATCATTCCCCAAGCCACGGCCTTCCAACACAGGGCTCTGGGATTCCCAGGGGTCATCAACGGTGTTAAAGACAGAACATAAAATGTTATACTGGGGAAAACCACTTCATGTAGTGTTACACACTTGTGGAACTCAGTCTTGTACTCTTGGAATTACTGAGCATTTTAGCTTACATATGTATGTATGTAAGCACATACATGTATGCATGTGCATACATAGATCACATACAACTTAAATAGAAATACATGCAGATATTCATGTACATGTTTAAGTATATGTATGCACATGACAGAAATGCAAAGATTTATCTTTGGTCTTAAAACATGGCCTTGCACTTTGCTGAGACTTAGTCCAGGAAAATTATTCGTAGTCTTCAGGTTAGGGTTGGGGGCTGCAAAGGGGATGCCAAAGTAAGGGATAGGTTACAAAAAAAATTATCCCATGGTTAATTTTTCATCTAGGGTAGGCCTGCCTGGGACTGTATTTCTTGTTTTCAGCCCTTATAAAGACTTAAGTTTAGGATTAGTCTTACAGTCAGAATTTGGAATTGGAGAGAGTCAAAGCCTAGCATACCATTCGGAGTGGAGACATAGAGTCTACCAAAGGAGGGTAGGTTGCACAAAGTACTTTCTCTGATAACTGTTTAATCTGGACCAGGGCTTGGGGTCCTTGGCTGAGGCTCAGAATGTCTAGGTTTAAGTTTAGTGTTAGGGTTAGGGTGAGGTTAGGAAAGATACAAATACCTGAGGTCCATCTGGAGTGGGACTGTAGAAGATCTGTCAAAGGAAGGCTTAGCTTGCAAAAGAATTTCTCTTGAGAACATTTTAGATTGGATCCTTGGCAAAGGCTCAGCCCAGGTTTAAGGCTTAAAATCTGTGGTCCTTGGTAATGGCTAGGACCATGCCTGGAGTGTTTATGTTTAGTATCTTGGGCGAGAAAAAGCCCAGACCTCCATTTGGCTGCAGACAGGCTGCCAAAGGAAGGCTTAAGCTCCTGGAAGAGGTGCTAACTCAGGGCTCCTTTGCTTTTAACGTGGGTCAGATCTTTGGCAAAGAATCAACCTGCTCCTAGGGCAGGATTTTAGGAGAACTGTGTCATATTCAAAAGTAACATTCTTTTGAGGCATGATCTTGGTTCTTTATTCCAGTATGTCTATGAGTTGATGCAAAAATATCCACAGCTGGAAAAATTTAAGTAAAACGTTCAGCTAACTGTTCACATAAAAAATAGTGTGGGTTTTTCTGTTTTCAAACAGTGTTTTTTAAATTCACCAGAATGTATGTTACTTCTTTTATGGTCTTGACAACTGGGTGGGAAGTTTTTTCTTTTTCTGTGTCTCTTGATCTTAATCTGAGGGTGACATGTTGAAATCAAGGTGTAGAATAACTGTAAACTGCTTTGCGCCAGTACTTCTTCTAACTTGACTGAGGAACATAAATATAGTATACCTCCAATAAATCAGCTTACTATATCTGGGGTTTAGAATGCTTTGGTCCCTACAGGTCTGTGTATGAAAATTGTCTTTTAATGTCCACCAAAGTAGCAACTTTATGCCTTTCTTAGGGTAAACATGAGCACTCAAAAATCCTACTGACAACCAAGTCTCTAGAATTATGTTGTCCTTTATTCAGAAAAGAAGATTCCAGAGATGGGTTGAAAATTGCATTAGTCTGAAAAAAGGAATAGAAAGGAATGAGCATATTAATCAGCAAAATCCCAAACAACTTCACTTCATATGTATTTTTGAGAGAGGAAAACCAGAAATTTAAGATTTTGTTCTGCTACAGTTTATTCTGAGCACATTTCAGTGCAGCAGAGAACATTGCTGCAAACCAACAAGCAAGTCTGACTTTTGTAAATGTAGAGTGACTGGCATGCTGAAAACTGTATATGCAGACTATTCACTTGTTGCAGTAAGTCAAGCTACTCATTTTATTATCTATAACAATCTAATAGTCTTTCTGATGGAGAATATGGGCTTTTTCTTTGCTACAGTTAAAAATGTGTGCAATAACAACTGCTACATTTGAGGTGCATACATGAAAATATTAACTGTCTACTACACAGAAAGAAGGAGAAAAGGCAAAACTGGATTTCCACAAGATTTACTCTTATTATTCTCCTCTCCATGTTGTGTCATAACTTTATCTAATTCTTCTTTTTTTTTTCTCTGAAAATTTAAAAAGGAGAAATATTTGAACCTTGGCATTTCTTTAGTGGTATGATTTAGGAATCTGACTGCTATGATTCTTTATGAACTGAGTTTCAGAACTGACCTTCCAAACTGAATTGCACGTCCTAGGATGCCAAATATTGCTGACTAAACAGGCGTGACAGAAATAGTTCTTACCAGAAAGTGGCACCACTTGGCACCACACAAAAGTTAGTACAGATGGGATTCTGACTCTTGGTCATTTAAACTATTTAGGGTATTTGGGTAAGAAGATTAAAACACTATTGTCTTTCTTGTGTAATGACAAGAATAATGACCTTAATACGTCTTGGGTTAGGAATTATAACAGCAGAGCTCTTTGCAGCCACCTATCCCAAATTTAAATCAGCCTTCCTGGCGTCAAGTGATCTAATCTGTCATAAGTACTGTGTGAACAGCACTGTTACAGCTGCTAGAATGGAGATGGTTTAGACCAAAGGCAGATATCTTTAAAGGAACCTTGTAATGTTCACCCTAACCAGCTGCAACATAGGCTGACATAGGGAGTAGGCCTGTTAAACAAGAATGTCTGAGCAAATGAGCAATGAAAAGAAGGATGGAAAGAACAGGCTAAAGGCTAGATTGGATATTTTACTTACCCCGTCGACAAGACTAATGCCATGACTATAAACATCCAAGGCACTGGGGCTTCTAAGCCAAAATAGCGTTGAATTATTAATTGTTTTCTTCTTGGAATTTATTCTGAATTTCTTCCTAACCCTTCCTAAACAGTAAAATTCTCTTTATTTCTGAGACTGGAAAAATCACCTTGTAAAAGATATGATTCTTAGGGGAACTCAGATAAAATCACTTGTTTTTCCATGTTAATGAGTAGGCTTCTGTGTTGTTTATGATTTCAGAAAATCCCTTCTGTAGTCAAACACAGCCCCTTCTATGACCAACAACCCTTGCCAGAAAGTTACTTTTTATTGTTCTGCCGTTGCAGAAAAGGAAACAGGCTCCTGGAGGTTGAGTCAATTTTCAGAGATGCCAAAACAGATTACACTGGCTGATTAAAACTTTGGAGGCAGTTTTGTCAACCAGCATTCATACATAAGATAAATTTTGCTTAGAAGTTCTGCTGAATTAGTGTACATCAACGCTACAACTAGAGATTATTTCAGCAGAGCAGAGAATTTAATGTAATCAGAGAGCAATTCAAGGATTTTTTACCTAGAAGATCCTGCACATTTTAAGAAGGGCAGGAAGCTCAACTGGTTGCCCCCTGAAGCCAGTGAACAAATTCCCTCTGACTGCGTTAGCTGTTGCAAAGAGTTGAAGGGTAAGCACGACAACTTTGGCTTTTGATGACTTAATGAACAAAACATTCATGAAGAAATATGTTTTTAATAGGTCCTGTGATTCTGTTCCTAGTAGCTACTGGTATGTACTTTGGAGGGATAAGTAATAGTTAGCAATTTAACAGTTTAATATACTCTTAGTAAAAAGGTCTGTATTTCACAAGCAGATTTTTTTAAACCATTGATATTTACACCTATAACACCTTTATAAACATTAAATGCATTCTCTATTTAAAGTAATTGTCATGCAGTCATAGATGGCTCATGGTGTTTGAAATGTGTGTTTACAGAAAGTGACAGATCATTAATCCAAGCCTCTCTCTAGGCATGACCTCAGTTTCATGCGCAATGACAGTAATTTCTCAAGACTTCTGACGTCTCATCAGGATGTCCCTTCTGCTTGTACACTTGATTGCATCTAATAAAATACATGATAATACCTTGCCCTTGCTAACTTTCTTCACCAGCATGATGTAACACAAGCTGAAAATGACAATTTCTTTTGAAGTGAACTCTAAAAATATGTTGATATAAAGGAATATTTTTGTGAACTTCATTGTTTAAGTGTAATAGTGTCTTCTGCTGCTCTTTCTGCATAATTTGAATATTCTATTACTCAGCAACTTGCACTGGAGCTGATGAGAATCTCCAATATTCAAAAGACAGTGAGGAAGCTGCATGATACCATAACTTAGAATTCACAAAAAATACACAATATCCACCTCTCACAACAAATAGATTCCCAGTTGCCTGATAAGTTCACCCAAAAAAACACCAGGTATCTTAAATAAAACACTTAGACTTTAAAGTTTGCTATGGACTTAGACATATGGACCACTCAGAAGTCAGTGCAGCTTCAGTGTGTGCAGAGGAAAATTTCAAAGATTTCCAGAGGACTTAACGTAATTTCAAGTTAACAATCTTGAATAGCATAGGTACTAATCAAAATTTTATCCTAAGATTCCTTTGATGAAAAGTATATTTCTGAACTTACCATCTTTGTGCCCTCTAGGAAGAAAATTTTTTGAACTTGCAGTACCACCTCATAACATCTTCAGTTCTAAAATAGGACTTCAGAACTTTACCCTAAGAGTATCTATCCATTGACTAATGAGCATGTAGTTTGACCTGGCCAGATGTCAAAATCTATGTTGCTGATAGCTAAATTCAGGAGCAAATTCCATCTTAAGAGTCTATACAATTATATGACAAAGGCAGTTGGAAAATTATTGTGCCAATATAATTAAGGTGAAGTTAGGAAATAAAATTAAAGAAAAGATAAAAACAAACAACACTACTGTCTAGCAACATTTCCTGACAGACCTAGGATAGCACAAGAATAATATAACTTACCCTAGATTGTATCACATCATAAACAGATTGGACAGTTCAATTCAATGATCTTAAGGGTCTTTTCCAAACTTAATGACTCTCAGTTTCTTTGACATTCAAAAAAATCTACAGTCACTAATTGAATTTTAGTCATGAATGTGTGTATCTAGCACAAGTGGAGAGAAGGAGTTTGGAAACTAAATTTTAGTTCCAGTAACTAAAATATAGTTTTACATATTCCAGGACGCAAATAAAAATGAACCTGTGCAACTGAAACCATTGCATGCTTTGTGAAAGTACCTTGTTCCACAAGATGCCTCACTGAAGTCAATATGTATTGTTTACATTCAGTGAAAAAAATTCTCCTAAGATACCAGAGAGATAGTTTTCCCGTCATATACCTAACTCAAAAAGCAGCAAATTCCAACATACGAGGAAATTCCCAACAACTCCTTTGAATTTTCCTTCCTGTTCTAATTTTGAACACCGTGTGTGTATGCTGTTCCTGTTGCTGGTGTCTTCCTCTGTGCAGCTACTTTGCAATACGAAGGAACCACTGACCTTCAGAAGCAACACACAGTAAAAGCTTTAATTACCTAAAACTGTCTGGGCCTGACAAATATTTGACATTCTCACACTTTCTATGAAAAGTTATTGTGTGTTATTAAATTAGGGAATCCTTATGAACATGCCAATAACACTTTCTACTGGAGTGAGGAGCAAGAAAGGAAAAGTTTATGAGTTGCTTTGATCTTTATTTGTGTGAAACCGCGTTGTCCACAGACAAGAAGAAGAGGTGAGAAACAACTTTTCTCTAGCTTTGCACGTAAATTCCTTCCAAAGAGGTCACTTCCTTTTCCATGTAAACTGATTCAACAGTGCAAACACCGTTTTGACTGAGTAACTGCATTGGGCTCCCTATAGATTTTAGTTCAAATCACACGCATGAAGATCTGCTTGGAATCTGTAGCAAATCAAGTATACGTGTCTCTGGTCTCATGAATAAACTCATTACTGGCCTAAAGTTAAACCCACTACTCTCTGCAATTTCAGTGGAGGTGAAGTTTCGGCACATGGACGCAGGAGTAAGTCCCCGTTGTGTCTCTGTATTGCTTTCTGTTTCTGTGCAGCCAAAGACCCTTTTGGTTTCAACATCTCCAAAAGTTGTCTGCTTCTTCTTTTTCATTTCAGGTGATTAACATTTTCATTACACATTTCTTCATTACCTCACAGCTCGTTCCCTACCATATCTGCATCTATTCCTGTACCTGGATGGGACCTGCCTGGAAAACCCTGGAACTTGCACTGTTTTCAGTAGTCTGTGAATCCAGAGCTGGGCTGGAAGGCAGCATTGCCTTTGGCTTTGACTTCAAAACTAAATCAAACAATTCACACCTTGCCATAGATAAACTATCTTCATTCTGCTCACCTCCAAGGTGACACACATCTAGTATGGAAATGTCACTGACTTACATACACTGTCTAACAGATTGTGAGGTAATTCATTGGTCTTACTCAACATCATAAAAAGAAATTTGTTTTTTAAAAATGAATCATTTGGTTAAACACTGACCTTTTTTCTGATTGCTAAATTAGGATTTCTGTAAGTTGATTTATTGCTCTCTGCTCCCATTCGAATCCCCCAGTCTAGTAATCCTACTTATTGTGCCAGCTTTTAGTTCAAATGTGTCAGTGGGAGAGACACACATCAATAGCCATTACAGTGTTATATTCTTATAGTGTGCATATAAAATTATAGATCATATTTTCATTTCAGCTGGAGAAATGCATTTATTTTATGGATATTCTGATTGCCCGGTTGCAGAATGGGTGCAGTTTCATGTGTAATATGGGGTTTTTTTTTCCAATTTTTATATCATAAAACTTGTACTTCTTCTTCTGTTGAAAATAAAACTGTTTCCTAAGGAAAATGTTTCTTTTGCTCTTTTAAAGAAATGTGTTGAAATATCATGATAATGCGCATATTCTTGACATTTTTCGGTGTACAAAATAAAAGATTAGAATATTTGAGATCTAATACTGTAAGATTTTACTGAGTGATGAAAGGTATATACTGCAGATTAGCTCAGGTAGTTCATTTGAAGTAAATTATGCATTCTAATGGTTTTGTTCTGCAATATGAAAAACAGAAAGGGAGCAAAATAATTTGATAGAATAAAAAAACTACTAGGAGTTTGTATGTCAGTAAACACTTCAATGTAATTTTGGGACATTTTTAATACTGTCAAGAATATCAAATGAGTTTTCTGCGAAGAGAAGAACCTTGATTATTTTCAGAATTGTCTGTTTCTCTTTAAAATATATATTAATAAATCATATTTTTGCAATGCTATATGTCATTCACTCATCTGATTAAAACCAAGACCAGTTGTGTTTCAGCCTCGTATTTTGCTGGCCTGCATTTTGATATCCGTAACTATCATTCTAATTCAAAGCCTCTGCAAACAAGAGAGATGTTTCATACTTGCATATCTGATCACATATGAGATAGAAGTCAGAAAGTCATCAAGTTTGATGGCCCTCCTACTTGAGGACTGGAGCATCTGGCTCTTGCCATTTCAGTCGAACTAGGGTTAATAAAAGCGTCATCTAATGGATGGAAACAGGAAAAAAAATATTATTCCTAAGTGAGCCCAGCTGAAAGAGGGAATAGGAAGATTGTTTGAGGTACTTTGATGCAGATGATAGGCAGCAGGACTGAGAAGTCTATCCGCTCTACATACGACTTGCGGGACATGAGCACAGACCTGATGAGGAGTGTTTGTAGTGAGTTTGTTGATTTTCCCCTGTATCTTCTATGTGTTACTAAATGTAAAGATGCTTTGCAGAATGTGAATAATCCTCTGGGGGCCATACAACTGTTAAATATTGCATGCAATGACATTAAGATGGCTTTCCAAGAAGCTCGGGAGGATCAGTGAGAGCTGGTGCTGGTACTGAGCTGGTTTGCAGACAGTTCTCTGCATGGCTTACAGAAAGGCTTCTGGGGAATCTGGGAGTACTACAGAGGCCACAGACTGAATGCAACTTGGACTAATTAAAATCCACTCCACAGAAAATACTGAAATTGAAATTGAATTTTTCTTCTTTGGAGTGAAACCTTTGCATTTTGTGTCTAGTGCAAGTTCTGAAATCATATTATGAAAAGAAAAATAATAAAATTATATTTTTATCAACACTGACAAAAATTGCAGAGGTTTTTGGGCTGATCTATCTACTCCAAAGCCTAACAGGAGTTAATGTAATGGGCGTAAAAATCAAGGACTGGTGACAGAAAAGTAAAAAGGGTATAATTAAGTTAACACATTTCTGCAGGACATTTAAACACGGCTATATTGGTATTTTTCAACAACAACAAAAAACCACACCCACATTTAAGTTATTCTTTTTATTCACTGAATCCTTAAATTGCATTCTGCTTTTCCACTTACTTTCAATTTCATCCAGAGAATGACCAACTTTGTGCTGTGAAAAATACTTGAATCGGATGAAACATATTTCTTTTCCTTGACAGATGCAAGAATTTAATTATGGAAATATAAGTGAATAGTTGCTAAATTCAATTACTTACAAATTCATGTGTATCTGTCCAGTATTCTTTATGGTTTCTCACTTGAGATGACATTTTTTTGACAGCTGTCTATTCTACTGCTTGTAAGTATAATCATTTAATTAAAGTTTCTGCCATAGACCTATTAATATCATCATACAAGATGCTAGGAACTTTGCCCAAACAAAGTACTGCAAATCAGATTCTTAAGCTATTCTGGCATTTAAAAAAACTCAAAAACATATAAAAAAGATTTTTCAGAAGCTTTAGGTATATGAGTAAATTTGAATATCTAGCAGCTTAAAGTTTGTGTGATTGCATCTTGAATTCATTCTATTAAGTCACAGCACCACTGCGTTTGTGATGATGTCAGATAAATTCCCCTAGGTTTTATTGACCGTTTGCACTATTTTTAAAGTATGCTAAGTAGGATAAAACAAGTGTAGTAATTGAACAGATTAAGTATGCTTGCATTCCTGAATTTATCAGACCAACATATCAATAAAACATAGTACAGTGCTTCAACACACTACATTGAATTTATCAGGTATTTTATCTGTGTCTGTTATTGTCAAATTTGTCTCAAAAACCTACATCAGAGAGGAAACCTAAAAAGAAGAACAAATATTTACCTGTATTTTTCTCAGCAAAATCAAGACATTAATAAATAGTTTCCATTATATTAAATAATGAATCTCAAACTTCAAACAGTTAATTCAAGAGAAATTCAGATTTTAAATGATTGTCTCATCTAGAACATATTGAGTAGCATCAATGCTTCGGTGATTCACATTCAGTTTCTACAGGGGCTAGAAATGCCCCAAGTCATTGTCAAGAAACAATTCTAACTTTAAATCAGATTTTATGCAAAAAGAGGAGCTGACAATTAAAGAAAATGTGTTGCTTTTTTCAGCATAAATTGGTTCATATTGGAACAAATTGTTACTTATTTTTAGTATAAGGTCCCAGTAGAACTCCTGTCTGCTTGCTTTCTCTTTAAAGGACTCATGACACAAGATTGCAGCTCATTTTCCATAGCAAAACTTGTCCAGGAATGTTACATCTTAAAGATACAAACTCATAGCAAGTACAAAGACAGGGTATTTTAATATTAATTAAAATTATTAACTAATACTATTAATTATTAATACAATTATTAATTAATATTCTTAAGAATTCTTACAGGATAGCAAAAAGTTCACATAGTAGTGAATAGAAAGGGCTATACTATTTCTCAGCATCATACATGATTCAGTCAACACATGTATATGCCAGCAACTTCATTTGGGCTTAGAAGACTTCTAGTTTTCACCAAAAGTTTAATTTTAATCAGAAAATACTCTAGAATATTACTGTGCCAAATTTAAAAAATGAAATTTCTCCATATAATTTTAGAACTGAAATAGGATTTGGTATATTTTCAGAGTCCCTACACTCTCAGAGAAATGTTTATGAAAGGAAGAAATTTAGAATACTTTAAAAATATTAAAAGTTTTAGATCTTTGACATATCTTTTATTTGCAGATGGTTCATTAATTAAAGGGTAATGTAGTAAAAGGATAATTGTCGTGATATTTTTAGAAATTATATAGATGTTTGGACAAAATATTTCGAAACTTGTCTTGAGCTCTTTCAACCACAACAAAATTCCCACTACTTTCCAGAGGATGTCCTGTCATCAGCCACTACCTGGTGGTATAAGACACATCAAAATATTTTCAAACTGCTTTAAGAATTTTTGCTAAAACCAGCTGCATTTTTTAATTAATCATATTTTTAAGGCCACGGTAAAATAATTTATTATTCTGAGACATTCAAAACAAAAAAAATGTAGGGATTTTGATAACCCAGCAAATATCCCTAAGAGAAACACAAATCAAATTTGCCTTAGGATTTATTTCCAAATTGTACCAGAATTATCCTACATCACAGTCCACTTCTGTATTCTGTGGCTTCTCTGTATTTCAGGATGTTGTACCCAGTATAACTGAGTGCTGAAAGTGTGTTATGATACAGATAGAATTACTATATTTCACTTCTTGTCTGGAATAAAATGGCAAGCTATAGATCTTGAGAATGAAAATACCAGTATATTTCACTGGAATTAATTCTGCTGACAATAATTTTTGTTTTTAACAGAAAAATAAATAAATACAACATATGATCTTCTAATCATGTAAAAGATTAAAAATTCTCCATTAAATATATATATATATGTTTATAAAACTCTGCTTATGTATGTTGCGTTCTGAGATACCTTCACCTGAATTTTCCACATGAATTCTAGAAGTATTGCTAAGCTTCTGTTTACTTGGAAGTATAACAATTATCTTGAATATTCCATAAACATAGATACAGCCTTTCCCCTAATCAGACTTCTACTTACCAGATTCAACACTGACCTCTAAACCAGACACACCGTTGTTCATTTTACTTTAACTATTAAGCTTCATTTAAACAAAGCTGTTTTGAAATGATGTAAGTCAAAACTCTAATCTGATCTGGTTGTCTGGGTGTATCTCTAGCTGATGAAATGGTACCAGTCCATACTTCAGGACATGGTAATTCACACAGACACACACACATGCAGACATACACACATACCATAGAGCTTCCTGAATTTCTACAAAGAGCTTCTTGAGCACCATCTTCAATTAGGTGCCAACACTTTACAGTAGTCAAAATAAGCCTGATTATCACTTCTCCTTCATGTATACCATTTAGTTACACCATTGAGTCATTAACGCAACTAAGGTTTTATATGTAGACGTTTCAACAAACAAGTTCTCTGGAGTACTTTCAACAATCTGACTTCATTTAGCTATGAAACCTTCAGACCCAGTCCAATATTCTTTTTTTGTCTATAGTGTCGAAGCACCTTGAACATTTCGTTAATTAATAAGTAAAGATTAAAGAATAGAGAGCAAACTGAAGCAAATCATTGATTATTAATATTTAAAGGACTGAATGTTCAGAGGCCAGAGAGAAAAAGCACCAAGCAGATAGAATTTTTCCTAGATATTTGGACATTTGAAGGAAAATACTTTCCTTGTATTTTAGCTTTTTTACAGTTCCTTTGAACTATTTGAGAAATGTGAATTCTTTGTAGACTTGTTGGTGAAGACAAATTTAATTTATTACTTCTACTAAATATTTCTTTTTCAAAAAAACTATTTCTTCCTTTCCATAATCTTCTCTTCAAATAGTCAATTTCCAAACAGTCCTAACTGGAATTACTTTTTTCCTGGCAGAAGACTTATAACAATAGGATAATAAGTCAGCTAATGAGTTCTGCAATGAAAGAAAAGCTGATGGGCCAAATGGAAGCTGAGCAGATGTGGAAAGCAGTTGAAGTCAAATACTGCTAGCTGTTTCCTTGCAGGCTATGGATGTTTAGAAGAGGTATCAGATACCAGTGAGGTGTAACAGGTGACACAATTGTATTCTTCTATGACACGGGAATCTTAGACAAATCTACTGCCATGGCCCATATCCATTCTGTAATGGGATTCTATAATTCTGTGATTTTAGCACCGCAGCTCTCACTGGGTTGATGTTTTCAGCTTTCCAATGGAATATATACTTCATCATTTTAGGTACACTTAAATACTACCTGATATGATTTTGTTGATAAATTTTTCATCTGAGATGTGACTATTACAAATTATGAAAATCTTTTCTATCCTTTTTTGGACCTTGGACCTGGTTTACTCCTCTATTATCCCAGTGTCATCCCAGCTTAGTTTGGCTTATTTCAAGGGATAAAATTCTGCTTAGAAAGAATAATCAAGACTACTACTTCTCTGATTCAACCTCAATGAGCAGTCAAGCTACTTCCAGTCTTCTCCACATTGACAAGAGATGCACTTTGATAGGAGTATATTTGAGAGAGATAAAGTTGGTGCCAAAAGCCCAGTACTGACACTATGCATTTCAGAAGGTTTTAGTCCAGTTGCCTTTAAACAGTCCTATGGTCCTGAGGACAATTTCCTATTGTCGCAGCAGAATATATTAGATTATACTTTAAACATTCGTAATCAGATCTGGCCCCTGTAAATGTTTACCTCAGCAGAGTTTCAAGGCTGTTGATGGCTGTTTTCATGACTTCAATGCAAGGAAATAATAGTCAAATTTTCGATACATGCATCAGATCAAGTTGAAAATGCAGTTCTATATCCTATCTCTATTTCTGAACTCAGTTGTTAATCTTGATTACTTCTAGTGACTTTAACAGTTTTATTGTATTCCTAAATCAGACAAAAATACTTTGCTTCTCCTTTTACTAACAATGTTTGTCAATATACTTATCATTGTACATGTGTCTACATGCAAAATTCCATGATTTACAGTCATTCTATTTTTGTGCCTGTTGTTTTGTTCTGAGTCTGCTTTGGAGCGAATGAGATTGTTCCCTCTGAGACAAGTCAAAGTCTGATCCGGGAGAAAATTTGTTCCAGGAACGGTTCCCAACAGAAAGTATGGGTACTACTTCACCATGCCTGGCTCTCGCTGCCATCCCTACAAGGCACTCCTGCGTGTCCTTATGCCATTTGCAGGGCAGAGAACAGGTTAGTTTTTTTCATACAGAAATGCTAGTCTTAATACTTAGATAAAAATTGTGCCTTACCTGAAGAGCTTTGAACTTCCCTCTTCCTATCACGTACTTAATTATAATGACATTTGTGTAATGTGTATGGCTCAAAGACCCAAGCCTAGAGCTATATGTTATGTATGTTCTCAAGGCACTTTAGAGGGTACTAAGCTTTACGTAGAGTAAACTCAGGGCACTCTGCTCTGTTGACCTCCCTGGGTCTTTGTGCCCTTTGGCAGTACAGATAGAGCCTTTGGCTAGAGTTCCTAGTCTGCTAGAGCAACTTAGGTCACCTTTAGTAAGTTGCTTAGCTTTCATGTGTGGTAGACTAATAGCAATTTCTGGCCTCACAATGGCTTCAGGAGGATAAATATCTCAAATTGAGGGTGGATGTGGCCTTCTGTCCATATAATAGGTAGAGGCCATTGGTTTTGCATCATTCAAGACACAGATTCATGAAAGGAGCCACCTCCTAGGACCAGGTGTCTGCAACAGAGCTACGTGGAGCAGCAGGGATGCATCTGACACAGAGGCCTTGTCAAAGTTACAAATACTGTCCTGACCTGCCACTGCCATAGTGATGGACCCGTGTGTCCTTCGTTAGATGCTATCTCTCACTCCCCCAGCAACCTTGCTGTTGCCAGTTGTCAACCGTTGCCAACAGCACTGCCAGTACTACGACAGGAGAGGAGAAAAAAGATTAATGCCGCTCTCCTGGTGACTACAGACATGTGTTGGACTGCTCCATGCCCAGATACCATGGTGGTGAGGGCAACTATAAATAGACTGATCTTCATCATTGCGTTTTACTACATCAGCACACCTAAATTTGTAACATTTGGACTGTATTACAAGTGTTCAGATAGAGGCCATTAATTAAGCCAATAAATGAGAATTTGGATGATTAATTAGTTCACCAAATGCCTCACTGGTATTAATAGTGCATTCTTAAATACTTTCCTGGTTAAAAGCTAGGCAAGAAGTAACATACCAACCTGAGAACATTATCAGGCTCAGATGAAATAATGACTAACATGACAGAGCATACATCTTACCCTATGCAGGAATTGATTACCTTCAGGAGCTATATGTTTTTTATGTTTCTGGGCATTCAAAACCATCGGCTGTTGAGACGCACGCTCACTCAAAACAGGGCAATGCAGTGTCTACATGTTCCGTAGGAAGAGGAGGAGGTGGAGGCAAATTGGATGTTACTGACAGATCAATGTGGTAGCCCATTTTACCTCGAGGTCCTTCTAAAACACCATGAGTCACTTGCCTGAACAAGCAAGTCAAGCAATCTAAAAAGTAGAAGGTGCTTTGCCTTAGGCAAGTAGCTTGTCCTTAATCTTCCATTTCTTCCTGATTGCTATGGGGAAAATAGACAATTATCTCTAATGCAGGGCCAAAACAGAAAGGCCAAAAAAGAGGTATAAATCCCTGCAGCCTTTAGGTATTTGTCGCACAGAGGGAACTGTCTCTTACAGCTACTGCTGTTCACAAGGTGGCTTTAAACTTTAGAGATCTTAAGAGAAAATGCTGCCTCAAAAACCTCTCAGAGCTTTATTTCTTTCTTGTCTTTTTTTCTTTGTCCCCTTCTCCCCCATTTGCCTTTTCCAAATTTATAGAGTGTTTGTGCAGAGTAATTTGTATTTTTCAGGGGAGTGTTTTGGGAGTCTAAAGTGGGCAGTTCGGCATATATTGGAGTTGAAGAACATAACTCTATATGCCAAAACCAGAAAGTAAAGCTGAAGAATGGAGACATTCACCCTTACATTATCTCCTGCCTCTCACCCTTCCTTTCCTTCCCTTGCCTTGCCTTTCAAGATGTACTAGCATTTGCAATCACTGCAGGGCGGGTTTTTTTTCGGAGATATGATAAATCCTCAACAAATAGGCTTCAGTGACACAAGTGCATGTGTGCATGCATTATATAACCCTGTATTTTCAGGAATGGTAAGAGTCATCAGTAGCTTTCTCCCACTCACAGTACCAAATTTAGAATGTGACTATTATATAGAGAAAGTCACTTTATTCACAGCCATGCTCACCTCTACAGATATGATACTATTACGACTGATTGTCTATATCTTTTCTGTTTATTTATTTCAGAGACTGAATTGTCAAGTGGCAATATTACATGGATGTTGTCTTTTTTCTGCCAGCTAATTTGAGATTATTAAAAAACACATTAATGTCTAAAATACATGCATTTAATAAAACATCTGGGAAAAGTGGGTGACAATGGGTTGCTGAGATTTCTGGATAATGTGAACTTGTACCCAACAGGGAATTTAGGTAATAGAAGAGCTAATTAAATAGCACTATAAATGAAACATATTGCTTTGCACAGCGGAAAGAATATCTTACACTTTCCACAGAAACTCAGATTTTAGAAGATTTCAGAAAAAATTAATTATTATACTTCTAAAAGTTATATTAACCTCATGGCAAAATATAGGGGAAACCCACTTTGAAGAAGTGACAGAGTATTCTGCAGTTTATCTCAGCCACCTGTCTATTGTTTTTGTGGTGTCACGTGAGGACAGCTTGTAAACTTTCTTAATCAGAATTCATATGCCGTCAAGTTGTACTGTGAGGCACTTAGAATTTAAGGATAATAGTTCTTCTTTTTCAAAACTAACAGGGCCTCTAAAAGAATTAATGGGTTTTACCATACAATATAACTTTCGAAGAACTTTTCTGGCACTCTAATGATCCAGTAACAATCACCTATGATCAAAAAGATTCTGATCTTAGTTCCAACAGTGTCTACCTTATATTTTCCAGTGATGGGGAGATGGAATAATTCTTTTTTATTTGTTATCAATTAGTCTTCAGAAAAATTTGAATAATATTTTTAAGATTGAATTGATCGCAATGAATTGAAATACTTAAAATTTTATTTAAGAAAATCTTACAAAATGCTTACTTTCGTTTAGCTTTAGCACTTTTTTCAGGGTTGTACATTCAAAATGCCTAGTAAGGAAGCATCTAGCAACAAAAGAAGTATCCCTGAAATTCTGAATATTAAAAAGGAACTAGCTAGTAAAAGGAAAATAGCTTTAAATTAGATTAAATGCCTAAGAAATATTTTGGAAGAATACCAAAGTCACCTTGTTCAAAGTATTTTCAGACCTAAAGTCCCTGAGATTTCATAATACGGTGTATATTTAAATTTTATTTCGTTTAAGTAAGAAGATTTCTAAGATTATCTACTCTGGCAAAAAAAAATTCAAAATCAGAAGAAGTTATAGCAAGGTTATCTTTATTTTTTCATTTCTTAATGCAAGTTATTTGAACCTCTAATTTCAGCAGTTGGAGCACAGTTTTGAGGCAGGTATTAGCAGCTGAATGAAGACAGTAGTGATAGCAATCAGTTTTAAGCTATGTGGATTAATAACAACACTCTTAGATTAGAAAAATCTCTTATCCTCATGTGCAGAACCTATGGCCAAGAACCTTGGCTGCTTGGAGCTGTCCTACTGCAGGTGTTCCTTTCTACTAAAAATAGTAGTAGACTGGGATATAGAAAATGAGAAAACTTTTATAGGAATTATTTAAAACTTTTAAGAATATGAGAAATTAATGCAACATTTCTGAACATGTTGCTTAATATTTACTGGCCCAGATTCTCTGACTAAATATGTAAGCATGTATTAGTTCCCAGTCTGTCCCAATATAGATAGGATATAGACTGTCACATCCAGCTAAAAAGGATTTTAAGTATCAGAGTCTCAGATGATGATTCACAAACCTAATCTGATTGCTTAAGTGTCCTTTTTAAGTAGTCTGTCACGCAACGTTGTCAACAATTAAGACTATGTCTGTTTAAGCAAACAGTTTTGATCATAAACCACTTCATAGATGTTGAGAAAGGTTTTATTTTGGATACGTTCTTTAATTTTCTGCCTGTTACATCTAGATGGACATATCCAGTTCAGTCTTTGCTGCACTGACTAAAATAGCGTCCGATACGACTGAAAACCACAGCAGTGAGGAAGAAGTGCAGACGTCATTTCTGGGGAACCAAAAGGTACTGTTGCATTATATTATCTGAAAATTGTGAAATTTGCATTTGCTTCTGTCCTATAATCATAGAATCAGAGAATCATTCTGCGATTATATTCTCTGAAAACCATGAAATTTGCATTTTCTCCTGTGGGTTGTGGCTACCTCTCACCACTTAGACCAGAGTAAAACTCCATTTGAAGTCAAGTGCTCTTTGTACTGGAAAATGAAATTATGACACTAGCAAACACTGAGACAAATATATTGGGCCGAAATCAATTATGCCTGTAAATCAGGTCTATGTCCATAGAGATAGTATTTGAGTGGTCACAACAAATTTGCATTCTTGACTCAATAAATACAGGTGGAGCTTCTCTTGTTTTCGTCAAACTACTTCACACATAATTTTTCAGCTTTATGGGCTTCAGCCAATTAAGTTCTCTGTTTTTTTCTGAAAAATTTTCTCCTGAACATTCATAACTCTTATGCCATACTTTATACTTAGAAAAGTGTGGGAGGCGTTCATGGTTTCTCTGCTTTGGTTTTTGAGCAGTTTATGACGCACAGGGAATTGGAAGGCTGGTTAATCTTTAAATCAACTACTGAAAAAGAATATCATTAAGATATTTTTAAGTGTTAACCGATTTACCCTTTAATAGCTATAAGATTCTCCCTCTATTGCTTTTAAATTTTTTTCTGAGTCCATCCTGCGGGGATTTTTTCCTGTTAGTCTGATGCTAAATCCTTCTGAAAAATGATGAAACCTTTATATTTTATAACTTCCCCACTAAAGATAGAAGGTTTCTATAAACTCTGGGGACCACCGCCACATTTTGAAAGTCAGTAGACAAAATGTCTTTACTTTATATTATGCTATTTCCTTCTTTTTTCTGTGATAGCCTTAAATGAACTTCTGTAATTGTTCATTGCAATTAGTGTATTTATGGTGATGGAGCACATAATTTTTTTTTTCTGTTTGGAAATATGAATTATGACACGCATGAGAGGTATTTTTCCTTTTTTGTTAAATGATTTCTTTTCTTGCCACACCATAGAATATGTACTTGTCTTTGCCTTTGGTAATGTAACAGGCAATTAAATCTGAACCCATGCTGCATATAGAAATGAAGATCATTTGTATAATTCAAACAGTGTGGAAGCCACATGTGTTTGTAGACAGAACTGACTCCATAGTGATATCTCCTGATGCTGTGGCTAGAAACTAATATGATTCATGTTCTTATTTTCTTTGTGCACTTAAGTCTGAAAATACTGAAAATTTATTATGAAAGGTTTTGTTATTGGGGCAATTTGTTAACTTTGTGTGATAAATACAGTACCATTTTCACATTCCTTTGTATGTATTGTGTCTTAGTAGTAGTTTTGCTTGTTTAATCATAAGAAACCTGAGTACAAGTGAAGTTCAGTATGCAGTAATTGAATTATCCTGATACCATTTGAATGGCTGAATTTGTAGTCAGTAAGGCAAGAAGATACGGAAGAAGTGTGATAGAAAGATGAACACTTAGAAAAGGGAATAAGAATAATAAGAAGGAAAGTTCCAGCAATTGATATTAAGATATGTATGGTTATCACTGCAAATCATGAACTTGCACACAAAAAAAAGAAAACAAGTTGTCTTTGTGCTTTTTCCACTTCTTGAGTCTTGAGGAGTATTTGGGAATAACAGTCATGTCCTTGCTCCTGCAGGCAAAGATCTCTTTGCAAGGAAATATGTCTAGGATGTGTGGAAATCATACCTAGACGAACTCAAAATGATATAATATAGCAACACCTTCTGCCCTTGCTCCAACTCTTTGCCACGTAAAGGTTCTACAGGTCAGGGAAAACATCTGTCAAAAAAGATTTGCATTTCTAGCCCCTTGGCATACCACAGCAGTCTATCGGATCATTGTGGAAAGGAAAAAATCACAGGGAACTTTTTGAGATTTATTTTTGTTTTCTGCAGACAGTTTAAAATACATTGAAGGCAGTCTTAATGTATTTCACTTGTGTTTTTTTCCTCTCTTTTTGAATGACAAGCAATTTAGGTGATTTATCAGAGCATCAGGACTGCTTTATTCCAGGGAAGAAGAAAAGAATTTAGGACTCCACCAAAAGCTGCCTGCTGCCAGCCTGAGGTTTTCCATGGAGTATACAGGGCTTTGAGTCAAGGAACAGCTCTTCCTTAGCTGGAACTCCAGAAATTAAAGACAATGAAAAGACAAAACAAAACAATAGAATGATTACTAAGAATCCATCCATTTAATTTATTACTCCATTAATATGTGCATTTCATGTTAATGTTTTTCATCTTACCTACATTTGAAGGCTTCTGAGAAAGAAATTGCCTTGGACCGCTGCAAGATAATCTACCAAATAGGCACAACGCAGAGATGTTTCTATACTGTGTAATTACCTACCACTCAGGTAAGTATCATTCAAAACCATCCCAGCTTTAACATTAATCTAATCATAGATCACATGTGTGCATACAGGTTAAGGAATAAACTGAAATGCATTTGCAATCAGCGCAGGAATATTGCTAGCTACCACAGACATCCACCCAGTCCTCTTTTTATTTTTAGATGCCATTTTTCTGTCTTGAGCAAGCAAAAGATTCATTTCTCACATATACTATTCAATTATTTATGCTCAAAGACAGCAGTTATCCTTGTGACTGTGGGTTGTTTACAGGTGTTTCTGTGTTATTAAAAATGCAGTGATGATAACTACTAATAAAAATCAAAACAGTTATAATAGATGAAGTAGTTACAGAGAAAAACAAAACAACCAGTACAGATAAACTTAGTATGTGTTTCTTGTAAACAGTGAAACATATACTGCTAAGATGTAAATTTGTTTTTCAGGGAAGATTATCTTCATGCCAAACATCAACATTTTATTAACCCTGTTATTATTCTAAGATGTGAGCGAAACACAGGAGCTGTTGAAGTAAAAAGCGATGTCGATATTGGCTTGGCCGCAGGTTGTTGAGATAAATCCATGGTTGGTTGTAATACATTTCAGCAATATTTAACATACTTATTACTTCTTTTTATATTTGATTTAATGTCAGAACTTTTTAATATTTGTATCACAGCTAATAGACTAACAGAAAGCATTAACTTTTTTATAAAAGGAAGCATTAACGTTTTTACAAAAAGAAAAGAGATCAGGGCCTTCTGCTTTTGGTACTCCTCATGGTAGTGTTTAAAATAGTTCTCTTCCTGTATATAAACCCAAATTAAATTACTGCTCTTTAAGTTTCAGAAAACACAAAATGGGATAGTTTATCCTAAAAGAACAGTGATGGTTAAAAGCAGTGGTAAAGAAAGCAATCTAACATTAGGGGAATAATCATATAAACAAATTGCTGCCTTTCTTGATCCAAGATTGATTCACACTGGTGAATGACAGTCTTTTTCTCAGTCAGGGTATCCTGAAATAACTTTACCATGTGTCTATCATTAGAAATAGTAAAAGAAGTGGTAGTTAGCTTTATGTGGGCACTATAAAACTATTTTTGGATAAGATTGTCATTGATAATATTATTTCAAATATAATCTGTTTTAATATTAAATAAAACTTTCTTATTCATAATAGAGAAAATAATTTATTCTAGTCATGAACAGTTGTAGGTAGTATCATCCCATACTTGATTCTTCCTGTGGTCTTGAAATCAGTTCTGATTTTAAAATTTGCACTCTATTATATCAATTAAAAAAAAATCTTGAGTGGATTAAGAGATTGCTCACTGTCAAATCTTGGAAGATAATGGTCTGTTAGAAGTCATTATCAAACAAATTTTTATTATTATCAAACTAAGGTTTAGGTTTAGATTTAGGTTCTTCAGGAAAAAAAAATCAAAGTAACAGACTTAGACAAGAGAAGGACAGGCATTCAGGAAGAAAGAGTACAGGTAAACTTACAGACTGTGATGCATTTTAGAAGACAGTGTATATTTTGTGGGACTACTTCAAGAATTGCACTAAAACCCACCAATTAAATGGTTGAATAAAACCTAGTGTTCCCAATATCTAATATTTTTATAATTAAAGATCAACAAGAAACTTAAAAATCACTCTGCTTATTTTAACAAGAAGGTTTTATAAGGACTTCACTTTTTACAGCATGGAAGTAGCTTCATGTGGAGTAAACACGTTGTGCTGCAGTGCAACACACAAAGACTGAAAGGGCTGATGAAATATTATAGCCTGAGATCTATTCAATAGAATAGCTGACAATTAGTAATTGCCACTAGTATTAAAAATTTTATAGTTTCCAGAAACACATGAAAGATGTAAGCATAAGGGCCCCAAATTGTGTTTAATAGTTCCGGAGAAAGGATTAATTAAATCCTGACTGATGAAAATGGAATTTTTTCCTTAGCGTACAAGAATGGGCTATGTTGATCCAATTATCTCCCTGACTCTTCTAGTGTTTTTGGAGTGAGAATCTGAAATGTTACTTCTTGTTTCTCTGCAGATTTCCACATTCACCTCACTGCTCCAAACTGAACTGAGAAGTGATTTGTTTTCTGGCATTTTCTGTGATTCTGTGATTCTGTAATAAGCCACAGTTACTTGCCCTTGCATGTTTTCCTTCTTGTCTTTTCTGTGTATTGCTGTGCTTTTCTTCCTTGCCTCTTGGATTTTCCAATAATTTCCTGTAGATAGAGGTCTCACCGTAACTACTATACTTCTGTGAAATTTTGAATAAAAGCTAAGCAACTTCTGTGCCTATAAGTGTTTTCTACTGTGTTGGTTTCTGACAAATAGCAGTAGGCTCTCAGGTATGTTTGTAATGATACACAATTTCGAATATTTTGTAATAAACTGAAGTCCAAATGAAAATGACAAAAAGATCGGGCATGCCTGGATACCCAGATGCACTTTTTTCCTAAAATAAATAAATAAATAGACAGATCGGTAAATATATAAATATGGTGCTTTTTGGTCAGGAAAGTCAGTCACATTTCATTGTTGTGTGTGAAAAGTGCTAAACAGACTTACTTTGCCTGTATGCATGCAAGCACTTTCCTTGTTCCTTCTGAATTTCATCATGAAACTCATATTAAAACAGACACAACAGATACAAATCAAAACCACAGAATTATTAAACCAGTTGACTCAGAAATTATAATTCACTAATCAGATTTCTTGAGATTTGTTTCCACCCCAGATTAATCTTGCAGGTAGGATAGTTCAAGACAAATGTAAACTACACAATCAAAAATTTTCTTCTGTAGTAGGAGTCAAAAAGTGCTTTCTTACTACATGTCTGTAACACAAAAATATTGCACAATATTATCAGAAATCATGGTGAGAAACCATGAAAAATAGACTAGTATCACAAGAAATATAAATAACTCCAAAGTAAAGAAGTTACAATGCATAATGAACTTTGGATTCTTAATTTCATTCTGGTTTTCAAGGTCAGATCATAGACTGAGGTTTAAATTTTTTTTTAGTTAAAAATTAACTTGATATCAAGGGTTAGTCAGAAGCTTTTGGGAGCTGGAGGCTTGTAAACACAAACAGTCGTTACACAGCTCACATTGCTTCCCTACTGCAGCACTACTGCAGTGATTACTGTCACTTGCATAAGAACCCAAACTGCTCATCATTTCTTAGTAAATCACAGAAATCTTACTTAGATCTACTTCATGGAGGGAGGTTCTGGAGGTGAGATGTGGCTGACTTTTCGAGCTCTGTTAAAAAAAAAGCAAAGCAAAATCGTTAATTTCTAGGCTGTCTTTTCTAGCCTTAATGTTACATTTACTGTAGGTAGAACTGTGCTCTTAAAAAATTGCCTAAGCACCAGGGTTATATGTAAAACTACTTCCAGTTATTGAATAAATCTGTTGGTATGAATGTGTAGCTCAGCGCTGGGGAAAGGTGAAGGTTTGGTAATGTCTTGCACGATGGACAAAATTACAGTCTTCACTTTGAAGCGTCTTCAATATCAATTACTGGGGCTCGAGCAATACTCAGAAATGAGCTTATACTTTTTCACTGAGGAGCAGATCTTGGATGGTACACCTCCTGCAGTTGTCTACATAAAGGAACTTCACTTTGATTACAGGCTGATACAGAGATTTCAAGCCATGAACACTGAACAAATGTATGAATTTTTAACTGAACAGCCATTTTAGCTTCTCTCTACTGTTTACCAATCTAAGCTTTTCCAGGCTTTTAATCCTCAAAGAGCTAAAGAGTTCAATCAAAGCCTAAATTACAGGTCTTGGTAAAACAGCCGTATTGACACCACTCCGGGAAACAAGTCCTCATTTCCAGCAGTGACATAAGACAAGTTTTGTTAAAACAGAAAATAAAAGCAAAAAAATTGTTATTATTTATTCTGAGAAAATAAAGAGAAGGAGGAAACTCTGAGGTTATCACAAAAACTTATTCATCACACACCGTTCCTCCTTTGTCACTCACCAAAAGACGAGGTCTCAGATGGATTCAAGGTGCAGGATTCAATATAAATCGTAGTTTAGATACAACTTCTTAATATAATAATGCTGTCTTAGATGCCTTAGGACATCCAGTCTGGCTTCCATCTGCCTCTCCAGAAGGGTGAGGATCCCTTGGAAGTCTTGTGTGAAATCTCCAGTTCTCTAGGGGTCTCTAGGGTAACCCTGAGAATATCAAACAGCACTGTACACCTATTAACCCGACTGAACTGAGCACTGATGCAATTTTAAGTGCTGCAGGGTGTCCAGACCGGCCTCCCACTACAGCTTCCAGAAGTCTTCAGTTCTCACTGATACCCGTGTTACATCTCTGAACACAGTCGAGTCGTTTTCAGTTTCTTGGCTAAATTCATGCAGCTATATCCCACCTAAGACAACATTGATGAGTGAGCTGAATGTCTCAGGTTTTACACTGACAAATGAGACTTTAATGTCTAGTCATCGTTAGACACACAAATTTAAATATCTTGAGACAAAATTGAATCCCTCCATAACAACCTCCAGGTTTTAAAATGAAGCAATATCACAGGCCAATAAAAGTTAACATTATTAAAGCTAATCTAATAACACTTTAAATATCTGTCCAAACTGGTAAACCACTTTACCTACTAAATACCTGCAACTGGTCTGGCTGGGATTAAGTTAATTTTCTCCATAGTAGCCCATATGGTGCTGTGGTTTTGATTTGTGATTAAAACAGTGTTGATGACACACCAGCATTTTAGCTATTGCTCAGCAGTACTTACAGAGTGTAAAAGTTTTATCTTTTACCCCACTTTTCTCCTGTAGTGAGTAAGCTGAAGGGTACACAAGAACTTGGGAAGGGGTCACAAGCAGGACAGTGGACCTGAGCTGACCAAAGGTATAACCCTTGCCATATAGCACCATGCTAAGCAATAAACAGTGAGGGAAGGAGTTTTTTGGGGAAAGTAGCCATTCCTGGGAGACTAGCTTGACATCAGTCTACTTGTGGGAGGTAGTACATGATTGCCATTGCACCACCTGGGTGTTTTTTTAATTTCTTCTTCTTTCGATTATTAAGCTACCTTTATCTTGGTCCATGAGGGTTTTTTTGCTTTTGTTTTTCCTGTCGTCTCCCCTGTTCCACTGGGATGGGGGCACTCCCTGAGTGAGTAGCTGTGTGGTGCTTAGCTACTGGCCTAGGTAGGTTAGCCTACCACGACACTGTACTAAACATACATGGTCTATAGTCTTCACCAGGATAAAGAACAAAGTTTTGTGGAACACTGGCATCCTACATTACTGGCAAGACAGTGCTCTTAAACATCCACTCCTTTCATGCCAATATCCTTTCTGCATTGCCCAAGTCTGCACCAGCAAATGTTTGCTAGGAATAGGAACACCAAATGATCAAGAAGTTCTGCATAGAGGAGATGAATGCTCCATCAGTAAATTTTGTGACGATATCAAACTGGGAGGTACTGTTGACTCTCTTGAGAGACAAGAGACCTTTCAGAGGGATCTAGATAAATTGGAGCACTGGGTAATCATCAACTGCATGAAATTTAATAAGTCCAAGTGCCAGATTCTGTACTTTGGATGAAGTAGTGCCAGGCACAAGTATAAATTGGGAGAGGACTGGCTGGACAGCAGAGCAGCAGAAAGGGATCTGGGGGTGCTGCTCGACAGCAGGCTCAATAGGAGCCAGCAGCATACCCTGGCAGCCAAGAGAGCAAACCCCATCCTGGGATGCATCAAACACAGCACAATCAGCCAGTCAAAGGACAGAATTATCTGGTGTATTCAGTGTTGGTGCAGCCTCACCTCAAGTACTCTGTGCAGTTCTGGGCCCCACAATTTCAGAAGGAAGCTAAGGTCCAGAGGAAGGCAACAAAGCTGGTGAAAAGGCAGGAAGGAATGTCCTGTGAGGAGTGGCTAAGGACTTTGGGCTTGTCTAGTTTGCAGAAAATGAGCCTGAGGGTTGACCTTATTGCTCTCTACAGCTTCCTGAGAAGGGGAAGTGGAGAGGAAGGTTCTGAGCTCTTCTCCCTGGGATCCAGTGCTACAACACATGGGCATGGTTGAAAGCTGCATCAAGGGATGTTTAGACTAGATGGTAGGAAGCATTTCTTTACCCAGAGGATGGCCAAACACTGGAACAGGCTTCCTAGAGAGGTGGTTGATGCCCCAAGCCTGTCAGTGTTTAAGAGGCGTTTGGAGAATGTCCCTAACATCATGCTTTAACTTTTGATCAGCCCTGAATTGGTTAGGTAGTTGGACTAGATGGTCATTGTAGATCCCTTCCAGCTGGAACTACTCCTATTCTATTCTATTCTATTCTATTCTATTCTATTCTATTCTATTCTATTCTATTCTATTCTATTCTATTCTATTCTATTCTATTCTATTCTATTCTATTCTATTC
>Ga0065711_1031050_pt1 | contig 30698 bp, 13 predicted proteins | sample Hoacrofraction12_FD_59098 | JGI IMG/M metagenome (GOLD analysis project Ga0065711, IMG submission 59098) | Hoatzin crop microbial communities from Cojedes, Venezuela - Epithelial fraction 12 v2 (version 2) | ecosystem: Host-associated > Birds > Digestive system > Esophagus > Crop | place... | reverse complement strand
CAGGCTGAGAGAGTTGGGGCTGTTCAGCCTGGAGAAGAGAAGGCTCCGGGGTGACCTTATAGCAGCCTTCCAGTACCTGAAGGGGGCCTACAGGAAGGATGGAGAGGGACTTTTCACAAGGGTGTGTTGTGATAGCACAAGGGGGAATGGCTGTAAACTAAAAGAGGGCAGATTTAGATTAGACACTAGGAAGAAATTCTTCACCATGAGGGTGGTGAGGCGCTGGCACAGGCTGCCCAGAGAAGCTGTGGATGCCCCCTCCCTGGCAGTGTTCAAGGCCAGGTTGGATGAAGCTCTGAGCAACCTGGTCTGGTGGCAGGTGTCCCTGCCCATGGCAGGGGGGTTGGAACCAGATGATCTTTAAGGTCCCTTCCAACCCTTACTGTTCTATGATTCTAACATGAATTCCTGATGCTGCTGTTTGCTGGTACTTTATGATCAGTCTTACCTCATGGTAAAACACATCGCTTTGTCATGCACCAGTCTAGCCGAGGCCTAAAAGCATGCAGCTTCCTGTAGCGGTGTATTTCTCTGAAGTAGAGCCAAGATCTTCACGTCAGTTGTTTATAAATGGGAAAAAAAAAATCTGTTTTTATAGTGTATTAGCATTTTATCTTTAGATACAGGAAAGCTTTTTATTTAATTTTTACAGGTAGTAATATGCTTTCTGTCAAGAAATCAGTAATTTCACTGTAAAGACCCTTTATTAAAATATATAAAGTCTGACAACTTTTTTTCCATGCTTTCTGTTTTCTTGAATGATCCTCTGCAATATAACTTCATTCCACAGCCACTTGGAAATCTAATCAGAAGTAAATTAGAGTTCGCTCTTACCTCTTGAATATTAAAAATATATTTTCATTAATTCTGGAACTTTAAAGTACTAAAGATGGGATGAAAGTTTTCCAACTACTAATTTGATTCTATTCTAACACTGCAATATTTTTTCAGGGTCATACATTGCCTTTATGGCTTTATTTTGCGTATACTGCTAGATTACGGGTATACTGAAAATGGCTTTGTGGATCAACCTTTGTACTGGATTGGAGATAACTACTTTTTTTGTTTGCTTGTTAGCGAGATTAAAGCACAAAATAAGTGAGCTTTGAAAAGATTGTTAAACCATTTTCTTTAGACATTTAAAGCAAAACAAAACAAAAAAGCCAAACGCCGAAATACCTGCCAGTTCACAAAGCAATGGGCTGATCATGTTAGAGTTCCTTCATCCCCTAAGGACACTGAGTTTGCTGTAGAAAGTTGAAGTAACTGGATCTTAATTCTCAGTTTACCTGAAAGTTAAATAGTTCAAAATTGTGAGTTTAGTAAAAGTGTCAGTGTTTTGTATTCACTATGGACAAACTACAAGTAAGCAATACAAGATACAAGCTGTGTAAAATCCACCCTGTTATGTAAGAATTTAAACCATTATTTGGTTGAATGGCAACTTATAATAAATATACTTCCATTACTGTTGACCTTTTTGAATTTATTGTAAGCTGCTCTGAAGCACTTTTTCAGCTTCTCTGTTGCTGCTTTTCACTTCACTCTCTTTTTAGCACTTCATACTCAGGAGAAACTTTCACTGGAGCATTCTTGAATTTCAGTTGAGCAAAAAGACCTGAAGAACGTTCGGTTCTCAATTTGTAGCTTACTGTAGTCCTTATATTCTTTGCTGTCGCACAGTTCAGTTAATCTTTCAATTAAGGCCTTGTTCTAAAAAGTCTCTTTCCCCCCTCCTCCCCCAGTTGTGGGTTAACACTTCGTCAGGCATAAAGCTGTGATTCTTTTTAGGTAATACATTTCAGAATTTCTGTATCTTGTTCTGAAGAAGTCCCTGTAGTATGTGTAATCAAGGTGGATTACAGACTACTTTTTTAAAGAATGCTTTTTGTTCCTTTTCCCTGCTCTTGGCATTCAGACGTAGTTATCTTTATTTTTCTGTCAAGTTCACACTTACCAGAATGAGGTATGCTGGTCTTGCATAACGTACTTTGCATTTACTCAGTACTTTCCATTTACAGATCTTAACTGAGTTTGTAAAGCATTAATGTAGAACTATGAAAGCCCTTTCAGAAGCGTTGATAAAACTTCACCTAGAGTTGGATTGGTGCTTTTGGTAGCTTCACTACATTAAACTGGAAATTTGGAGAATGTAGCCTGGAGTGTCTGAATCCCAGCCTTATGCACTTGGCACAGAACCTGGTCAGATTATATTGTGTGTTTCAGTTTTTCTTTAATGATTAAACTTCAGCAGTTGTTGCCTTGTGCATTTTAAACACAAGAATCTAAGTATGTCTGTAGGCAGTCACGCTTGAAGCCTGTGCCGGTGTGCCCGCTCTCATAGAGGCCAGTATCAAATGCTAAAGGGGAGAGCATAAAGGTAGAGGGCAGGCACAGAGAAATAACTTTCTTGTTTCTAGCTTCCTGAACCAGAAGTTGTAGTTATATTTTTGACAGTTCTTAATGGATTATTTCTCTGAATTTGATTAACTGCTTCTGAACCTAACCTTCAGTTTCCACAGTGTTCTTAAAGCAAGGAGATAGACAATTCAGTTGTGCATTTCATGAGGAATTCCTTTGTCTATATCAAACCTTTTACCTGGTGATTTAATTTAATATCTCTGATTCTTGCACATGAGAAATTGGAAATGATCTGTCTTCCCATTTTCGGGCAGTTTGTAGGTGCTTTTTGTATAGGTCCTTTACTATTTCTCTCTTGCTAGGCCTTTCATGTTTTAACCATATTCAGGTGGAAGAATCATGGTCTCTTTTATCTTTCCTGATAATCAGGTGGAAAGCCACTGTAAATTTCTCTCATTTTTTTGTCCTTTTCTAGTCCTGTGTGTTGTTTTTGAAAAGGTGGAGGCAAGCACTGCAGATAGCACTCAAGGTACTGAGGTGCAGCGTGGATTTGTAGCGTAGCATAATAGTGTTTTCTGCTTGTTCTCTGTTCTGTGAGTAATGATTTTTAATGTTCTTTTTCGTTCTGCAAATGCTACTGAACCCGCTCGGCTGGTATTTCCTTAGAAATACATGTAGTAACTCCATAGTTGCCTATTTGCAGCTAACTTATGCTTATCGCTGTAAACAGATACTTCTGTTGTTTTTGTCCAGGTGCATTACTCTGTACTTCTCTTCTGCTTTTTTATCATCTGGTCATTGAGTACTGTGAGATCCTTTGTAGCTCTCTGAGTGTATACCAAAGATTTGTCACCTCACTGTTCATTTCCTTTTCCAGAAATTTTGTTAATTCATTGAACAGATTCATATTTGTATGCCTCTGGGACTGCTTGGGTCACTCTAGGCATTTTGAAAGCTGAGCATTCACTTCTCTTCTTTGTTTCCTGTTCTCAAACTGGTTACTTATTTATGAGAAGCCCTTTTCCTTTTTTAACCAAAGGCAGCATTACTTCTTTAAGAGTCTTTGAGAAAGATTGTTGAAAGCCGTGTATGTGACAGTGTCCCTGTGCTCTTTGAAGGTATCAGATTTTCCAGGCAGTACTTTATCTACAAATGCCACCTTAACACATCCCCGTTGTGTCAGATTTATCTAAGTATCTGCGAACTCTGTTCTTTCTGGTTTGCATGGTACAAGGATCATCATGGTATCACAACTTTTCTCATTAGTAGGAGCAGACTTACTTTGCTTAACCATAGAACTGTGTATTACTGGTTTGTAATACATTGGCTTTCCCCTGGGACGTTAAGTTAGTGTGCCGTTTGCCACCTCCCACTCGCCTGGTACTGAGACCACTTCAGGTGGTAAGTCCGTAGTAAAGAGCAGAAATTTTGTAAGTCATTTTCTTTACAACTCTTGACTGAATACTATCTGATTTCAGCAACTTGTTTCACATACAAGGTTTTTGTTTCTGTTTTAAAGTCTCTTTTATTGTCTTTTTGTCTTGGGACACTTCTTCTGACTTGTCACCTGTTAAGAAGTTTTGACATAAGCTCTTTTGTGAGCTTACTGACAGAGAAGGGAGAAATACCTGCTAGTGATTTAAAAAAAAAAATTAGCTTCTGTTTTTTTCCGACTGTTTCTGAAATGTCTGAGAGTGCCCTTTGCTATAATTGTATCTGTACAGTTCAGTGCCTTTGTTTATCCATGTTATCTTGTATATTTTTCACTGAGACTGCAGTTCAGTATATTCTTTGAACTTTCTCAAATTACTAGTTGGTGCTGTACTGAATATTTCTGTAACCCATTTAGGTCCTGCTCAGGTTCCAATGATGTCCCCAAATGGTTCAGTGCCTACTATTTATGTGCCTCCTGGATATGCCCCACAGGTATGTCGCTTCATTTAGTAGTTCTTTTATGTTTTTTTATGCAAATTACAGGACTAGAACAAAAATAGCTGAATCAGTAACTTAATGTGTCAAGTTTCAGAGTCACTGTGGACAAGCAAATAAATAAGGGGAGATGTCCCATAATATCTCTGATGGGAGACTTCTCGTACTGTATATGTGCCTGTTTAGTTATGTATTAACTACTTACGTGAGAATAACAAGCACAGTTCCTTGTTGAGTTCAGGTTCCTAATGTACTCAATGACCTCCGAACAGAAAATACAATCATGACCCAGATAGTTAATTATGTAATAGGACCTATCCTGAGTTCTGTGTTAGTGGATGTTTTGGCACCAATATAATTTTATATACATACATAGTTCATGTCTGGGAAGTTCTCTGGGAATAAGGAATAAGACAGATCAGTTAGAAAAAGTGTAGCAAACAACATGGGATAAAGTAATGTCTAATATATGTTTCTGCAACTTATCTTAAAATGGGGCGCTTGATTTTCTGTGCTGTGCAATTCCTAATTTAGATGCCTGAAAATGAAATGCACGCTAGATAACGTGGACATCCTTTAAAGTAGATTAAAAGGGTGATTCCTCTTGGCTATTTTCAATATCTGTATCATAGTGAGATCTGTGGCCTTCTAGCTGGTGTCTCGTTCTTTCTCTCAACTGTAGAACGAGCCTAGGGGTTAATAGGTCAGACTGGAAGTTAGAGCAGATGAATACCGCTCTCCATAATGCAAGTCCTGCTCACAATGTTCTGTTGTTGTGACCAGTCTACCTCTGACTTAGCATGCACCTCATGGTGTCCATGGAGAAGAGACTGCAACGTGTAAAATGCAGCCAAAAAACCCACAGTGTCCAGCAGGTGTTACACAAATTATCTGAACAGCATTAAAAAAAAGTCCTCTAGCAAAAGAGAAGGCTATTAAATTAGGCAGGCTAATGCTCTGTAATTTCACCTTTCGTCTGTTGAGAGTTGACTGGTAAGCATCCTTCATAGCTGGGCTCCCAAAGAGGCAGAATAAAAATGAATTGAAAGTAACAATGAAAGTCCATTTATCTTTAGGTCATAGTAAAAAGTCTTGATTCCTTTTTACAATCCATTTTTAAAGACCTGAAAGAATTTTTGAGATAAGTGAAAATTTGAATTTTACCGTATTTCTTGCGTAGTAAATTTCAGTTGATGAAGTACTGAATGTTTAAAAAGTTGTGTAACCTGTGACAATCTGAATAATCTTTATGAAAATAGTTTATGCTTCCTTTGAGGACAGCATGCAGCAGACAGGCTGAAGAACTGGGTCTTGCTGGGGCACACCGGTTAGCCTTTCACTGGAGCTTGGGAGCGCAAGCAGGTGGTGTGCTAGCACAGCTCTCTGACTTTTGAACTGAAGGTCCCTCACATCTATCCAGCTCAGAGTACAGGTGGAATGAGCTCGTGTCTGCTGTTTTCATCTGAGTAGAAGTGTTATAGTACAGAAAAAGCTGTAGTTTATAAGGCTTCTGAAGTATTTACTGCTGCAAAACGTACCATCCATTATGGTCTATAATGGAAGTTCCTGGTGCAAGCCAGAAGATTTGACAGTAGTCTTGCAAAGAGTCTAACACTACTGAGCTAAGAGTTATCCCAGGCTTAATATAGTCCCAGCAAAGTAACTGATCAGGCATAGTGTATTTGTAAATGTCAGCAACTGCAGGTGTATTTTGAGGGAAACTGGAAACCAGCTAAACATCTAAAGCTGTCAGCCTGGAAGAGCAACTTCAGCATAACCATCTTTTGCCTATCCGTTTTCATTTAGTTCTGTTGTGTCTCTGCTTGCTTCAGTCCTTTTTTGACAATGATACAGCATACTGTCCTCTGTTGGAAGTTGGAGATAACTACAGAATAAAGTATATTTTTCTTATATCACATAAATAAAAAGCAATTAATAAGCTGATTTACTTCTCCCTTCCTCTTCTTTTGGCACTATAGTTTTAAAACTGAAAGAAAGCACAACTTCCATCATCCTATCTGAGCTGTCTGCATTCACTGTCTGTAGTGAATTTTCCAGGGATGTTTGGTTGGTTCACTCAATCAAATGGGCCTGTGCCACAGATGCACGTTTTGCTAGCACAATTAGGATAATAGATAGCTTGTTTACTTTTTTTAACTTAAAATTATACGCTTGTCATGATGCTGTTACTGCTGTTTGGAGGGTTTTTATCTGTGTAGTTGCCTGGTAGAGGCCTACTGTTGAGGAGTTGATTTAGAGGCGCTGTTACAGACCTGTCAAACTTGCCTCGTTTTACACTATTAAACTTAAGGTCCCTGCTGCTATGAATCGGAATCTATTTCTGAGTACATAGACTATCAGCAGACCCAAGAAAACAAATAAATTATAAACTAAGTAGCCTGGGTTTTTTTATGGAAGCTGCTTCCTACATAAGCTGAATCTGCTCATAAAATCATGATAAATTGCAGGTTTTTTTGTGTAAGCAAAAAGGACTTAAATAATTAAAACTACATTTTAGTGTTTAGAGAATTTCATTGGACAGCAGAAGTTCTAGTCGTATTTACAGCTGTTAATGTATCCTGCCTTTAGATAGCACACAGCTGTGGTTGCACAGGTACAAAGAGTGTTGTCTGGAGTAAAATTACTCTTTTCCAAGAAGGGACAATTCTGTATACTGAAAATAGCAATTTTTTTTTTTTAAAGTTCTATGGTATGTATGTATTTTAAAGCTGTATTCACTTAGGTAGTCTATATTAATTTCCAGCTCACTATTTATATGTAAGAAAGATGGGATCGGCTTCATTGCGTATGTACTTCTATGTCTTCTGAGTATTGCTTGTGTATAAAGATCTTCTTTTTACCATTACACCGGAAGCATACAGCTATGTCTGCAGAACTGTCTTTCTCAGTACAGTAGGGAAGTTTTGAAACAGTCTCCTAGACCATCCTCACTTACCTTGCATTGGTTTGGCTAGCAGGATAATTTTGGGGTGTGCAAATTAGGTTGCTGTCAGAGAAAACAAAAACAGAAGCTCCATTCCAGATGTACCAGGTGCACACCAACCCCTAACAGAGACACAGTAAAACCAGCGATTGATCCTCCAAACAGCTTGCTGCCATGAACACAATGTAAGTGTTCATACCAGGTCATGGGACTAAATCTAGCCAAGCATAATACCCTTAAGCTTAAACAGTGGAGGTGAAAGCAGCTTGGCATTAAGTGCTTTGATCTATTGATCTGCTCCTGTTGCACCAGATTACTCATTGGTGTATGTGTAGATGTCCCCACCTGATTTCAAGTATCAGTGAAAACTTAGGTTTTAGGGTTGTCTTGTTCCCTGCTTTTGAGTATAGTCATGATATTGGAGATTCCATTTTCCTCCTCCTCTTCTGGATAAATGTTTCATCCAAAAACTTACATTGCAGTTCCTGCTGTGTCATTATTTACAGCATTTTATTAGGAAGTGGAGAACAATTTATTTATTGGCATCCCAGACACTAAGGTTATTGACACCATGATACACACAAGTCAAATTATGCCAAGATCATCTCTAGGTGTTGGCGACAGTCATGTTCGTTTGTAAATTTACCACTAGTGTTACAGGCCTTGAGAGGATCATGATGGCAGTTTTTCCTGTGTGTGATGTGCTGCAGGGAGGGTCCCCTCTCTCTGGTCCAGGTAATAAGTGACCCTCACATAGTGAAGAGCGTTTTCTGCTTCGATACTTCTGCAATATGTGCCTTTGTGCCTGCTTTCTGCCAGACCCCTCTCACGTGCTACGTGTACTGTGCACAGCACTCCTCAGCTCCATGCATCTTACGTGACCACACTTGCTCTCATTGTAGGACTGCGTATGCTGCTTTCCTTTCTTTGAGCTTCTAGCAGCATTGCCAAGGACTGCACTCAAGTCCCTCAGCAGAAGGCTGTCCTGTCACAGCTCCCGCTTGCCAGGGAGATTATTGCACAACAAGCCTCTTCGCACACCTCTGGCAGAGGCTGCCACAGAGGCCCCCATTTTCTGAGTAGCATGTGGCTTCTTTCAGGGTGCAAGACATTCTCACTGGGGGAAAAAAAAAAAAAAAAGGTTTTTTTAAAAACTACCTTGAGTTGTAAAGGATTATGGGGTGGGCCGACTACCATCCTCCTAGTTCTTCTGCTTTAACAGCTTGGTGCAGACAATGGCTGCTGGACGCCAATGGGTGCAGCGTGGCAAGTCCTTGTGGGGTAGGGTTGGAGAACTGAGCTGGGCGCAGAGCAGAGACCAGGCACTGTTGTGCCTTTTCTCTCTCCATTTATGCGGTGTGAGGTCTGTTCACCCAGCACATCACTTCCAGGGAGCAGTCTAGTCGTTACGCTGTAGAACAAATCCTAGGAGCAGTGTAGCATACAAGCAATGTGAACAAGGGTGGAAGCAGGACCCTGGGGAGAAGCTAGGCTCATGCCATAAATATACATGTTTGTTTATAAGATGTTACAGTCGGATTTTTTTGAACAGTATTTTTCCCATTCACATTGAGAAATTATTGGCAGTTAATACACTTAAAAAGAACATAGATAGCCCTTTAATTGTCCTGGTTTTTTCTTAGGCTTTCATGTTTTCCTTTTCTCAATTTTAAGAGTTTTACCATTGCTAGTGTTGTTAAAGTATGTATAGAAACATACCTTTCAGACTGTCATTCCAAGCACGTTCATTCTTTTGCCAGTTACTAAGCATTTCTCTTTTTGGTGGGTGGTGTCTTTCACGGTACAGGTTATTGAGGATAACGGTGTTCGAAGGGTTGTGGTGGTTCCCCAGGCTCCGGAATTTCATCCTGGTGGTCACGCAGTGATCCACAGGCCTCCGCATCCCCCACTGCCTGGCTTCCTTCCTCTTCCAGCCATGATACCCCCTCCACCACGTCATATATACTCACCCGTGACCGGAGCCGGTGACATGGCAACACAGTACATTCCCCAGTATCACACCTCACAAGTATATGGGGATCTGGGTAAGTAGCTTATCGAATATTGCAAGTTCTGTCAAAGGAAATAATACTCTACTTGTTTCCAGCATCTGTTACGCTGATGTATGGGCTTTATCAAGGACGACGTAGAGCTTGAATGGGACCTATGCACAGAAGTTTTATGAGGATACTAGTCTTGTTTTTACTGAAGCTTATTATTCCAGAATAAGAATTTGACTTGTCAATTCAGTGGTGCATTAAACATACAGATTATTTCTTCTGTGTTATTAGTTACAGATTTGCCCAGGAAAACAATGCAGCAAGTGTTTGTAGTGATTCATTTGGAGCCTTCCTCTGAGATTAAACGTTTAAATCCATACCTCAGCACTGTGCTGAGATATCGTGTCTTGCAGGTATCCTGTTTGAAGCATGAAACAGGAGTTCTTAGTATTGATTATGAAAAAAAGATTGATATTTTTCTTAAAACTGTATGCATTTAGTCCAGTCTCCGTATTGAAGTCCCAACTTGAGTAATCAGGTGCCACCAACCTAAACTTAGTTGAAGTTGTCTTTGGTAGTGCTATTGACATCTGCCTTTAATACTGTTTAGTGGCAAAATGTATGTGTCTGTTATCTCAGGGTTGGGTTCCTAGATTAATATTTACCTTTCTGGGAGACTTGCTTTTCTTCAGATATACTTCTGCTATAAAGCAGGTGCTTTCAGAGAGCAGTGCCAGGTGGTTGTTTTTAGAGAAGAAAGCTGGAAGCTATGGAGGGGGGACTAAACACAGCTTTGCCATGTCGCTGTAGATGTGTAGGTTCTCAGCATTCTGTGATACTACTAAAATAATCTAAAAATATTCTCCATATAATCACTGTGCTTAAATAGTCGTGATGTACCAATGTCCTGATCTTGCTGGAATTCTTAGTGTTTCTATATTCTTAAGTTGTGCTTTATTTCTTTCTTGTGCTATTTTGATAACAGTACATTATTAGATGCTCTTTGGGTGCTTATTTATAGTTTTATTAATTTCTTGGTTTCCTGTAGATAGCAGTTGTTTGCTTTTGGTTTGCTAAATTAAGAGATTAGAGTATGATAACTAAATGTATAAAAGGTAAAGGATACTACTTAATGGAATAATATTTTTTAGATTGCTGCTAAGTTATATCCCTTTAAATATAAATTCAGCAATAATTCGCTAATCTGCTCATGTAACAAAAAAAATTCATAAAGTGGGATTCTTTGGTTTTGCTTTGTTTTAAATATATATGTAAGATGCCCTTGGATTTAAGGAATTAGAGTGTTAGGGATGCTTTTATTTGTTACATATTTGCTACAGATTCCATATTCAATTCTGGACCAGTGACTTTGGCTATGACTTTCAGAAGTCAAAGCCCATAGTTAGGCTCCTATATGAGGAATCTGAATTTAAGGGGAAAAAAAAAACCAGAAGTGCTTAGATTGTGGTAGTTCACTAACAAGAGCACCTAAGTCTCTAATGGTAGTGAAAATCAGATTTCTGAGTAGTCACAGCTTATCTAGTAGTCATCTGTCAAATTTTCTGGGAATTAAGCTGACCTAAAAAAACAGAAACTGAAAATTTCTCTATAGTTTTGTGATTTTTATCCTCCTTGCAAGGAAGTTTTTGTTTGATCTTGTTTTCTATACTTCCTAGCACATAAGGAATAATAAATAATGAACTTCATTCTTCAGACCGAGTGATCCAGCTGACCTGAAAATGGGACAAATTCTATGCTGGTTTTGAAGGATGTATTTTTTTTTAAAGCTTTCATCATTTGTCACAGATAGGGTCACACTGAGGAAAGAGTTGGTGCCATGTGGTGCACTGTTTTAAAGTCTGGAGTCAGTAAGCTGTTTCTAAGCATGAAATGGAATAAAATGAAATGGATAAAAATGTTCGAACTGGACAGAAAAGTTCACCCATCTGCAGTTTAATTTTTTTCATTAGTCTGGTACTGACTTTTTTCTAAAGCCATGTTCTGACTTAGAGATGATGATACTGCAGCAATGCCTCGGGTTGCTGTGTACAGGAATAGTGTACTTACAAGACCTAGCCATACTGTCTTCAGTCTTTTATTGTCTTTCAGTTGCCCCATGCTTTTGTGGGGATTTTCCCTGTTGATATCTGCGGAAGTACCATTAAAGTAAGAGAGCTGTAGCTGCATACCAAAACTTAAAAGTTCTGTATGTTTTATTCAGCATTAGAGCAAACCTTCTCCCATGTAATAAAGTAGCACATTTTTTCTGTGTTGACTTTATCCTGTACCTTACAGCTGAAGGAAGATCACAGAAACATTTTAAGAATAGTTTTTAAGTAGAAAAAAGATGTACCTGCTGGACACTTCAGTTTTCCAGTAGCAGTAGAGATATAATATTACACACAAGCACACACTTAACACACATAGCATTTTTAGATAGATTTTAAATTACATTCTGTTTTTAATAGTTATTTTTAATTTTTGTCTTCTGTACTTTCATTTAGATGCTCTGCCTGCTCATGGAAGATCCAACTTTAGAGATGAACGGTCTAGTAAAACATACGAAAGGTTACAAAAAAAATTAAAAGATCGACATGGAACTCAGAAGGATAAGTTAAACAGTCCTCCATCATCTCCTCAGAAAAGTCCTTCTCCTACAAGTGAACATAATGGACTTACGAAAGGACAGGATGCAGCTGGTATAAGCACAGGTTCTGCCAAAAGCAAATCTTTGGGTAAAGGAAAGAGCAGTTCTCAGACAGACACAGAAGTAGAAGGTAAGTGTTAACAAGAATAATATGTATATATATATAATGCAAGTCCAGTGTCTGGCTGAACATAGCATCTGTAGATAGAACACCACACTTTGACAATCTTGAAGTCGAGTAGTAGTCTATGGCTTATATAGAAGGGAGTTAAGGGCAATCGACCTGCTCGTCACATTGGAATGATGGCTGAAGAGAACAAAATTACTGACATGCAAGCCTTGATGTAGATTTGAGCAGATCTTGCTAGTCATACTTTATAACACTGTTTAAAGAAAAAAAATCGATGCTTTGTCCGGAGTTATTGGTGCTTACATTTTGAGGAATCAGTGAATATTGATGGCCTGTTTGATATTGCAGAAAACATAGAAGGAACCAGCTATCTGGTACAGGAAGCCAACATTCAACTTGTTAAAGTTTTTTTAAGAGAGGTGCTGTTGTTAATGAAATTCCTGTCCCTACCAAGTCATTGTTGAAAGGCCTTTGTAGAAAATGACTGGTACTCAGGCTGATCCTTGTGAGTTCATGTTTATAAGACACTACCATAGGGAATGTGTTTGTTACTATTACCTTTATTTCACTGGAAAGCTTGTGACTCTTATAAATGGACTGAATTCACTCAGTCTTGGTCACACTGTCTTCATATCTGATGATGTGTCACTGTGCGGCTTTGAGGTCACTGGCATCGCACTTCACATTCAGAACACAATGTCCAAGACTTGTCATCAGTCAAGTACAATTTTACAGAATAGGGAGATGTAACTAGTGATGCTGAGGGAAACAAACCGTGATTTTCTCAACTCATTGAAGTTTGCTTTAGGGTGATGATTTTCTGCCAATGTATATTAGATTGCTGTAGGCTAAAAGGAATATGAGGAGAAAGTATGCCTAACTAAGACGAGAAAATCTCAACCTAAAAGGACTGTTTAAAAACGTGTGTAGACGATACCCTGTGAAAGCTTAGTGCCAAGGGACACCTTTGAGATACAACCTGAATTCAGAAGCTGGGAAGTGTTGCTCCAAACTTGTATGAATTCTTCTCATTGTAGTTCAGAGTGGTATTTGTCTTGGCTTCAGTTTGCTTTCTGTTAGGTGGTATGTATCTGTGAGTTAACTTTACCAAGGCACAGGAAATAAAATGTACTGTTACTTGCGTATGTTATGAAAATTACATTAAGGGATCTTTGGAAGTGTTTTATGTGAAAAGTGGAAAAGTCCACTTTTCAAAATTATTTTAGGAGACATTTTGGAGAATTTTGTACTGTGGCTTAGACTGGTGATAACAAACAGAAGTCAGAAATGCATTAATTAGTTGTAAACTTAGAAATATACAGTTGTAAATAGATTTCACATGTTTTAAAGAATTTTATCAGTTTTTCTTCTAGTTTAAGGCAAGTGAAGTGAATTAAAAATGCCTGGCCACACCTTCAAAACTGAGTAGCCTGTTCATTTACACTACTAAGTTAATAAAATTTTAATATTGTGTGAGAGAGAACAAATAAAACACTTTATATAAACTTACTGAGTCCTCTATAAAGCTCAGCTATACCTTCGGCAGAAAGAAAATGCCTTAGATTCTTTCCCTGAGATATAACTGAAGGCTAAGCTAAAGTTTGCCTTTGCAATTGAAGGAGGCGAACAGCGTTACCAGTAGTCCTCCACATGATTTGCAATAACATATTTAAAGTACTGTAACTTGATTACATGTACCTCCAAATAAAAATCTATAGGAAATATCTCAGCCAAGAGCTGAAGTTCTCCAGAGCAGTAGTTTGTTTAAAGTCACACATTAATAAAAGATAACCAGGCTTCCTGTATTCCATTATATCATAGAACTAGTTTTATATGAACAACTTCTGTGGGAGCTTTTTTGGTTTTATGTTGCTCTAGATGAATGCAAGTTGGCAGGATGTTCTATTTTATACATGTTCTAATCTATGCGCAGTTGTTGAATTTGAAGAGTCAACAATATTCATGGGTACTTTTTGTTTCCTTTGATTTTGTTTTTTAAGAAAAGGATGAAGAAACAAAAGCACTTGAAGCACTTCTTTCTAATATAGTCAAGCCAGTGGTAAGTAAATAAAGCTTTCCATAAAATTAGAATGTATCTGTTGCTAGTTTATACAGTTTCACCTTGTTGTGGTTTAACCCCAGCCAGCAAATGAACTCCACACAGCCACATGCTCGCTCCCCCCCAGTGTGACAGGGGAGAGACTCAGAAGGGTAAAAGTGAGAAAACTCAAGGGTTGAGACAAAGACAGTTTAACAGGTAAAGCAAAAGCCACGCATGCAAGCAAAGCAAACCAAGGAATCTATTTACTGCTTCCCATCGGCAGGTAGGTGTTCAGCCATCTGTAGGAAAGCAGGGCTCCATCATGCATAATGGTTACTTGGGAAGACAAATGCCATCGCTCTGAATGTCCTCGCCTTCCTTCTGCTTCCCCCCAGTTTTATATGCTGAGCATGACGTCATACGGTATGGAACATTCCTCTGGTAGGTTGGGGTCAGCTGTCCTGGCTGTGTCACATGCACACACTTCACACAACTAATACAGATGAGAAAACTTCTATGGAAGGAAGGATACAGAGGAAAGAAGATGAAGAAGAAGAAAGGGTCAGATGGAGTGATCGTCGGACTGCAAACATTGCCATTCATCAGCAACATACCTTCTCCCCTTCACCTCCCAGGCAACCTAGCCCTGGCTTTAGTGCCCAGTCTTGATTCTTCTTTCGTATGTTGCTTTACAGCCTGGTGAGGAGGGGCTGAGAGAGCTGGGACTGTTTAACCTGGAGAAGAGAAGGCTCGGGGTGATCTTCTCAATGTATATAGATATCTGCAGTGCGAGTGCAAAAAGAATGGACCCAGACTCTTTTCAGTGTAGCTAGCGTCAGGACCAGAGGCAATGGGCACAAACTGAAACACAGGGAGGTTCCCTCTGAACATCAGGGAACACTTTTTCACTATGAGGATGACTGAGCACTACCACAGCTTGACCAGAGAGTTTGTGGAGCCTCCTTCTTTGGAGATATTAAAAAGCTGTCTGGACATGGTTCTGGGCAGCTGGCTTCAGGTGACCCTGCTTGAGCCAGGGAGGTTGGACCAGATGACCTGCAGGGGTCCTTTCCGACCTCAGCCATTCTGTGATTCTGTGGTACTACAAGGGCTAAGCAAGGATTGTAATTATAGAGGCGTCCTGCTGTGTCCAGGTATCAGAATGGGTTAACACATCTTCAGTGCCCCTCTGTCTTTGGTGGCTAAGCAGCATGGAGGTGGAAACTGTCTGAATAAAATCCTATAAGAAAGGGTTGAGAGAGCTGAGATGAAGAAATGGAGAGGACTTAGCTGATCCTAGCTGTTGCTGTGGTGTAGATAGTAGCTGGGACAGTGAAGTTCAGTAGCACTTAACAGGATGACCTTGGTGATTTGAGCTAGTGGAGGGATGATAAAAAACGTTTTGGGGAAGAAACTGGGACTGAAAAGAAAGCTTGGGGAGATTAAGGTGTGGAGGAGAAAGGAAAGGAGAGGAGAAGAGACAGCTCTGACAAGGAGCGCCTCTGACAAGGTTCAAAGGACAGTCAAGACTTGAGGGATCCTAAAACAGACGAGGAGTCTAAGATGAGAAAATGAGACCAGGAACAAACAGAATAGTAGGTGTGTGAACTACTGGAAGGACAAGATAGAGAGCAAGTAGCTTTTCTGTTTATTATTTATACAAGCAGACTGATAGTGAAAGGGTGATGAGAATCTGTTTTGTTAGTAAGTCCGAGAGTGGTGGGGATTGTGGGCAGAAGTAGCAAGAGACTGAAACTGCCTGAGAAAGATGAAGGGTGGAGAGTGAGGCAAGGATACCAGAACTTTACTGAGAGACTAATGGGCTGAAGTCTGAGGTGAAGTAAACAAGGAGTACAGACTGGAATGAAAATTGTTGATTAGGACCAGCCTTCAAGAAGCTGGAGAAGAAGGTTCATGAGGGGTTATGGCTGTAAGAAATGAATGTAAGTCTACATCTGATAGCACTGATTTTTATCCAGGACCTGGAATGTAATCCAGCTTTCCCACATCTCATCTTTCTTCCGGCAGCAAGTACCTGCAAAGTCCTACCAGCAGAGGTTTTGTTTTGCTGCCTGTTGTTTCACTGCCCAGCTATGCGTCTTGTCCAGGTGTTAGCAAGCACATATTGCTGTCACTGTTAGATCAAGCAGTAGAGGCTGGTGCAGTGGATCTGAAGGCTCTAGGCTTGCAGTAGGATGATGCTGGAAAGAATTTAAGGAGTCATTTGGTATTGAAAATACTTAAAAATGTAAATAATATGTATCTACACACACATTCTAGGAAAATATGCATCGAAATACTGTTAGAAGATTTCTGTTTTGTTCTCAAGGTGAAGCAGGAAAGATTTGGTAGTAATGCTGGTCCATTGTGTTCAAGATTACAATAGCCTTTTGTTTTTGTTTTTTTTAACACAGCAACATACTTTTCTTTCTGTATGATCCCTGCCATTCCCTGTACAAAGCATACCTGTTTTGGGAATGGATCAAGGCGGTGTAGCTAATGGGAACGGTGCCTTTGGCTGCTTTTGACTATGAGTCAGAAGAGTCTGTCCCAGCAAGGGAGCACGTGCCTAGTTTAGCCACATGCTGCATCAGAATAGATACAGAAACAAATTTTGCTGCGAGGTTAGCTTATTGCAAGACAGTGGTGTCACTGGGGTATGCTGGACAACAGTGTCCTCACCAGCCTTCAAGTCATTAGTGCCTGCTGTGCCCTTCTTAACATCCCGCGAACGTGGATGATCCTTTCTATCCTGACTGGAAGTAGGGGGATCAGTTCATTAGATGTGTGCACAGTCCTCTGCCAGTGGTCGGGGCACACAGGATGCCATCCAGGTATGGGGTGTCGTCAGTGGCTGTGTTGCTAGGGGGAATGACAACTCTGAGTTTCCTGGGGTAGTTAGAGTGAGACTGTGAGAAGTGTGATCAGCGGGCAGTATCTTCTGCTATGTTGCTGATAACATACGAAAAAGCAACAGAGTGCCAGTACTGTCTTGTTTTCTTTCACTTCCTTCCACCCTCAACACTCAACCGTCCATGCCTTTTAGGCAGGCACGATATTTCACCTCCCTACCATGTCCTTACTTGAACATCATTGCATGTAGCTGTGTGGCTACGAGTGATCTCTCTGCCTCAGAAGACGTCACGGGCTTAGACAGTAGTAGTCTGCTAGACGTGTACACGAGGCAAGAGCCAGACTTCCAGCATTTGGAGAGGCTTGTGCTTTGCAAAGGCAAGGGACCGTCAGGGCTGTGGATGGGTGGAAGACTAGCTGATGTTGCAGCCTGGGGGAGTGTGACATGGTAAGAGAAAGGGAGGCTGTTACCTACTTAGGCCTTGCAGGATCAGAAGCAACCCTCGCACAGTTTCTCCAAGGAAGCATTTTCCTCACCCTCCCGCAAGTGAACCAGGAGACTGAGTTTTTTCACATCTCCTGTTTGTAATTCTCATCAGAAATATTCCTTCAGGGTGTTGATTAATGTTTTACTTGAAGCACTCACTGTGGGGATTTTGCCATGATGCTACTCTTGATGGATCATCAACACCCTGTTCACTGGTTGAACTCCAGAGCTGGCACAGGCAATACTGGGTAGTGGCCTTGGTGGTGGTCAGATGGTCATACAGGTGCTGTCCAGTACAGTGTCCATTGCACCCTATCCTGCTCCAGAATGCTCGGAGTGGGGCTGATGGCTGTGACCTGTCCCATATCTTAATGCCCAGGTGCAGGGCATGCACATCTAAATCAAGTGGTGGGCTCCATGGTGTGCTTTCATTCACACATCTTCAGTTCTGTGCAGTATGGGGCACATCAGCTTTGGTGCCTCCAGACTCCCGTTAGCTGTTTTTATGAACATGTTCTCATTTTTTTAAACTTTTCCCTGAGTGGATCCCCCATCCTCTCATACGTGGCAGTGTTAAGTCAAGATTGTAGTGTGACATCTGCCACCAGATGACCCTTCTACTTAGGGAGGTCTTGAACTTTCTATACCCAGATGTGAGTTGGAGTGGTTCTGCAGATTGCAACACGCTGAGTCCTCAGCATCTGAGCAGAGTCTCCACCAGCTGTCTTGTCCATTAACCAAATAGCAAAGCAAGCAGAAGAAAAGACAAGGGGACCTGAAAAGGCAAAAGCAAAATGAAGAATGGAACAGAAAGCGGAGTATTTGATAAGGAGAGGCAATAGGAACTCAGCATTTGAGGGTTGGTTATATAGCGTGTAAATCCCTTAGGACGGCATCGTGTTTTGTGGTTCATGCATGTTCTGTATATGCCTGTGGGCTTTTAGGACGCGATGCACCTCCCTCACCAGTTAAGTATCTTGTGTCACTGTTTGAGTGCAGTCTGGTTTGCACTTGCTAAAACTGCTCTTCTGTGTGACCCAAATGGCATGTGTAGTGTAGTTAATGAGGAGACTCGCTTTTGTGAGCTAACGAAGACGTGCCTACCTCTTAGTTTCCTCAGTGTTAGGACCTGACTCAAGTATTGTACTCTGCTTTGTAGAAGCTCACGGTGCTCAGAGCTGCAACCAAAATCAATTGCAGCTGCTTGAATAAGCATACAAAGTAATAAGTAACGCCAAGTTTTCTGAAAAAACCACTCACGGGTGTCTCAGGGTACTTAGGAATAGTGGGTTCTTATGATCTTAGTCTTTGTTCTTCAGAAGTATTTTTTGCCTCCTTATACTGCAGAGATTTTTTGAAAATATGCAAGTCTTTTGTGCATGAGAACTGACAGGAATTTTGGAAACTTTAGTATTTCTTTCCCATAACAGAGCTCTGGCTAGTGTTCACGAAGTCAAGTATTGGGATATTATTAAACATCAGGGATAAAGGAAAATATTGAGTAATTGCTTCTCAGTGAAGAAATTAGTAATGACTGTCATGTGCTTGCATCATGTGAAGCTGGAGTTTTGTGTTAAAATAGTATGTGCTGATGTAATCTAAGACTGCCATAGTGCATATACACAACAGAGAAAAGGTTTTTACAGGAAATCTTAATTTTAGCAATTTTTAGTCTTTTAATACTTTGCTTTTGTCTCTTATTAATAGCCTTGGGAGGAAGAATATAGCTGGATGTAGACTTGTCTTTAAGAATCATTCTCTTAGCTGGAAGTTGAATCTGAAAAGCAGTATCAAATGTTTTATAAATGAGTTGAAAAGGACTTAAATTACATGCTCCGATTCTCTCTTGTCAATGCTTGCCGCTGTGATTGTTTAATTTTTTTTAGCAACTGGGGGTATGTGAAAATACTCATACACCTATACATGAATTTATTGAAATCTCCAGAACGTAGAAAATATGTAACGTCATATAGACTGTAGATCTAGAAGAAAACCTTTGATGTCACTCAGTCCCACTCCTACTGCCTCTCTTATTTTGTGCAATTACTGATGCCTCACGCAGGGGCTGTATTTCTGCGTACCCCACAGTCCCCCACCCCTGTTCTCTGGGTTTGCAAAAAGGAACAAGTTAGCACCTTCAGTGGGATTCAGGTGTATGAGGGACAGGGTTGGAATTTTTTTCCAGTATTTATCCCTGCCAAAGCATTGTGTTGTACCTCTTGTTCTGTTGTTCTTCCTGTGAGCCTGTTCACCTAGGCCCACAGGTATCTGCCTCTTACACTTGTTCCAGAAGTGGTTCACTCCCCAGCGCTCCTCAGCAGGGCTTACCAGTTTAGACTTGGCTTCTTGCATATCCTTGGTTTAATGTGCGTGTACATCACAGACAGGGAACCGGTGGTTTAACCTGACCACCGGGTTTATTGCAGACTCCTGAGTTTCACTGGGCACCATCTACTGGGCCCAGTGACTTTGGTATAGGTTGTATATTTCCTAGTCCAAAAGCCCGGTTACATAAGATGGATATGCATTGCTGCCTCATTGCGAATGCAGGGTGGAAATAATATTTTACAGTTTTAACTTGTACATCCATCAGTAATAGAGCAATGCCTCACTTGAAGCTTACCTGATAGATTTTCTTCATTCTAATATCTATTGTCTGTAATCCTGTTAGGTTTTTTTGTTTCATTGCGTCTTTTGTTGGGGTTGATGTAGCTTGAGAGTTAGCATGACTAGGCCGCTTAAGCAAAACAGTCAGCATAACTGAACAGGCCCCTGGAAAGGACAGCTAAGAATAACAATTGAGAAAGTTCTGATAGTGCCCATGGTGTGGGTTAACAAAAACAAGATGTGTTCAAGGACATGGAGGCGGTCTGTTGCTATTAGCGTTAGTGCATAGTTACCAATCATGAGGGAATGTGGGGTGCGTGAACAGCGCGTGATTTATGTCTGTAGCCTATCCGAATAAGCGTGATTGCGTGTGCAGATATGAAAAATGTATATAACCACGCAAGCAGACCAATAAATCAGAATCGGCTATGCATTGTATCAGTGTGTGAGTCATTCCTGTCCCTGCATGGATGCTGAAACTCGGCAATCTTTTAACTTCTCTTGTATTTTCTGTTAAATAGTTGCTTGTTGACCAACATATTTATCTTTTCCGCGTATGTGTGCATGTGTGTGAATAGAGAATTTGTAGAATAGAGAATTTGTAGAATAGAGAATTTGTACTTTTTATGCATTGCAGCTCTTTATGCACCATTAAGATGTCCTTAATTCCCAGCTGCTGTGAATACTTCTCACTTTGCATTTCTGATTATGTTCAGTTCCACTATCTGTTGCTTTTAAGCTTTGGCAAATTGGTCACAGCAAAGCTTCAGCTCTGCATAATATTCTTTAGTCACATACTCTGTTTACACAAAGTAAAACAACCAGAACAACCTACATAGTCACTGACTGTTAGCTTGGTACATAACACTGCTTCATTGTGTTACAGTTACTGTGTTAACAGTTGTCCTCTGTTATTTTAGAAGTCTTATAGAAGGTTTATGTGAGTTGACCAACAGACATTGCCCTGGGGGAATAACTCAGGATAACAATTTTTCATCCAGTCAGTTCACCTTGTTCTCTGTTGACATTTGTTGATATGTGATGGTTTCCACTAATACTCTCGGTTTAATTTGACTAGTCATTGTCCTGTGAGTTTTCTGCTAGTCTGGTCTTTGATCTCCCTCCCACCCTTTCTGCTCTCTCTGTACTGAACAGTTGAAACCTCTAATCTTTTTATGTTCCAATAAGATGTAATGCCACCTTTCACTCATACCAACCACATCACTTCTCCAGTGTAAAAGAAGACAGACTAAGATGTATGAAGAGAAATGTGATCTGTCAAGTCTATGAGGCAGTTAAGCATTAGTAAAGTGTTCGATGGGATGCTATGTGCAGTTCTGGGCAAAGCACTGAAGATAATAAAACAGTAGGAGATAAGGAGAACGGCGAGAATGATCAGAGATTTAGATAAGTGAGGGGAGACACAAATGCAAACAGTCTTCAAATACGTAAGAAACAACTGCAATTCTGTTATGAAATGACTGGAAAGAGTAGGTGGGTGCAACATATAAACCACAGTAGCAGACATACAATATTAATAAACACCCACAAATTTTTAGACTTCCTTCTGTAACAGATCCTAAAAATTTGTAGTCACATGCACGCATCCCTGCACTCACCTACAGAAATACAAGCATCCGCAGGGCCTTGCAGCACGTGTGGGTTTCAAGCAGCACCCACTCTTCTGGGAGTGTGGGTGCCCCTAATTGCATTTCTGCTCTGGGAGACGTGGGTGCTTTAGCTTTGCATGTAACTGTAATTCCCTAAAATTTGTGGTTCCCTACCATCTGCTAATCTACAGGCCATTGAGAAAGCTCTCCACCAGGTCACATGCACCTGCCTAAGCTGTGGGTCCCTGCCTGCTGCACACCAAACTGCTGTCGCACGAGCTGGGGTGCAGCTATTCACAGCATTGATCAGGCCTGGACAGAGGTGGCAATGGTGGCAGTGCAATCTGTTGCACTCTCTGGCCAGGTTTTGATCATCGCTCTGTTCCGCTCCAGCATCTTTTATCCCTGTTACGAATTTTCATGCTGCTTTTGTACTTCTGGAGCTGATTCCTTCTCTGTCTCAGAAGTCTGCCGGTGATTCCCCAGTTACCATTTAATCCACCTGAGGGTCACCGCCTTTAGCGCAATGAGTCTGTTGGGGCAGACGCTTCTCAGAGTAGGAACTGTTGTATTCACACACACTGTTTATGCTCGTATTTCTGTCACACCAACTGTTGTTGTCCAGGCCTTTCTGCAAAGGCTGGGCTGTGCAGGCAAGCACCACCACAGGAATTCTTTAGGATGTTGTTTATATATACACATATATGTATGTGTGTATATATACGTATGTGGACCTTGTTAACATGCATTCCTCGCAAGCATCTTTGCTCAAAGTACCTTACACATTGTAATGTTCTGTTCGCTAACAGAGTGCTAGATTAGAGCCTCAGGTAGTTGTATCCCTATTAATATCCTGATCAAAAACAATTTGCTGAGGTAGTCAACTAAATAATAGGTTCTAATCTGATGGGAGAGGCTACTTGTCCCAGTCATAATTAAATGCCTAAAGCAGAGTTTTTTTATGTACCTGCTACAGTAATGCCAGTCATTTTTGAACATTCGTGAGCTTCTATGTATTTCATATCAAAACCAAGTCAGCAAGAAGGTATTTAAAAAAATCACGGTATCAGTCATGTAAAAAAAAAAATCTGAAACATTGTAATTTAATAAAATGACTGATTGACAGTGTATGTTTGCCATCTCTTGTGCTTCGTAAATGATAATTTTTCTGTAGCCCACTAGGTGGCATTGGTTACTCAGAAGTTTGTTTGCACCCAGCCCTGGGGTTGCAGTTTGCTCATGACATTTCTTAGATTTCCAGCTTGATTTCATCTGTAAATACTAACTGATAGCTGTTAGATCAGCATAAATACTGTGATTTGCGAATGCTGTATGATCATCTTCTATTTGGGCCTACATGGCAAAGCAGCATGGATATACGGTAGCATTTAAATGGCAGAGGTCTCAAAGTTGTATTTCTATAGGTATCAGACATTCAGGCAAGAACAGCACTGCTTGTGTGGACCCCTCCATCCAGTGATACCAGAGAAGACGCTGACAAGAATGACACACCAGATGTTTATACTTATGAAGTAATGATATCAAATACCGGAAAAGATGGAAAGTACAAAACTGTATACGTGTAGGTGTTCATGATTTTTATTTAATTGTTTTTGCATTGAATTAAGCAGCTTAAAACTTCATTAATTTCTGCGAGTTGTCCAGAGATTTGAGTAATTAGCGGTTTTGTGTAACTTCTCTTTTGAAACAAACTACTTTTTTTCGGTAGAATTGGTTCTGCTGTATTACTGAAGTCTCTGCCATCAACTAGAATTTAAAGACTTTGTTCTTAGATATTGAAAGCATGTTTTAATATCATTTAGCTGTATTTCAACCAGCAGCACTAGAAACTACGGGTTGTCAGTTAGTGAGATATACAAGTAGTGAGAAATGCAAATTGTGTTTGTAGTTATTTACTTCAGCACATGCTTCTGTTCCCAGGGAGGTTATCCCTTCCTTCCCTGAAAGTGCCCTTGGTAAGAGATAGTCTTAAGATATGAAATAAAGTAATTAGATTCACACAGAACACAGACTCTGGCCGCAGAAAAACAAACAAAACTCTTCAGTTGTTTAATTCCTAGTACAATGGTTTCCAGTCAGTTTTTTGCAACTTGGAGAAACATAACAGAAAATTTACCGTTAAGGGCGTAGAGCTCTCTATACAAATCTTTATATTTAGCTAGTTTATTTTAGGCACCTTCCATGGATCTCTTAGAAGCAGTACATGAATCACAAGTTCGATATCCCTGTCCTAGAAGCTTAGAGGAAAAGAAATGAGCTTTGCTGACCTAAGCTGATGTCAGTGAAAGCAGACTAATAGATGTCACTGAGGTGCCTTTTCTGTTTACTGGGCTCTAACAAGTAGGTATATGTAGTCATTTACAGTTTCAGGTAATCGTTTTTGCAAGGCTGAACTGAGCTTCTAAAGGCCCAGTACTTCGATTTTTTTGTATGTGTAATAAAATACACATGCAGCTGATCTTACTGAGTAAAGAAGAAAATAATTATGCTTAAAAAAAATAAACAGAACAACAAAAGACACACAAAACCACCTGGGCAAAACAACAAGAATCAAATGAGAGAAGCCCCTGAAATTCAATGATAAATGCATTTTCATCTTACTATATTTAGCAACAGAAACAAACTGTTAGCAAGTCTATTTCTTAGAAGGAGTGTTAGGTGGATGGGTTAGATGATGTATGTCTTGTTATAAATGTATGGGATTCTGAAACAGTCTCTTAAACCAAATCATATGTCTTTCCAGTGGAGAAGAAAATAAAGTTACTGTAAATGATCTCAGGCCAGCCACTGACTACCATGCAAAGTGAGTATCTCCTGCTCTATTCATTATATTCAATGGAAATGTTGTAAAAGTTTCATTAGATCTGTGTATTTGCGGTAGTCTTCAGAGATTCTTTATCGCATCTCACCCTCCTTTGAGTCACATATCAGCATTTTTGGCTTAGCTGACCACTCAGTCCATTTTGGAAAACAGAAAAGTGTTGCACCCTCATCGAACACCCATGCGCTTTACTTCTCAGGTCATGCTAGAACAGTGACATTTTTCTGTCCTCTGAGCCAGGCACAGATGCTGCTTGCTTTTTCTGTTTCCCAGAAGCATCAGAGGGAAGTAGCTTGCGCAGGAACATACTCACTGCTGGTCACCTGAAGGTCAGCTTATGCTGCTTTCACTTTGCTCCAGACCAGTAAATCTGACCCCATATGCATTACTAAATATACCCCCAGCTCAATGTATTTCTATCATTCTAGCAGATTTTGCTGCTTCGCTATGTCCTACTGAAGAAGTAGTGTAGGATTGGAGAGATGTAGTTAGGTGGTGTTCTTCCCTTCTTTTTTACATATTGGAGAGTTGTCATTTCTTGGTTAAAAAAACCAGTTTGCATACGGTAGTTTATCAATACGTAACATCGTGAAGGCAAAAGTGAGAGTCACCTTAGAAGTACTGCCTTTTCAAGAAATAATTGCAGTTGGAGAGTGCAACTTCAGAAGTGAATGAATGTGCAGCATGTGAGGGTTTTGCCTCTCTCGACTGTGTGGAGAACCCCAAGATTCCCGTGTACTGACCAGGGAACCAGTTCAGAGGTGGTTGGCAGGAAGCACAGGAGCAGAAGTGTGTCTGGGTAAGGATCCAAGTCAAAAATGTATTGCCTCTTTGCACATGGGCTGTAGAACATCAGCAGTAGGGAGGAAGGGGATTTCTGCTCTGTCAGTCTTCTGATTGGTGTTTGCTCAAGTGGGAGAGCTACGTTCCTGGTCCTTGGTGTGAGGGAGTCTGTACCTCCTCGTGCTGTTTTCCAGGGTATTGTCCTGGTTGCCAGTCTGGAAGCAGAAGAGGGTTGATCTATTCTTCATCACTCACCTCATTTAATTTGGGGTACTCTGTGGCCTGCAGCACGGGTTCAGGAGAATTGACGCAAAGATATTCATACGAAATTTTTTCCCTGTGATTTTGTTCCTATTTTGAGTAGCGTTTATGCACTTTACCTAGTGGTGTTTAAGTTGAAAATGCATGGAGCATAAGGGTCAGAGCCTAGGACTTTTTTTTTTCCTATGTAAGTCCTTTTTTATCAGGCTACATTGAGATTCTTTCTTGCTTAATTCTGGTCATTGTAGAGAATGCATGGGAATAGATGACTTGGCCATTTAAGCTCTTCCTGAACTAGGAGTTAAACAGAATTCTGCCAGTGCAAACACTGCTCAAAATCAATGAAGACCAGAAAGACTGAACAATGATGATAACTGACAAATTACGTATTTGCAGCCGCATGCAAGCACAGACAACTTTGTGTGCAACACTAGTCACTATTCAAATATCTCCCTCTCCCTGTTAGTGAAATCTACAAAGCCAAATTTCTTGTGACTTGCTGTTCATGCAACAAGAACATGTAAGGACTTCTGCATCTTCGTAAGCAGGCAAGACAACTCTTAAACCAGTGATCAGAAGAAAGTTTTTTTGGTGGGTTTTGTTTTTTGCTTTCAAAGGAACAGGTGAATTGGAAAAAAGCAATGTGTAGGTTACCCCAAGGAGGAGACAAGGCATGGGTACACAGCTGAGCAAGGTGGGAGGGGAGAGCTCGGGGGGATGCCAAGTCACAATCCTGTATTTAATTTTGGAGAAAAGCTATTAGAAAAACAAACCTTTTCTCTTTGAGACAGAAGAGTGAATTCACTCTTGTGAGGTACATGGAGAGTTAATTCATAGCCTTCCTAAAGGAGAGGACAGGGTGAACAGATTCAGCGAGGTCTTGAACGAGTGGAGAAGGTACTCTGAAAATAATATCAGCAGCTTCATTGTGCTCATCTGACAAAAGCACTTGCAGAAGAATTATTCATAATACCAATTAACATGTCTACAACACATAAGCCTACAAGATGTTACTGTTATTTCGCAACTGAAGTACAGCAAATAACAGGCTTACTTCAAATGTGATTGTGAGACTAAAGCTGACTGGTGGTAATGATGTACATCCAAAGTAAAGGACTCTCTTCTTTTGCATTACTTCTGTTGACCAAGATGCTTCCACCATTTATATTTATTTATAACAGTGACATTTTAATAATGAGGTAGCAAGGCAGTAACTTAGTTCTGAATGTTCAGTTTTCCTTGGAAACTGTATGTACAGATTTTGAAGCAAAATATTATTGACTGTTTTCCACTTTAGAGTCCAAGTAGAATGCAACTGTGTAAAGGGGAGTCCTTCAGAAGCAGAGAGTTTTACCACAACGAGTTGTGAACCTGATGCTCCAAATCTGCCCAGGATAACTAATCGGACCAAAAATTCTCTTACTCTGCAGTGGAAGGTAAGAATTGTTTTAAAACCTTTACAATGAATATTCTAAACTCTTAAGAATTGTTTCAGATTTGTCAATAAAATGTCAGTTTATTGTAACGGAAAATTTTTGTCAGACATACTCATTTCAGTCACAGTTCTGTGACTGAACAGTACAGTATGTGTATTGGGTTAAATGTGGACTTCAGTAAATAAAAGAGATTCCCAGAAAAGCAAGGAGCCTTTGTAGATAAAGTTACTGAGCTCTGAACAGAGACGCTGGTTTGAGTTCCAGTCTCCTGCTGTACTGTGGAACCAATTCCATTCTCTGTACTGAACATCACCTTATTCGTGCAAAGCAAATGAAGTGGTCTGGAAAAACTGAGATTTAAGCAGACCTGCAATCTAGCTGCTCAGAAAAATTCTGTAGCATTTTACACTGCTGCCAGAATATTTTTTCAAGGTCTAAATTACAAAACAAAACCAAAAACCTGATGCAAGCATTCACTGGATGGAGACTGAACAAGGACTGTCTTGGAAAGTGAAATAGTCATGTAAGGGGAGCGTCATTTGCCCGCCACTGGTCTGGCCGTGATTTGACTCATACATGCATTTTTTCCGTAAGTGGCCTTGTAACCAGTTAGAGCTCTAATTTTCTTCTTTTCCTGTTGCAGGCATCTTGTGATAATGGTTCTAAAATCCACAGTTACCTTTTAGAATGGGATGAAGTAAGCAAGTTATTGTATTTATTTTTCATTTTGCGGTTTTTTAAGAAGTAGCTGTATGTGACTCTGCACATGAAGTTGTATGAACCTTTTGACTTCTGTCTAGAGGCATATGAGAAATACGTAATTCTTGAAGCAATTATGAAAACATGGTTATTGCCCAAATTTTTTCTTGTAGAATATAAAATATTTGGAAGTTCCTAATTACATGATTCTGCTGCTCTTAATAGTGGCTTTTTCACCTGTAGTCCAATACTTCTCTCAAGACCTGACACTGAAGGATCATTTTCTTGTAACAGTCTTTCTTCTGTACAAAGCGGGTGGATCTGCTATGCCCCTGCAAGCATCTTCCAATCCCTATCTGGACAGCTATCCTGAGATGGCAGAGATGTAGAAGCTTCATGGCTTTTTCCTTCCGACCCTGTGGAGCTGGGAAATGGAAAGGAAATAAAAAAGCCTCCAATTCAGCACATATACAAAGTTATATATATACTAATAGCTACTAAATATATATACTACTACCTCACTGTGTGGGACGTTCTTGAGTTACGTTTCATTTCAAAGAGTGAGTTTACTTCACATTTGTGTGTTAATCGAGGGACACGTGTATAAGAGGGTGAGTAATGTGATTAATTTAATTCCCTTTTAGGGGAAAGGAAATGGAGAGTTTTGCCAGTGTTATTACGGCCAACAGAAGCAGTATAGGATTACTAAACTATCACCAGCAATGGGGTACACCTTTAGGCTAGCAGCCAAAAATGACATGGGAATGAGGTAAATACTACTATTATATACATAAATATGGAATGTATATGCATGCATGTGTGTGCTTGTTTAGGAAAAATGTGTGATGGCATTTAAAAAATATTTCTTTTGTACAGCTAGGATGAAACAGAATACAGAATATAGAATAATTCAGTTGGAAGGGACCTACAATGATCATCTAGTCCAACTGCATATTTAATTCACCATATGTGATTGCATTATTCAGTTTGCAGATTACTTGTGAACTACGAACCACTTCACCCTGCTTCAGCAGGGGAGATTGGACAAGATCACCTCCAAAGAGCCCTTCCAGCCTCAGCTCTTTTGTGATTCCCAGCGTAATGCATTTTGTCCAGGCATGGTATAGCTGTATACTATAACCACTACCTATGTGCATACTTACCATATAAATGCTACAAATCTAAGCCCCTCTTAGAAGCAGATAGTACTGCTACTTCTGCCAGACTTAGCCTCATTTCCTGAACAGCCTGCTCAGACATTTGTACTTGGTGCCCCTAGAACGGGGAGCGGGAGCGTGGCACACACAGCCTGGCTGCTCCCACGTGAAATCAGCTCAGGCTGTGCTGGTTTTTAGCTTCAGTCATTGTAGACCTGTGCTGACCGTTGAAGTTGCTACCTTGGGCGTATTTTGTACTGCTCATACTGGATACATGTCAGACCACCTGTGCAAGCATAGTATCCATTTACTGACTTGCATCCCTCTGTTCCACAGTAGGTCTTTTTATGTAACTTACTTGTGTTTTCACTTCAAGGCGTGTCTAAGCATAATCAGATAAGATTAAGAGTTGTTAGGAGATTCACTGGTGCATGCTCTACTTCATTTGTTCTGTGATAAGACTTTCATATTGGCAACTCTTAAAGTAACTTAACATTGAATGAGGCTATTATTTTCTGAATCACTAAATAAACTAGTACTTGGCAGTAGGGCTTCAAGCACATAATAGCGACCTGGGAAGCAAAATTTTTTCTGATGTCTTCCCATATATGATTTTATGTCTTCATATTGTCATTTTGAATAGGAAGGACACTGTCATGTTAGTACATTATTGCATGTAAAGCTCTACTGTTTTAGAATAATCACTTAATATGAAAAAGCAAAATGTTTTGGTTGGCAAAACATTGTAATTATATCATACAAAGGGATCTTTCAATTATGAACGTGTTAGTCTTGTTCAGATGTTTTATTACTGACAAGACTCATGGGCAAGTTAAGTCATCTGCATGTACCAGCTTGCAATTTCCAGCTGTGCATATGTCCAAGAAACTGTCATAGCTGTGTTTAGTAAAGAATTATGTTTTTCTGGATATTAGTTATTGTGTCTAGTTAGTTTACATACTGTCTGTTTTAAACAGTGATTTTAGTGAAGAAGTCCTGTATCATACCTCAGGCACTGCCCCAACCACACCAGCAAGTCCTTTGCTGATTAATGCTGGAGTTACTTGGTTATCCCTACAGTGGACAAAACCCTCAGGAACACCATCAGATGAAGGAATCTCGTATATATTAGAGATGGAGGATGAGAACTCAGTAAGTTTGGAATACTTATTCTCAATAAGAAAAGAGACTATAATGTGTGTGTTTGATACATTATTGTATGAAGTGTAACAATGATTACTTTTGCTGGAATATTCTACAAGGAACTGTGTTTTCTGAAATTAAGCTAATGACTTGTCATTGCTGTGACCAAGCCACATAACTTTCTCCTTTTTATTGTGACAGTGATTGTTACTAGTATTATTAAGCCCAAATCCTGCAAAGACTTTTAAATTACTTTTAACTTTCTGAATTTGCATGTGAAAGTTAAGCTTTTAAAGATCTGGATCAATGTAATTGCATCATGAAGTGTGGTCACTTCAGATGTCATTTCAGCTTAACCACCTTTGTTTTAAAATGACCGTTGTTCATTTGAAAGTGTTAGGTATCATTTCTGTTGACATGGTATATGCTTTTCTTTACTGTTCTTTTCTCTTCTTCCGGTTGGAGAATGGTTAATTAATTTCTCCCTCTCCAAAAAACAAATCCTGTGTTTACCCAGTGAAGGTGCATTTTCTACTTTTGTGAGAGCAGCGTAACAATTACAGTCTGAAACTATAGTTTATTTCTATGAAGTGTGTTACATGGTCTGGTCTGCAAATACAGTGTTTCAAGTAATCCCATTTAATTTTTCAGGGATATGGTTTCAAGCCAAAATATGATGGTGATGATCTTACCTACACAGTGAAGAATTTGAGACGTAGTACAAAATACAAATTTAGGGTAAGATTTTTTTTCATATATTTGGGGGGG
>Ga0065711_1031049_pt1 | contig 30698 bp, 15 predicted proteins | sample Hoacrofraction12_FD_59098 | JGI IMG/M metagenome (GOLD analysis project Ga0065711, IMG submission 59098) | Hoatzin crop microbial communities from Cojedes, Venezuela - Epithelial fraction 12 v2 (version 2) | ecosystem: Host-associated > Birds > Digestive system > Esophagus > Crop | place... | reverse complement strand
AGCCTCTCCTCATAGGAGAGATGCTCCAGTCCCCTCCTCATCCTCGTAGCCCTCCGCTGGACTCTCTCCAGTAGCTCCTCATCTTTCTTGAACTGGGGAGCCCAGAACTGCACAGAGTACTCCAGATGAGGCCTCACTAGGGCAGAGTAGAGGGGAAGGAGAACCTCCCTCGACCTGCTGGAATCTGGGGACTCCAAGTGCATAATGGTGCAAGTACAGTTTAGGACAAGTCAGACAGAAGCTTTGCTATCTGTGGTCATAATGAGAGAACATTCGGACAGCATTTCCCTCTCTGCTCCCCTGTTATCTCCCAAGTGATTGCAGAGACCCAGCCTCTATACTGTTTCAGACAAAAAGAAAGAGCCAAGGAAAATAAATCATTTCAATGTTACAAGGCCAGATATCCATCCTTGGGAGGGATGGACTCCTGAAGCAGCTTGCTAACTGCCGTAGTTCCAAGAAGAAATCAAACAGTAACAATAGAGGTGGATCTCAGTGAAGCCTATAGGAGTGGCACACCCAGTGGTATCTTAGCTCAGAAGTGGGGAGTTGGAAAGAATCAGACTCTGAGCTTTTTTGTCAAAAGGAATGTTCTTCTAGTTAGGATAAACTTTTTAGCCAGACCGCTCAAATCTTAAATGTTAATAATTTTACCACCACAGAAAGGAGACAAAGAAACAACATGGAGATGGAAAGGCAGAGGAAAAAAAAAAGTAAAAACACACATGGGAAGCATGCAAAGGAAGTAAAATACGCAAGGAAAGCCAGAAAGAGGAAAGAGAAGAACTCCAGAACAGGACTAGGTCCTTTGTGCTATGTCCAGCCAAGGAAGTGAGTTTTGTTAGGCTGAAGGAGGAGGTCAGTACTTCCTCTTTTCAATATCTGAGCTGTTTAGGCTGTAAAGACTATACTTTGCTCAGTGCTCCAGGGTTAAATTGTGGTGGTGAGAGCTACTATTTTAAATTGCCAAGCCAGCAAACGACTTCATAAGATACAACATTCTTTGCTCTTTTATAACATTTTGTAATTTATTATGTTTCATTTCACTCATCCATTCACTGACCAGCAGGCGATCTCTGAGTACCTTTCCTCTCTTTTAAAATAGTAGCATGGTCAGCATATAATTACTATAGAGCACCTGAGGCAAAAGCTTTTGCTTTGCTGTTAACGTGTATTTGTGTCAGAGCTCAAAGCCTACTTTGTACCACGCTACTTTCCAAATGAACTTGGTGCTTTCCTTCCCGTGCTGCTGCTGAGGTAGGAGCAGCACAACACCAAGGTGACCAGACTTCCCCCGTATGCTCTGAAGGCCAGGTGATACCTCCTACGAGTGGGTTGGAATCCTTGGTGGCACACTGCTCTGACCAACAGTAGTTGCTGTTCTAATACCAGATAAGGTTAAAGAAATCGCAGGAGGAGATGTGTGAGGTACTTTTGCTTTGGTGTACCTAATCTGATTCTTGCTCTGATGAATAGCAGTGTAACTGCCTATAGTTTGATACTATAATCTTGCTATCACCCCAAATAGGAAATATTGGGTTCCACATCTCAGGGCTTTTTTTTTTTTTTTTTCTCTCCACAAACTCCTGCCTGTAAACCACCTTATACCTGCTGGCTACCGGCGTGCCTCAAAGAAAAATGACTGTAGTTCAGCATATGCTTGACACTTCCTCTCAGATCCTTTATGCTAGTTTCCAGCCTCCTTGCATTCAAAATTTCTGAAAAAGAATGTAGTAAAATGAAGGTTTTTCTATCAAAAATCAAGATAGATATAGTAATATCAATATCAAACTCTTTCAAATATGTTATCAATTTCAAATATCAATGTTGTTATGCTATTAATACTCATATTAAACATATGCTATTAACAGCTATCTATTATTAAAATAAATTCCCAGAAACATTAACAGTGGTGAATCAGGGGACTTTGCAGCATTTCATGTAATTAATGCTTTATTATATAAAAGGATGGTATTCAGAGTACAAAATACAACTTTTCTATAACTTGATCTATAGAATTAATTTTCTGCTTACTTGGTTACAAATAAAATAATTAGAAGTACTTTGATATGGATTAAGTGGAATGGAAAAACACTTTGATCTAATTGTAAGGTAAGTACATTTTATTGTCATTGTTTTGAAGTTTATGATGCATTAGAAAGGGTATTTTAGATTTTAGGAATATGGTACGTTGGGGGAGAACAGGACAGTCTGAGTTCTGTAAGGTTGTACTTGAACAGTGTTCTATTTCAGCTTGCAGTTGTACTCCTATGCATACCTGAATTACGGAATTTTGATATGTGTGGTAAATGGAAGTTTTCTTACTTGCTGTCTTTATGGAGAAAATAAGTATATTGAATATTCTTGAATATTTTTACTTTTTTCCTTTTTCAACCAAATTTTTATTTAATTACCTTTTTTTTAAGAAGAATGACATTGATAGAAAAAGTTAAAAACTCTTTTTTTCCAAAAAAGATTTAAACTTCGTGTTTTGAAACATAATACCTGCACTAATCCTGCAAATCCTGACAACAGCGGCAATTGTACTGTGAGCCCGTAGAGAGAGAAGCATTAGTTTTCTGTCTTTTACTGAAAGGCTGCTAAGTGCTCTGTTTACATTCTCTGTTTGGCAAATCTGGTTCCCTTCTATGGTCCCTTCATCCTTTGTTGCTAAGAGGGAAATCCAGCAGCACAAGATTTGGAATGTGTATTTTGGGGGGGTGGGAGTTGGGTTACTAATCATGTTTCTTGCTTGTCCAGAGAAGAATTAAGATCTAATAATTGAATATGTACCATGAAAAATAACTGCAAAACACTGTGCTGAAATTTCTATCAGTAGGACTTTAAAATTTGCTTCTGTGCTAAGACAGTTTTTATATGTATTCCTTCTGTGCCTTTCTGAAGAAAAAGAAAGTGATTGAGATAGGGGTAGTAGCATAATCCTTTGTATGATATTTTCTGGAGGTATAGTGAAGTTAAAATTAATCTAATAAAGCATAGCGGATTGAAGGTGATCTTTGGCTTGTCGAGTCCTCTAGTGTAGGGCCATCACAACGGTTCTAATTTTGGAATATCTCTGACAGAGCAATACTGAAAAATAAGGTGTCACCACAGCCTAGGCCCTAAACTCTGAAAATCTGTGAAGTTTCCTCAAGACTGCTCCTGTAAATACAATTTAAGTCAACTACCAAGGTCTGGACGTTTGTCAAGAAGCTAAACTGGCCTTTGTCTATTACATAAAGTAAATCCACTTTGCTATTCTCAGAGCTGGGAGAGGAAGAAAGCCTTTATCCCAACAACAAGTAACCTGAACTTGAGGCGCTTGCTGTTTAAATTCTTCAAAGCAAATTTCGAGGTATTCAGTTGAATCCACCAGAAGAGTGATTTGCGTAGACCATTTGTAATCAATACATCATCTTTTTTTTTTTTTCATTTCAACATTTAATGAACTTGAAGTCCCTTACCAGTAGGCAGTTCTGAAACTATACACCGTAGATTTTCCATTGCTGAATTGTCACTTGACCTGATAGAGCTTTTCATTTATCCCCTGGTAGTTTCTCCCCTTTAGAGGAAAAAAAAGCCCCAAAGGAACGGAAAATAAATCTAGTTAGCATGGCATAATTTCTGAAAGAGAGTTACTAAAGAGCTAGTTCTGGTCTAAGTTTACAAATTCTGTGTAGATGTAAAGAAACCACATAAACCTCCTATAGATCTGTGTGTTGTAACAACAGTAACCTGAACACCTTAAATTTTATTTTTCAATGGAAGGAATGCTAAAGAAATTAAACAAATGTAGTTCCTGTCTACCAAGTCAAATGGTCCTTTTCAGAGAGAAACAGGGAAGGGGTAACCTTTATTTTCCTTCAAGATTTCCTCAGCCATGTGATCAAAATAGAACAGGAACTGGTATAATAATAAAGCAAGGGCTTTTTTTAGCTTTTAATAGTGCAGCTTGAAGATTCACAAAGTTGTACTTTTCAGTACCTGAAAATGTGCTGCTGGATCTTTACAGAGAATAAAGGCATACTTGTTTTCTCCAGACCTGCTGTGGTTGAGGCAATTATGTCACGCTAATGGAAGGTGATATGCTATTCAAGATAATCATTAGCTCTCCTGCTAGGGCCTGTAAACCTTTTCCCTTCAAATATGCTGTGGATAGTCAGCAACTTTCCCAGCAAAAGTAAATCCTCGAAAAGAATGGGAATGGAGTGGAACAGGAGGCTTCCTGGACAAGCTGAGGGTTGCATGTTCAGCAGTGAAAACAAGGATGATGAATGATTGACAGAAGAATTGCTAAACTTGCATGAGATTGAGGACACTAGGGTCAGTAGGTTATCTCTTTTGATTAAATATTGAAGAATTTTGGCTTGTTTCTGTGTAGAGTTTGGGAAAAAAGGGGGTCGGGTGGGGGGAAGTTCCATGAACTAGTATAAGTGTTTTCCATCTCGGTCTTTTCTTTTCAATGACGATGTCAGAGCTAATATGTTTCCATATGTGGACTAGTTATTTTTTATTAATACTAATTCAGAGCAGTATGTAAAAGCCACCAAATGATGGAAAACATTATTTCTTTTATAATTTAGTGGTTCGGAAGCATTTAAAGGCCTTCAATGAAGTCAAGATTGTCCTGTATGTAAGCACTCTTGAACCACATTATTGTGAGTCAAACCCTGCCCTCAAGAAGCGTTAGCAGAGCCTCAGGTCTAATGTGTCCCAATGCAGTGCCCTAGCAAGGCTGCCTCTAATTATAACGTACACAAGCAGTACTACACTCAGTTAAAATTAGTTAGAGTTAGCATAATTCATAGCATTCAAAAGAGATTGTATTCTCACTTTATAAAAGCAGGCAAGACAATGGGCATTTTTTAAATTTATTTTTTTAGCTTTGCCATGATTAGAATGACCTTGACTCTCAGCCAAGAACATTCCAAGTGAGCTAACAGCAGGAAACACATCCACTGTTGAGATCATCTTTGCAATCAGATAACAATTTGTTTCCATTTGTGAAAGTCATCCAGTCTCATTTAAGGACAATATTAGTGTACAGTATGTTCACAGAATGTTTTAATGTCACAGTGTGAAGGACATGAAAAGAAGTTCAAGAACTAGGACATACCTACTTTAAAAAATGTTATAAAATAATGCAATATTATTTTTGCAAAATATTATAATGAAATGTCACAGAGTTCACAGTTGTTACTCTAAATTTAAAATCTGACTTTGAGTTTCTTCATTTTTATTAACAGAAATTAGGGACAACTTAACTCCATATTTTTGCCCACTATATACGGGTTCATGCAGTTCAACACCATCATACATTTGGAATTGGAAAACATTGTTTGAGAAGTCTGTCAAGACATTAGCAAACTGCCCAGAGTAGTCGTATTTGACTAATTGGAAATCAGAGAAACTGCATTCAAAACCAATCCAAGATACCACTGCAAAAGAAGCAGTTCTACTCTTCCGGTAGGTTTTGATGTTGATCCATTTCATCATGCAATCATGTCATCTCTTCAGATTGTGCAGACTGGGATCTGACGAGTGCTAGGGGTGGCATCTTTTTTGCATAACGCAATCTTAAATCATGTATGAAAATGTGACTTTAGCTTAAACTGCTCAAGTAGGTGGCTGTGCTGTGGTACCTGGCCGTGAACTGGAGTGACAGAAGTGTAGGTGTATTCTTTTCTCCCTCATTGCAAGGCGGAGTGAGGCAATTTCTTCAAGTGCCTGTCCAACATATGCCCATGGATGCCTCTCAGGTCCTGTGGACAGACGGAAAGGAGAGAAAGCTATTATAGTCTCATTGAATTGTGTGAAAAGTTTCTCAAGAAAATTACTTGTAATTTTTGGAAGTTCAGTCACAGAAATTCTTGGGATGAAAGAGCAGAGTTAGCAGCAAACATAACAAATCAGAAGTTGTGCTACAGATAGCTTTTCCATTTTTTCCCTGTCTTTCTCAGGATTCTGAATAGAACAGGAACTCTTTACTTTTAATAGCTTTGAACTCGTTCAAATAATGTATATGTTGGAAGACTGAAAGAAAGAGAAAAGAAATTAGGGACAAAATGCAATTTCAGTTAGGCTTAGCAGGTCACCATGACCTAATCCTTTCTCCCTATCTTCCAAGTCTTTGAGTCTTGGGAATTAAGAGGAAAGGATGAATTAGGTGGTATTATGATGAATTATGATGACAGTGACTTGAGACAAAGAAGACTCTTCTCTCTTCCTGCTCTTCTTACTCTTCTTGTATTGCTGAATATAAAGATATTTCTTAGGCGGAGGAAACAACAGCCTTTTAAAATGTAATTGTTGAAGAAGAGGTGAGCTACTAGGCTCCCAAAGACTTCACAAATCAAAGAGCATTTCAGTGACAGTCGTGGAAGAAGAATTTGGAGGATGCTGGAAAGTTTACTCATGTGGAGTGAGGGAGAAGCATACTTAGCTTCTGAGGGCCTTGAAGCTAGACAGACCACATGCGTTTATGAGTAGTTCTTGATTTATGAAAAGTCAATCTCTCTTCATCTCATAATTGAAAAATTACTGAGATTTATTTTTTTTTTACTTTCTCTTTGTAGGGCTAATTCTGATTTTACAATGTCAGTGATTTAGGACTAATTCTACCAGGGTAAAAGATGCTGTGCCAGTGCAGAAACAGTTTCAGTGAGCTGATAATCAGTGTGTCTAATTGACTGTTCATCTTCTTTCTTGGGCTCTTTGCCTGTCTCTGCCACTGTGTCATTTCTGAAAGAACTTCTTTGCCTCAAATTAATGTCCACGTTGTTTAGTTTTTAGGTAGCACTGCGTGTGCTTTAGGGCTCAAGTAACTCATCTATGAAAGTGTGCCAGGTAGCAGTTACTATATGGCCACAAATTGTTTGTACTAATTATTAAAGCAGCCTCAGTAAAACTCATTTTACATTACCAATATTGTACAGTAATGAAAACATTGAACATATTTCCGTGATCTTTTTGTGATGAACTTTGTTCTGCGTATGGAAATCTCTATTAGAGAAGTTCAAGTTTTTGTCCTCTTTGCAGGTACTGAACTTATTTCTACATGGCAGTGTACAGGCCTGATGATTCATTAGAGAATTGGTGGCTGAATATCTGCAGAGGCCACCACTCCTGCTATCTCAACATTCTTAATTTTAAAATCACAGGAAAAATATTTGTCTCCTGGCTATTAAGTGTATACACTTGCTAAGATAACTGTTAGTAGCCAAACTGCACATTGTCTGTTTTCAGTTGTTTTCAGACTGTTTTTTCCATTTGGATGCTCAATGCAATATACTTCTATTCTCTGCATTCTGTTAGGCATTCAGTTCTGATGTTTCAAGCTCAAGGTTTCTTGTTTATGCGCGTACAACTACCTGGATACATGAGTATTTACCACCTTGGGGCATTCTTGGCTTTATCCTCATAAGTGACCTTTGCTGTTTGCTGTTTTGTGACTGAACACACAATTCTGGCTTCAAAAGTTTCTTTTAGGTCTCTGTAAATACTGAATAAACTGCTGCTATCATGAAGCATTTGTGGAATCAATGTTACATGAAACTTCTGGCTGACTTTCATACCCTGTCTGTTTGATAAATGATGTACTGTGATTGTTTTATAATCGTACTGAAATGCATACACTAGCAGGATAATCTAAATAGATGTTTAGAACTTGCACAATCAGGAATTTGACCATTGGTGTGGCACATTTTCTTATCAGAAAATTAAATTTCAGTCCAAATGCACAAAGTGGTTCTTCACAAGAAATATTAGCCTATTTAGATCTCCAATTTTCTTAAACTTTAAGCAGATGAAGACCCAATGGGGAGTGCAAACCATAGAATCATAGAACGGTTTGGGTTGGAAGGGACCTTATACGTCATCTAGTTCCAACCCCCCTGCCATGGGGAGGGACATCTTCCGCTAGACCAGGTTGCTCAGAGCTCCATCCAACCTGGCCTTGAACATTGCCAGCGAGGGGGCATCCATAACTTCTCTGGGCAAGCTGTTCCAGTGCCTCACCACCCTCTTGGTGAAGAATTTCTTTCTTATATCTAATCTAAACCTACCCTCTTTTAATTTAAAGCTGTTACCCCTTGTCCTACCACTCCATGCCCTTGTAAAAAGTCCCTCTCCAGCTCTCTTGCAGGCCCCCTTCAGGTACTGGAAGGCTGCTATAAGGTCTCCCCGGAGCCTTCTCTTCTCCAGGCTGAACAGCCCCAACTCTCTCAACCTTTCCTTGTAGGAGAGGTGTTCCATCACTCTGATCATTTTGTGGCCCTCCTCTGTACCCACTCCAACAGGTTCATCATCATGAGTAGGTTCTGAGTTAAACAGAGGATCACAGCTTTAGTTAAAAATTCATACATTGTTTTCACCACTGTAGATGCTGGCCAGCATTCTGATTGGTGCTGCTATCAATGATCTGTAAAACTGAGGTCCATGCAGACTAGTAGCTAGAACAAGAAAGTGCCATTCAGAAGACATTGTCTGGAATACTTGTCCTGAAAACACTGGCTAAGTTACTACACGGCTCTACAGGAATGGAAATTCTGTCTATTACTGAGTAATGGTGTTTTTTCAGGTGCCTGAAATATGCCGAGAGTGTTGACATATGTTGTTGCCTTGTAGTCAAGGATTCCCATTTCTGCTATGACTGACAAACTCCATAGTTGTGAGACTTTACTCCCATGATACTTCTCAGCAGCTTGTCTCCAGCTCTTTTTTTGATGAGCTGATACCCATGTTCTGTGGCTTTTTCACACTGCCAGCTCTATGGCCATAAAACTGGAAGTCCTGATTCTTGCTAAAAAGTGTCTTCTTTCCCCATAGCTCGAATAGCAGACTTTGACTAGCTTTGCCTTGACAGTAATATTCTGTGATGGTGATGCAGAAAGAAAAAGGGACTCCAGACATCCAAGCAGGCTTCTAAGAGTCAGCTGCTTCAAGTTTTGCTGGCAGTTTGCCGAATTTACAGATTTGTTTTGAAAAGATTCAGCTGATTTTTTTTTAAATAGACATTTGCTTTATTTTAAGAATTTTTTAAGGATGACTTCTTCCGAATGGGAGTAATTTTTTGTTCCGCATACCCTAGTGAAAAATCTAAATATATCTTAGTTGCAAGACTCTAGGAACCCATGATTTGCCTTACTCCTGTTTCTTAGAGAAAATTGATTGGCTACTTTAAGAAAGTATTGGGAAATCCACCTACTTTTGTGCTCTTTTTAGTATTAAAAAGGTCAGAATAAGGCTACCTGGGGACCTGCAGAACTTACACGGCCCCATTTTCCATGGTTGAGGGATATTAAGAAACATCCGTTTTCTTTTTGTTGTTTGCATAGCATCAGAACAGACTGGCAAATGCAAAAATGTAATACAAAATGTTGTAACATCATTGTGGATCTTTTAAATGTATTTATAACGAGTAGGTCATTCTGTACGGGACTAATGTCAATGCTTAAAAAAAATTTTAAAAATTAAATTTGGAAACAACTTCACTCAACCCTCCTAGTAAACTGAGTTATTTGGCATTGTTTCCTACATGAATGACCTAAGCTAGCTAGGGGATGCACTTTAAATTCTTATGGGCATTTACTTAATTAAATTCTCTTTTAGTGTAATTTGAATAACCGACAATAACAAAAAAACACTATGAAACATGAGTGATTTTCAGCAATTAAAATAGTTCTGGTATTTTAAAAATTATAACATATTGACATTTACTAGCGTTTTCCATTAAATGTGCCAAAAATAAGATGAACTTATAATGTGTCCCCAAATGATAAATCAGTGCCTGTTACAGGTTTTGTAAGATACGACTTTACTCAATTTCACCTTGCAGGAGTAGTGCTGGGAAAGATTTATTTTTCAGGAGCACCTGTGTTAATCCTCTCTCTGTAGAGTTGCCAGCCTGGCTGAGAGGAAGAAAATAAAAGAGAAAGTGAAGGCCAGAAAGGAAGAAGGAATGAAGCATGAAGTTATAGGCAATTCTACTGCTGCTAAATGGGCCCAGTTTTTAGTACAGCTGGTACTGAGCTTGTAAGCATTTGAAAGGAAAGAAAAAGTAATTTTTTAGATCTACAAAAAGGCAAATATGCCTTACTGTTTCAACTAGATAAACACATTATGTACTCTATGTCATCTAATAAATGAGCCTTTGGAATCTCTAGTATTTGTTTTGCAATTCTTTTGGCTAAAATTTCTCTCTGTGAAAGGTCTTGTCAGACAGTCTGAGCAAAATCTCTTTAATTTTAAGTAAGATACAGGTTTTTCATAATTGTGCAAAGAGAATTAAAAAAACCCTTAAACATCTAACAATCTTTGTCATACCTGCAAGAGGTCTATAAAAGGTGACCTCATATTTCGTCTTTAGATTTGAGGTAACTGTTGGAACTGGTTACTGCTTTTGGTCTGCACTTGTATGTCCTGTGGCTTCCGCAGAAACATTGTCATGTTGAATTATTTAAATTCTGCACCAACAGGAGTGTTAAGTAAAAAGGTGGTAATAGGAATAAAATATCCAGCTACCCAGTTTTAAGCCAAACTTAGATGAGATCAGGATTCTGATAGCTTAAATTGCATGGAGTATGACATTGCTGACAGAATGTCATACCCACCTCGTGCAAATAGCGTGAAGGTGTAGGTTAGCCCATGGTTCTTTTTATGTAACTGTCTCAGCTATCCCACAATATGCCCAGTGAGAGCTTTGGAAATCTCAGCCCTGTAAGTCACCTGATTAATTATGTAATCGGTTTCACTTGTGGATATTTATTTTAAGAAAAACAAAAGTAATATTACAACAGTGTGCATTAAAACAAGATTTGGAACTTTAGGCATGGTATTCACTTTATACCTTTGAATTATTCCCAAAGAATGTGAGAAAGAAAAGGATTATGCAAATTGGACAGTCCCAGCTTTTAAATCCAAGACAAATGAACGCCTCTATAGTTGAAGTAAAAGGAAGAATGAAACATATCTGAAAAAAAATGGACTAGATAATGGTACAGGTTGATGTGAATCATTACATCTGAGTTCTTAGATCTGACCTTTACTGACTACATTACAGACAACTCTGATTTTTGAATGTGAAACACAGCTGAGCTGGAGAATTAGTGTAAGAAATTTGATATGACACTAGCTTGCACTTTGATATTCTAAGTATTTTTTTTCTGAAAGATTTAAGAGAAATAAAGTTACATGATCATTTTTTAAGCTTGTGGATGTGTCATAATAATTCAGATAAGCTATATTTAATAGGACATCTTTACTATCTTCCTTATGCTTCATTATATTATCCTACGTCTGCACTTTATGCCATGCTTATCATACAGCTGACATGCATCCCATGCCTACATTTTTCTCTATACAGTACTGCCAGAATTTGTGTGTACCCTAAGATTTTAGAACAGCTTTTTAATCCATTTGAGGATGGCGACTTAGGCAAACTGAATTTACTGTTCAATGTACTCATAATGGTAGGAATGGCAGGAAAAAGAAATGTTTCAAGTTAATGTGGTTTCTTTACACACTCTTGACCTTCAAAACTCTTTAAAATTGTAATCGTTCAGGGGTTTGGGTTTTGTGAATTAGGAACAATCACTGAGAACTTATTCAGATAATGTGAAAATTAATATAAGGGCAGCATTCCCATTGGTGAATATCTTACCTAATATTGCAGGATCTGAAAAAATTTAGGGGTTTTGTGGTATAGAAAGAATAATAACTTCTTCAGTGCCAGTAACATATATGCATGTTTTCCAGATTTCCTAGGATTTAATTTTGCAGTGAAAATGTATTTATATATTGAAGAAGTCAGAGCTTAATTCTGTGACCTTTACTCACAAAAATACATCTTCAGAGTGAATGGATATACTTGACTGGAGAAAAACTGAAAGTCTGAACATGTAGGTTCCTCATACTGCCATATCCAGACTAAAATAGTCTAAGCACAACAATAGTATTTCAAAGTACTAAATGCTTTACAGTCAACTTTCCAAAACTCCTCAATCTCTACAACCCCTCTACTTCAGAAAGAACCCACAACCAAACCCAACCCCAACCTAAATCAAAACAAAATGAACAAACACCGCCCCACCCCCCCCACCTTCTTTAGGAAACATTTAATCTCTTATTTGCTCATCTGCAGAATGAGTTTCTGAGAAAAACATAAATTGTTGCTTCACTGTGACTGTCTGAAATATTATGGTCATTCCATAAAAGGTTTTTCTTTATTCAGTTCTTTTCTTCTTTAGTTATTTTACTTCTTAAGGATGGGTTTCTGCACTTTGCAGCCCGATCATAGAATCACAGGTTGGAAAAGACCTATGATCAGGAAGTCCAACCATCCGCCCAACACCACCATGCCTACTAAACCATGTCCTGAAGTGCCATATCTACACGTTTTTTTGAACCCCTCCAGGGATGGTGACTCCACCACTTCCCTGGGCAGCTTATTCCAATGTTTAACCACTCTTTCAGTAAAGACATTTTTCCTAATATCTAATTTAATCCTCCCCTGATGCAGCTTCAGGCCATTGCCTCTCGTCCTATCGCTAGTTTCCTGGGAGAATAGAATTCAAATGGGGAAGATATCAAGCAGATTCTGTTCCTTCTGTTAGAAGGCTCACAACTGCCGAACAGAGACATTCTGAAAAACCTTAATTTAATCTGCCCCTCTTATTAAAAGATATCCGTACAGAAATTTATTTGAAACCAGTCATTTACGAACAGAATTGAGCCCAATTTTCAGAGATGCTAAGCCCCAGTACTCCTAATTATTTCATCTGGAGCTGTGAATGCTCTTCTCTTCTGAAAAATCAAGCCTTAGAAGTTCGTAGTATGGGAAAATAAAATGTCTACAAAGAAAAGTGGGAAGCGCTTGTGTTGTGACATTAAATTCTAGGTCTAATGTTGTGCTGGGAATAGTTATTTACACTGCTGGTAAATTTCATATCGGAAAAGTCCACTGAGAATACTCTCCCCAGAACCCCGTCTCCCAGAAAAGCCTAAAACGCTGTAAACTTAAAATTCCTACGTTTTTTTTTCTACGTATGAAGTTTCATTAACTGTATTCATGAATGCCTATACAGATGTAGATGTACAGGTGTATGCATAGAAATCTATGGCTATATATCATGTATGAAGTGGAACTTTACATGCAGATATAAACCTTGTGCTATTGAGACATTCACATTTATCCAAGTCCAGTTCCTGTTGGTACTAAAAGCAAAATCCTGAACTACTTATTTGGATACCAAACTACTGATCTAGGTTCCGCACTTCTCAGACTCTGTTTCCCACATCAGTTAGCTGAGTCACAGAACCAATAAATTCTCAATGATCAAGAAAGCAATATAAACTGCTAGCAATATCACAAGATAATTTGCTATGTATTAAATACACATGATAGATTACAGTGACATACTCAACTACCAAGTTACGCAGTAATACTTTGGTAGCTGGGTAGCTTCTAAAAATCCCTCTAGTTAATTGGTTCAAAGTCACAGGGACTCACTTTTCTAAGTTACTTCACCACTTCTGAAATGTTTCCTAGCTAAACTTGTCAAAACATGTGCCATTATAAACTTCAGCAAGTTTAAATCCTGAGATATCTTTGTGATGTTTAAACAGCTGTTTCACCACTACTAATTTTAATTAAAATGTACACTCTGAAAATAACATTGTGTAAAAACATGCTGATTGCTAATGTCTGAGTTACCTCCTGAGACAGGACATATGTTAGGAACCACTGTTTAGCAGTGACTTGATTGCATGCTGTACTTGATGGGGGCATTATGGAAATGTAAAAGCCAAGTGTTCACTACTACTGAAATGGCACTAATTCTGGACTGTTCAATTTATTTAAAAATATTGATTCCATTTTCAAAAGCAGTCTATCTCCATTTCCACTGAAATCAATGACAATAGGTCAACAGTTCATGTTTTCGAAAAATCACATTTTGATGATCACAAAGGATTAATTTTCTAATGAGAAGTTCCCTTCTGATCCCTCGTACCACCTGAATCACTAACTCCGTAATCTCACTCGTACTCTCGTGCTCTTGTGGGGGTCCAGTCTTTAAATAAGTGCTGGCTGAGGCCCTAATAAACTTCTGTTAAGAGTTTCTGAAACCTATCAGTTTATTTGGAAGACTGTGTTAATAGACTCCTTTGCTTCTGTTGTTTAGCTACTTCACAGTTCTATACTGTGCAATCATTACAATTACAGCGTATGCAATGATTTTATCTAAAGTCCCAGATATGCAGCTCCCAGTAGGGTGAAATAAATGCAAAGGCCTTTTCATGCGTTTTCTGAGGTCTGTAAAATAGCTGCAGCTGTTTAGTATAGTAAAGCCCCAAGTATCTACAGCACCTTAGTTGTTGGTTCTCACTCCCACAGGAACACCTTGAAACATCTTCATTGTTTTACATTATATACCTGTATTTCATAGCAAGATCAATAAAAGAAGAGACCACGTAAGATGCATTGTGTTTCCACAGTGTGAAGTAAATACGCAGAAGAATATCTAAGTCATTTTTAATATGTTATGAATTTAGATGGTAAGGTTTGGCTTTCACTGCCAAGAATGTATGTAGGTGTGCAGATGAGGTTTGGCTTCAGATGTTTGTGTCTCAGATATATAGCCCAAAGCACAAACTCAATGTTCCACACCATCTGTGGGATTTCTGGTAGACCTTCTTTGCACAGGCATCTGTGAAGATAAAGTGAGCTTTATTTTCATGTGAAACTCATGTAATTCTCAAATTTATCATTTTTGTGGTCTGTTTTTCATTAGAATAACTTAGTAGAACAGCATTAAATTAGTTCTACCCCATCAGAAAATGACAGTAGGAAGTTTAGCTTAACATAAATTCCAAGGGCAGACCATATGCAATTAATTTTTATTTTTAATTGCTTCCATAAACACACAAAGATTAAATTAGCAAAGCTGGTGTAGGTTTTTTTGGTTGTATGTGGTATTTTAACTAAATATTGAAGGACAAAAATGGAAAACAGAAATACCCAGGAAGCCCGCAGGTTTTAATTTATGTCGTGGGCCATGAGCATCAAAGAAAAATTAGATCTTTGAGATGTTTCTTTATGCATAAGAAGTTACCTCTATATTGCTTACTACAAAAGAAACAACATCAAATGCTAAAGCCCAACTAAGCATGCAGTACTGGAAGACTTACTTGTATTGCTTTTTGAATCAATTTTTAAAGTACTTTAATCTGAAATCACACAGAATCACAGAATGTTACAGGTTGGAAGGGACCTCTGTGGGTCATCTAGTCCAACCCCCCTTCCGAAGCAGGGTCACCTACAGCAGGCTGCACAGGACCGCGTCCAGGCGGGTCTTGAATATCTCCAGAGAAGGAAACTCCACAGCCTCCCTGGGCAGCCTGTTCCAGGGCTCCATCACCCTCAGAGGGAACAAGTTCCTCCTCATGTTCAGCTGGAACTTCTCTGCTTCAGTTTGTGCTCGTTGCCCCTTGTCCTGTTGCTGGGCACTACTGAAAACAGTCTGGCCCTGTCGTCCTGACACCGACCCTTCAGATATTTTTAAGCATTTCTAAGGTCCCCTCTCAGCCTTCTCTTCTCCAGGCTGAACAAGACCAGGTCCCTCAGCCTTTCCTCAAATAATTTATCTGAATTTAAAAAATTGAAAGTACATTGAAATAGATTCTGAATATTATGTAGAAAGGTATATTTCAGGCCACACAAAAGCTACGGAACAGACTGGCACATAACATGCTGTTTTCTCTATACATTGCAAAAAGTCATTAATTACAGTGTTGAAAGACTGAAGATTGTATAACAGCCTAGAAAAGGAAAACATTTCTTTACACCAGCAGTCCAGACTGAAATATCTTCAGTCTGAAGATTACAAGAGATGTGTTTGGTCAGTTTCATTTTCTAGGTAATATTGTCAGAAACGACAGTGCAGGTTTCTCCTACTGAAGGAAAGGGTTGGGGGGAGGGGGTATTTCTTTTTTGTTGTCGTTTGTTTTGGTGGATTTTTGTTTGTTGTTTATTTTGGGTTTTTTTCTTTTATTGGGTTGTGCATCTGCAAGCTCAAAAGACGTAGACAGCAAAGAAGGTGTAGGCCTATGCCAGAAGTACGGGGCAGCACAAATGCGTTTCTTGTCTGTTAAGACACAGTTCTGTAGGGATTCTCTGAGTGAGAAGTTAGAGCAAGCACTCGGTCTGATCTTCGGTGGCCTTTGTGTAGCAGAGAAGAGGTAGTTGCATTTTTCTTTTTGCTAGTTATTTGATAAAACCTTCTCATCATTACTTATTCACACTGAGACTTTTTCTGACTTTGGGCAACTGTTCCTTGTTAGAGGAAAGCCCTGCATGTTGAAGTGAGCCAGAGACCTGGACTTGTGTGTTTCTAACTTATCCTCTCCTCTGGAGTATTTGGCTTGACTTACTCAGGTCATGTGAGACAGAGAACCCGGGAGTAGGGACCGATCATGGAACAATGTACTTATGCATATGTGCTCTAATAGCAACAACAATGGAGCTGTATTTGTAATTTTTGCTCTGGGCGGAATAAGTTTGCTATAATTAAAAAGTGTATTTGTAGCTCGTTAAGTAGCTCGAATGAAAAACTTTCTGTGCAGCCAAACGTTTTTCTCCTCCAGTGTATGTTCTCAGTTGCCAATACGTAAAAATGGTTTTGTTGAGATTCTTATATATCAACTTTGAAGTGTGCTACCTGCTATGGCTTGTATAGACCAAACTCAACCACTCAAAGGTATTTTGGGGAGGTGGGTGTTTCCTGGTGTCCCAGTACAGGTCGCACTAGACAGATCACACTGTTGCATTTCATCCCTACAGAGGTAGTTTATGTGCCAGGCTGCTAGCTTTATCGCTGGACAATGTTTCGGTAGAGAGGAATGTTTTTCTAACTTTTTAAACTTTAGTGTAATAATAGATCTTATCTTTCACAGCTGCAGATCTATACGTTTGAGCAAACAGATAACAAAGATGAAGGCATATCCTATCAAACCACAAAATAAAATATATTATTTACAATTTCAAAATAAAATTATTCTTGGCTGTTCTACCATATCATTGTATTTTTTTCACTTCTTCCTCTCTGTTTCTCGTAGGCTGAACTGGAATTTCCCTTTGTTAACTTGAAATTTCTTGTGCTTCTGTTGTTACAGAGTTACAGATGTTACAGAGTTACAGATGCTGCCTCTTTATCCATCATACATTGAGAGATCTGAAACAGTATTCTTGCTAGAGCTGTCTTTATTGTTCCTCTGACAGCACTGTATTAAGACTAACAATAAACTGAATATGGCATGCTTACTCTGAATGATAGCTTCTGCTCAACTGAGTATAATTTTGCTTCATCTTCTTCCGGGCTACCAATGCAACTGGTTGTACTGCATATTACTTTAAAAGAATGGCTATCATAGCTGTTGGACTAGGTGTGATGCAGAAGGGATAAACATTGGGATGGTGACAAGGATCCTGAAGACCCTTGGAAAGATTAAGTAAGACTATTTCTGTTATCAGTTTTCCTAATCTGTTCAATTGGAAACATTATTTTCATATTTACTCTTTATGTCTGACATCATATTTGATGTAGTTTTAACCAAACAGATAAACCTAATTATATTCTGGGGCACTGGTGTTTGCTTTAATCAGCCAATGAAAAATGTGGAAAACGGATGACAAATTGAAAAGGGTTGAAGATTTACAACAAATACTTAGAGTCAAAAAACATAAGCTCTGTGATGACAGACAAACGAAAAAAAGAGTTTTAAGAGCTGCCCTTGTCACAGACTAAAAGCATATAATTAAACCAAAGCTTCTAGTGTTAGTGAATGAAAACTGGGTACAAAAACTGAAAATTGACCAACTGAGATCAAAAACAGTGTGCTTCTTTTCTCAAAGTAATTAGTGGTTGAAATAGCTTGACTGAGGAAGTGGGGGGGGGGTTATAAAAAAAAAAACAAACTTCATGAGTTTTTAAAAAGATATAGTCCAGTTCAATCAGAAGTTATAAAAGTTACGGTAGTAATTCTTGTTGTTATGGTAATAATGTCTTGAGAGGCGTCTGCATCAAAATGATTGTGCTGGCATTCAGAACTATGAATCAGCTACTACGTTCAAATTGACTTTCTTCTATTTGTTACAGCTCAGAATAATGTTCGCTCTCTAGATTTTCAGAATATTATGAGCTAATTAGTAACACTCTTGAATTTTCTGCTTTATTATTTAAGGAGAAATTTCTGTCCAACTAACCAAGGACTAAAAGAACAATTCCTAGCTTTTATGGCTACAAATAGATTCCTCAAATTGGATTTGATTTTAATTTCTCAGATCACATTTTAAGGCAATTACATAAAAGAATCAGAATAAACATTAATACATGAAATTCAGCACCGTTTTAGCAATTTAGGTTTAATATTACATCCTTTTGAAAGAAACTCTAGTTCATACCAAGCGGTAACTTTTTTCCCAGGATGGAAACTAACAGAAGGGAATAACAAATCTGAGAATAGAATAGTTCTTTAATATTGTAGTTTATTTTTCTTCTTAGAGTAGTTATCATCTGTACCATATAACTCATCAGTGGGAACAGTGTCTCTCAAATGTTAGTTTTACTGTCTGAAGCTATGTCCATCTGAAGAAATAAAGGTGATATAGGGACAACCTTTGTTGTTATTCATTATAAACATATGAGTTATAGTCATGTGTGCTATGAAAATTTACTATAAAAACAAGTTAAAAATACCTATGGAAATTGTCTTTATCAAAACTATCGTATTTATGTATTATCTTGAAAAAAAGCAGATGGTCTTGAAAATGCAGATGGGGACTGAAAATAATCAAACTGTATTCTTTCTAGCTATTTGTTGCTATTTGTACTTTTATTTTCAATACGATGTGAGTAATAATCCTGTTGCAATAACTTTGTGGACAAGCAATGGCCAACAGGAGATGTGTACAACTGGAGTTGCACGTAGCTGTTATCTCACTGTCATTTGAGTCCTTGAGAGCTAAGCCAATGTAGCCAAGAGAGTTGTGCATAATTTCAGGCTTTCCTACTGGTATAAGAGGAGGACCAGTCAGGGGATATTGTCTCATACAGGTTTATGATGTGACCCACAGGACAATGAGAGAGGCAGGTAGACTGAAGAAGCAACATGTGGCAAATGAACACACCCGAGTCCTGTTGCTCTGTGACAGCTCAGTTAAGTTTGACGAATGATTACTCTCCAAGGAGTCTCTGGCTTTTACAAAATACTTTGGACAAAGAACTGTTGCTGTAAAAACAGATTGAGGGAGAGGGACACAGGGACACAGAAAGTAGCAGTAAGGTAAGAATAACTTGTGTTTGTGGGGTTTTTTTGTTTGGGGGATTTTAATTTTTTATTTATTTTATGACTGGTCAATTATCACTTATGTTTCTCAAGTTTCTCAACATTTATGGTAAATTACATGTATTCTGAAAGATTATTAAAGGTTATTAAAGCTGCTTTAAATTTTGTTGTGGATTAAAGCTTTCCCACCCAACAAATAAAATTAGTTAAAAATAAAGTGTTTTGCAGTATCAACACAAACATTCAGCACAAGCCATCCGGCTATTTTCTGTTGAGAGCAGTTAGACAGAAAGGCTTTTCCACAGAGTAAATGTAAGAAGAATGAAGAATAGAGACTGAGATTTTCATTTTTAAAAGAAAAAAACAGTCCTACATAGAATGGCAGGGGTTTTTTTTGCTTTTGTTTAGTTTACATCATGCAAGGAGCTATTATTTAATATTTGTGAAATTCATCATAAAAAAAAATATTAAAACAGGCAACTTTGGTTTTTTAATGTTCATGGTGCAGTGTGCTGTAGCGTGGGCAAAGCCTCCCAGTTTTTCTGTATTGGGGTATGCCTCTGCGTTCAGCGCGGTAAGGGCAAAGATTCTGTCACTGCAGTTTTTTCAGTCCTTGGTATTCCGGAAAGGTTCCCATAGAAGTGCCAAGAATCATTGTGGCAACTTTGTTGTGCCATGACAAAACTCCATAGAAGAACTCAGAGAAGTAAGGAGATGGGTCAGCAGAACTGCTACCTTGGTCTTCCGGAGGGCAGCCTTTGGCCTGTTTAGGAGCCTGGTTGACAGAGTCCCTTGGGAGGCAGTCCTGAAGGGCAAAGGAGTCCGGGAAGGCTGGACATTCTTCAAGAAGGAAATCTTAAAGTCCGTCCTCATGTGCTAAATGATGAGCCGGCAGGGAAGAAGACCAGCCTGGCTGAACTGAGAGTTCTAGATGGAACTTAGGGGAAAAAAGAGAGTTTTTCATCTTTGGAAGAACCAGCAGGCAACTCAGGAGGACTGCAAAGATGTGAGGTCATGCGGGGAGAAAATGAGAAGAGCCAAAGCCCAACTAGAAGTTAATCTGGCTGCTGCTGTAAAAGACACTAAAAAATGTTTCTATAAATATCAACAAAAGGAGGGCTAAGGAGAATCTATGTCAAAATCTTATATTATACTCAATTGTATACATCAGTAACTTCAACTATTCTCTTTTACAGGTGTGATTACTGAATTTGATTGAGATTTGAAAACATAACAAACAAGCCAGCTAGAAACTCAGCTGTCGCCCTGTATCCTTAAATGATGTCTAAAAGACCATCCTTATCCTTACTTACATTTTTCAGACTGTTCAGTACTTTGTGTTTATCTGTGATTTACTTTCTATAAACTGATCAACATTTTGATAGAAATAATGATTCTTAGGTGATTGAAACCAGGCAGCAAAGGAAAGTCAGGCAGATGTTTGTTTATGCTCCAAGGCAATTTATTGTTTCTTAAATTTGGACCTGAAATCATACAACCTGATTTTGCTTTCCATATTTTGAATGTTTTGTGGAGAAGTGAGCACTTTTCAAAGAAGCCTTTTTTTTTTCCATAGTATTGTATTATCGTCTTTGACCAAGTTCTTGCAGTGTTTATCCACTTCATCATTTTTCCATTTATGATTCAAAAAACCATTTTTTGTAGGCTTTGAATTTATTTTTGGGTGGGTATCACTGGAGCACAAATACACTTTTCCCACCGCTAACTTTACATATTACAAGTAATTTTTGTTGGTGAAAAATACATCCCATCGGATCCACCGGCCCAAGAAAGGCAAGGTAGCTGGTGCTCCATGTGCGCAGGTCCTGTAGCAAGGCTGAAGATGTACTCTCAGAAGGCGCTCACATAAAAAGCGCACATATATGCTACGTATATACACTTCTACAGAAGCATGGTTGGCCACACAGATTGCGGATGGGCGCTCACATTAACACAGCACCATTGTCCTCATCCTGCTTGCCTCTGTGGCTGAGCTGGATGCAATCCCACAGGGGAGAATATCTACGTATGTGCGAGGCAGATCCCTCTAGCAGCCAGATTTAGACAGTCCATCTGACCAGGAGCTGCCCCTGGGTCTCAGTGTCCTCTGTTGCTGGCATATGAACATGCACACTCCTGAGGCCAAAGTCACACTCTCAGTGCTGGTACACACCAAGTCCTAATAGCTGACCCTGTGTGTTCTTAGAGACAGACACTCCTGCACACAGAGCCGGCCCTTACAGATCCACTCCCCCCCTCGCTTCCAGGCTATTTCACCTGTTTACCAGCTAATCCATCTTGATCATTGCTAGTGGTCACCCACACACTCGCACGCCCACACTTGCTTGAGTCACTGGCACCACGGATACATGGGCTTTCCAGCCCATGGTCTGACTCCAGTGGCTGCACTCATACTGCCATACACACATACATGCAGAACAGAGAGCCCCTCACCCATAAAACCCAGCAAAAAAGTTAGAAAGGAATTTAATAAGAAGATAGGACAGGTTGCACTGATCAGACACAGGGCTTGGCCAGACAAGTGTACAGACCAGACCACTCTTTTACATGTGACCTTTTTATTACCCTCTATTTGCCCGTTCGTGTTCCTCTCCCAGATCACCTAAGCCCTTCCCTTGTCACACCTTTGGTTCTTCCCCTAAGCATCCTATAATAAGTCCTGTGCAATCCCAAACTGCTTTTCCTCGGCATTCCATAATGTGTTGCACCCCTAGGCAGCAACCCTTAGTCCAAAATGTAATTGAGAGAGGTGCTCTAGATGACTCATTGAGATGGTTTTCACACCTTGAGCCTGGGGCTGGGTCTAGACCCTGGCCCAGATGGGGTGTTCCTTCCTCTGGAGTTGTTGGTTTGGGTCCCTGCCTGCCGTTGTGCCCCTGTGCTCCTGTGGGCTTGTACAGATTGAGCATTTCTGGAAATCGTAGACTTTTTGATATAAGAAATCTACACAGCCAGGATTTGCACTCCTGAACTCTAAAGAATATAAACATCTGTACAAAAGGCATAATGAATGGAATACAGGAGGGCCCTGCAGAACAAAGGGAATGTTGACTCCTTGCTTCTTCTTTATTCCTACATTTTATTCCACAAGACCACTTTCAGCTCTGTTACATCAGCGTTTTCATGCTTCTCTGTCTGCAGATGACCCCAGACCTTTCTTCAAGTTGCCTTTCTGTTTTAGGAATAATACATAATATAGCCTCTTCTATAGAAGCAATGACTTTCAATTACTCTTCCAATACTGACTTCAGTCTGTCTTACCTGTCTGATTTTGTTTCATCAGTCTTTTAATATTTATTTTGTCATTTTGATGAGTCCATGTTCTTTCCTAGATTAGAGCTGTCATTTTTAAGATCTTTAAATAAAATGCTTTCATTTATATTGACCTTCAAGTGTTGTAGATATTATGAGACACCTAGGGAAAGTAACCCTAAAGTAACATCTTCAGATGTTGGCATTACTCTTTTTTCAAGAAGGCAGTGCTGGACGTGAAAAGATGATGGGACAGGGACATAGGGACAAAGCATACAGACAGCATATACTGTCCCAAATGCTAGATTTGAAGAATTTTTAATTGTCAAATCAGTAGGTTCACGAGCTTCACTCTGGTTCCAAAACCACCCTCTTACAAGAGCTCTTGCTCAGTTACATTTTGGTAGACGAGAGATATATTGCTCTTCTTCCTTCAAGTTTTGGAGATCAAGACCAGCTGAGATCCTATGCATTATGGAAGCAAAATACTTGCAATTATCTAATTGTCAGAATCTTGCCCCATGCAAATCTCTGTCTCCTGTGAATTCCTGCAGTCTGGGTTTTACTGCCTCACACAAGGGCAAGTTGTACCTGTAGATCTTGCCATCCAGCCTGTTCCTGTTCTTTATGGAGTTGCATTTAGTTACACTAGCTTTACTCGCCAGTTTAGTCTTTTAGCACAGGTACAGCCAGTTGCTGTAGATGTGCCCTTGCCTTTTCAATGGCAGTAAGTCTGGCAATATCGCTGACTGCTTTCCCATCCTCTGACCTTGATCATGGACTTTCCAGGATACTAGGCTGGAAGGCACATAGAATAAATTTGTGGTTTTGGAAGTATGGCACTGATTAATACATAAACAGGCAAGATCAATTGTGTTAGAACTGATTTCCATTCAAAAGTCATTGTCTTTTATGTTTGCCTCTGCACTGTGTGCCAGGACTGCTTTTCTGTATAATAATTAAGACATCCATGCTGTTATTTTCACCATGATTGTCAGTATAATCATTATGACTTTTATGCATAACACATGCAAGAGAGGAAAAAAGAGTCATTATCAAATAAAGGTTTTCTCCCTTTTAATGAAATAGTAAGGAAAAGCATAATAATGACAGTTGAGAGAAGACTGGTAGATTTGGGGATTTCTATGATAACAATTAAAGAGTTTTTTAAATCTAAGAGACATAAACAATACAAAGCTCAGTTGCCGAGGTAGTTCTTAAAATTACAGAAATGCTAACCTCAGTAATGTTTGTAGGTGGCCTAGAAGTACCCGCAGTTATTAAAATTAGAGGATACAAATATTCAGGTTTGATCCTACAGCTTCAGTCTTGCTACTTTTTAAATTTGAGACTCCTGCTTATAGCACCTATGTTATTCTGGGCTGTACTAAAAAGCAAGAGAAGCTGTAATATTCTTCACTGAATAATCAAAATTCATGTCCTCCTACGTATATATACATAATATTGGGCTATAGTAAGATATTGTTGGTACATGAAAATCTTAGATTTAGAGCAAAATGAAAGTTGTTCTGTCAGGAAAGACAGGTATATTTAGAGACCACTGTTAAACAAGAGGTTGATTTTTGGAAGGATTATTGTTTTAACAGTACAGTGTTTCATTAAATGTAACAAGTCCTGTTATACATGTATGTATATGTATATATATTATGGAAGCAAAATACTTGCAATTATCTCATTGTCAGATATATATAGATAACATATGTGTTATATATATATATGTTATATATAATATCTCCTGGGTTCAGCTGGGATAGGGTTAATTTTCACAAGAAGCCAGGAGGGCTGACCCAAATGAGCCAATCAAATGGGATATTCAGTACCATGTGACATTGCGCTTGGTATTTAGGTAGGGAAGATGCCTGGGGAGGGTGGTTCGCTATGTGGGAGCAAGCTGAGCGTTGGGTGGTAAGAAAATTGCACTCTTTATGTAACCAGAGTGATAGAATCAGTTGACCATAAACATGAACAACGCTGCTATGTCCCTTGTATCTGACGAAAGACTTGTATCTGACATGGACACCTGAATGTCAAAAATCGTTTAAAGAACTTAAAAAGGAATTAATGATGGCCCCTGCTTTGGGTTTACCCGATTTAACCAAACTTTCTGAACTGTTTGTCCATGAGAGGCAACATCTGACCCTTGGAGTGCTGGCACAACGTCTGGGATCCTGGAAGCGGCCAGTAGGGTACTTCTCTAAACAACTTGACAACGTGAGTAGAGGATGGCCGGGATGTTTGCGCGCTGTGGCAGCAACGGTATTGCTGATTCAGGAAGGTCAAAAATTGACTATGGGCCAAAAGATGGTGGTGTATGTACCACACATGTTGGTAACTGTTTTAGAATAAAAGGGGGGTCATTGGCTATCCCCCAGCAGAATGCTGAAATATCAGGTTGTCTTGCTGGAGCAGGACGATGTGGAACTGAAAACCACAACCATCGTAAATCCAGCAATGTTTCTGTCGACGGAAAATCCGACAGAAAATCTAGAACATGACTGCCTGCTAGCTGTTGAACAAGTCTATTCCAGCAGACCTAACCTGAGGGATGAGCCTCTGGAAAATCCTGATTTGGAGTTGTTCACGGATGGAAGCAGCTTTGTCAAAGAGGGAAGACGAATGGCCGGATACGCTGCTGTCACCACCACCAAGGTACTGGAGTCAGGAACGCTGCCTGCAAATACCTCAGCACAGAAAGCAGAACTGGTGGCTTTGAAGCAAGCCTTGCGAATGGCAGAAAGAAAGAAGGTAAATATATGGACTGATTCCAAATATGCATTTGATGTGATTCATGCTCTTGAAGCCATCTGAAAAGAAAGAGAACTGCTCTCAGCCCAAGGATCATCGATAAAACATAAAGAAGAAATCCTTCAGCTCCTCGAAGAGGTGCAAAGGCCAAAGGAGGTGACGGTAATACATCGTAAGGCTCATCAATTTGGTCAGACAACTGTAAACATCGGTAATCGATTGGCGGACAAAACGGCAAAGGAAGCTGCGGAACAAGGTATCCTTGCACTAGTACCAGTAAAACAGATAAAAATCCCGAATCTGAAACCAAAATATAGTAAATTGGATGAGCAATTGGTGGAACAATTAAAGGCATCACAAAATACAGAAGGGTGGTGGGTAACACCAGAAAAACAGGTAATAGTAACCCCGCAAGTCATGTTAAAACTTGTGAAAGAAAAGCACATGGGGTGTAGATGCTATGGTCTCGAGCCTAAAATCATCTGCAGTGTGTGTAAGAATGACAGGAGTAATTAAATCTATAGTAGCCAAGTGTCCTATTTGTCTCAAAAATAATCCCTTAAATCAGAAAAGGGCACACTTAGGAGCCACAAAGCAAGGTAACTCCCCAGGAGACTATTGGCAATCTAATTTTTCTGAACTGCCCGGGCAGAATGGATTCAGGTATCTATTAATATTAATTGATACTTTTTCTGAATGGCCAGAAGCCTTTCCTTGTCGCACCAACAAAGCGAGAGAAGTAGTTAAAATATTGTTGAAAGAAATAATACCAAAGTTTGGGGTACAAATAGGCATGTCTTCCGATAGGGGACCATATATTGTGGCAGAAATAGTTGAACAAGTAAATAAAATTTTAAGAATAAATTGAGATTTACATACCCCCTGGAGGCCACAATCAAGTACAAAAATTGAAAGAATGAACCAAACATTAAAAAGCCAAATAAGTAAAATTTGTCAAAAAGTATCTTTAAAATAGCCACAAGATTTACCATTAGCACTCCTGAGAATCAAAATTCAACCAAGATCTAAAGATGGTGTAAGTACATACGAAATCTTGTATAGCAAACCTTATCAAACTCCTTTAATCCCAGGGGATATGAAAATAGCAGGGGAAACAGATTTAAAAATGTATTTGATTTCTTTAGGAAAAACCCTTGAAGCACTCCGAAAATGCATTGTGCTGACCAGATCGCTTGCTTTGGATACGCCTGTGCATCAGTATCAACCAGGTGATTTTGTGTACATAAAGACTTAAAACTCTAAACCATTGCAGAAGAAGTGGAAGGGACCTTTCCAGGTACTGTTAACAACTTACACTGTGATCAAAGTAAAAACGTGGAACTGTAGATATGCTACACTCGAGTGAAAAAGACCCCTTCACAAAAAGTAATCAATAAAGGTCCAGAGACTGCAAAACTAATTTAAAAATATGTCTAAAAGAGGGGCTATCATTATAAAATATGAAAAGAATGAATTCTGACCTGAAGACTGATGATGATGAGAACATTGTTTAAAGTATTAAAAGTGAAAACAAAAAGTAAAGATCGGCTGTCAATAAAAGAAGAACAGTTAATATACTTCCCAAGAACTCTGGAAGAAAATTGGCTTGACAAAATTTTCAATGGATTGGGGTGGAATCTGAGTTCCTGAGTAAAATCCTTAATTAGTACTGAGCTACATTTGTTAATCGTATTTATTATTGTTTAAAAAGGAACTCACCAATAAAACAGCCTTCGATCAAATGATTATTCAGACAGTAGCCAAAAAACAAAATTTAAGTGATTCAGTCACGACGCTCCCACCATCATATAGTGGATAGCGGATAATTGAATTGTTATAAAATCATTATTGACAGTAGAATATTTAATTAGTATATAACTAAAATATAATTTAATTTAAGATGGAAGTATTGAAAAGATAATTATTTCGAAACTTCCAAAGGGGGGAAATGTAACCAGAGTGATAGAATCAGTTGACCATAAACATGAACAATGCTGCTATGTCCCTTGTACAGCCCTACCCATCTGGACATTAGGTCTAGGAACAGAGGGTCTAGTCTCTAAGTAACTATTAAATGTTAAACAATAGTAGTGAAGGGGATTTTTAATAGAAATAGCATTACCTAATAGTTGCAGGTGCATATATAGTACCTATCTATTGTGTAAATTAACTGAAGCAGAGAGTCTTGCATCTCTACACAAAGGGGTTAGTTTTTGATAGAGGCTAGAAGTCGCCTAGAACCAGTCAAGACGACCCCGCTGTGTGGATGTGAGCCAGAAGAGAAATGAGTTTGCGCAGAAACTGTGATGAAGAGGATGAGCCTTCATCTTGGACCCCCGATGACCACCACTAGGAGGCACTGCGCAAGCGCAGCTGGGAGGAGTCTATGGAAACGACTTCTTGGAACTGATTTTAATATGAAAGGAATAGGTAATGCGTATGTATAGGTGGATTGTGAAACCTAATGAATATGTATATTTTTGATCTATACAAACTGCACAGAAAAATTGTGAGGTATGCATGTTTTGTGGAATTATCCCCCGTGCATCCAGCGCTGCAATAAAGAATGCCTGCCTTTTAACACTACATTGGTGTTACGAGGTTTTATTCCCGGATTTTCGGTGACATTTATATTCCTTTTATCAGTGTTCTTGTTGTTTTTGTCTCTCTTTGCTGTTCTGTTAAACTGTTTTTATCCCAACCCATGAATTTTGCTGTTTCCTTCCAAATCTCCTCCCCATCCCACCGGCGGGAGGAGGAGTGAGAGAGTGACTGTGTTGATTCTTTGTTGTCAGATGGGCAAAACTATGACATATTAAAAAAAAAAGTTACTAATGATCAGAAGAATTAATCCTTTTAATCATTAAGCTAAAAAGGTCTGAGGTCAAGGGAGAAGTTCAGATGTCGTCTCTGTAGAAAGTAATAGAATTTGTTCTATACTTGCTGTTACTTTGTTAATGCAGACATTTATCATGAATTTCAATGACTTTATGAGGACTTACAGAAGTCTAGCACTGTATCAAATGAAATTAAATTTTCGAGCTTCTTACAAGGTATTTTGGTTATGCATGATAAAGCTAGATGTCAACTTGGTGTTGGAGAATATTTGTTTTCTTGCAAAATATAAATGAAATTATCTCTGTCCTAACCAACATGGATAATATGTGCACATTTGCGGATGTGAATACCACCTACTGAGAAAAGCTATCATGCTACTTCCTGGAAAATGATCCAGTGAACCTCACTAGCTTTCTGAAATGAGATTGGAGATGAGGGCCGAAACCATGTTTTCTTCTGTGACTATACCCAATAACAGTCTTACTAACAGAGGTCCTAAGATTAACAACAGTGTAGTGAATTAAGGCTTTGGGGCTTTTAGCAAGGGAAAATAAGAAAAAAAAGTCACTAGCGACACTAAGCACAGAGTTATAGTTCTTTTCCTGAAGGCAAGCTATCCCAAAGCAAGTAACTTCTCTCTGAGAGGAAGAAACTTCTTCCAGAAATACAACATTTCCCATTGGTTTCAAGTATAGATGTGATGTGAAAACTGCTTCTTGAATGAACGTAGGCATTACAGGCTCTGACCCGTGTGTTCTGCATTTTTTGTTAATCTTTCTGTGTCAAGCACTAATGACTTTTCAATTGTCAGGCACTGATGACTTTTCCACAAGCTGTTGGGGTGGTTATTGACTCATTTGAGAAATCAAAGAAGCAATTAAACAGTGTAATTGTTCATCCTCTGTGTGACACTAATCAAGTTTATGGAGAGAGAAATAGGGAACAACAAACAGAAACAATGGGTTGAGATGGACTACTGACAGCAGATATCAGGACAAGGCTGCTTCTAGATACCAATTATCTGGTGCATACAGCACAATTTCCTTCCTCTCCCAAGGTTTTAAGGAGGAATGTGGAAAACATTGATGATGAAGAACAGCTAACCCCAGTTTTCTTCAGGTAAGGAAACGGGTGTTCCAGAGAACAAGAAACCAAAATGAAAAAGGGACTGGAGACAATGGAAAGTAGTAAACAACTGCAGTGTTTGAGACGTAGGATTATGTCTGCTAAAGAAATGGCTCACGATAGATTTAAGAGTTACAGTAGAAAATTGTAGGTAGAGGAGAATATATTGAAATTTACCAGAGTTTTGAAGTATATGGTAAGAAACATAATTTGGAACACTTCTAAAGACAACAGTGTTAAAAAAACATGCAAACAGTTGAGCTAATCAAGGCAAGGAGCCTCATATTTTCACTATTAAAGCTCAACATAACTTTCTCTCAAATTTTTATTCACATGATCAGTGAATTTTCTCTAACAACATTCAGCATTCATACTCTCCATAAACATTATTCAAATAGTCTAGTAAGTGACTTTTTATTTTAATAGCAGAAATATGCTTGTAAAATGTATATCTTCTGTAAAAATGGCAATATTTCCAATAGTACGTGCTGTAAGAATGAAAATGTTCATTTTAATTTGTGTTTAAAACTTCTAAAACTTTGAATGTCAAGTTTATAAGAACCTCATCACAAAAATTTTAAAAAGATTACAAATGTGTGTGGGGGCTTGTTTCTTTGGGTTTTTTGTACTCCTAATTTTTACACACTCAGTTATTGGGAAATCCTAGCCAGGTTGCAGGTTGAACATAATAAACTGAGCATAAAAAGCTGATATTCTATAAAATTATTTTCTAAACAATTTGTCCAATTTTTCATTAGAATGATAAACGTGTCTATAATATCTCCTTTTTTAACATGTTAAATTAATGTGAATTGGCTACATCAGACCTTATGTGTAAACAGATATCCCTTCTATGGAAAGCAAAACAACTGGAGTGTTTTTTAGGGATTGATGTGTTCTTTAAAACTGGGGCTCATTGCTTTCGTTGTCTTTAGTGAAGGCTGATGTTACACTTTTCAGTTACCCATTGTAGGTCTGACCCAGAGCTTGTTACGCTTGTGATTGTTTGATGTTGTCTTGCGTAGATGCCATTTCCCCACTCTGCCTCATTTTAGAGTTGAAGTGCAGGGAAAAGATGGTCTTATAAGATTTAGAGATATAATGTATTTTCAATAAACCAATTCTATTTTCCTGGAATTTTATTGATTTGTAAAGAGATGTTGGGAACCATATGCTTCAACCGTAGTGTCCATTTGCACGCATGCAGACTGAAAAGCATTATCGCAGGAGTTCTACATTTCTGCATTCCAGGGCTTTAAGCTTGTGTCTCTCCATAAAAATTGAATTGTTTTAGAGTAAAACCAGTTAAAAAAAAAAAAAGTCTTTCCTTTGTGACACTTCTTCCCCCCCCCCCC
>Ga0065711_1002951_pt1 | contig 30698 bp, 21 predicted proteins | sample Hoacrofraction12_FD_59098 | JGI IMG/M metagenome (GOLD analysis project Ga0065711, IMG submission 59098) | Hoatzin crop microbial communities from Cojedes, Venezuela - Epithelial fraction 12 v2 (version 2) | ecosystem: Host-associated > Birds > Digestive system > Esophagus > Crop | place... | reverse complement strand
CCCACCTGGACAAGGTCCTGTGCAGCTTGCTGTAGGTGACCCTGCTTCGGCAGGAGGGTTGGACTAGATGACCCACAGAGGTCCCTTCCAACCCCTACTATTCTGTGATTCTGTGATTCTGTGTAAACGGGCATTTTACCACTAGTGGGAAAAAAAAAAAAAATATATTTTCTAGCTTCTGTTTTCTCCTCCATTTAATTACCCATTTTCCTATTTCATATGGGGTCCTAACAACACAATTATGAATTTTGAAATACTGATGGATAGATTTCTACCACCCCAAGGGGAAAATGTAGATGCCCTAATTAGAAGTTTATTGATGCATTTCCTTATATTCTGAATTATCCCACATAAAGTTTCAGATTGTTTTTCTTTGCAAAACCACATAAATAAATAATATTTCCTGAGGGCGTTTATTAGTCAGGCCACACTCCTGGCAGTTAGATAATGAAATACGAGATTCTATGCAGTTTTTCATTTTTCTGCAATGTCTCTTGCTTAATTTGAATGTGCCAGGGCTATAGACATGGAACACTTGATCTTGCACTATTTTACACCTTGTATAGTGTTTAAGCAGCAGTCAAAAAGGGCTGATATGTCCTATGGACAGTATGTCATAACGACACTTCTCCAAATAATAAAGGTGCACATAGAGGTTTTCTGGGCATGGGTTGCAGGATGAATAGGCTTCCGGACTTCTAGACTTCCAATTTGGCAGTCGTATTTGAATCTGTACAAACTGAGTGTCATGCATGTCACCAAAGCTAAGTATATTATGAATTCACGCTTGGAGACATTTTGCATCCAATTTAAGTGTTAAGTGACAGCTTTAAGTTTTCAGTGACCATCAGAAACATCCAGTTAGCAAAGAAATAGATTCACAAAAGGAAAATACTTATATTTTATTACGTGGCCTGTTGCATAAGTACTGAATTTAAAGCCTTAATTATGCCCCACCTCCTTGCTACTTTTTTACATTCATTACTTCTCATGATTTATTTTGTCTTCATTTTACTTAAGTGTCTGATCCATAACCTGTCATCATCAAAGTCAGTCCTGAATACAAATCGAAGGACAAGCCAGCCATTTTTCCTTCTCTGTCACATATCAAAAGAGGAAAGAAGTTAAAAGAAACAGGGAAAATCAGAAGAGGACCCAATTAAATTACCTCTCCCCTCAGTTTACGTTCCTTCTTGTTTTCACCTAATGTCATGAGGTAACCAGTTGGGCTCCACCAGAGCGTTATTCAGAGTTGGATGTAGTTGACTTAGTGTGGTGCTAATCATCTATATTAAGGCAGCTGAATACCATTCTCAGAGTCTAGGGGCTTGGCTTGCCTGCCCTTGCATAGATGTGGAGTTTCAAATGTCATAGTACAGCCAGGTTATCTAGAGAGTACAAGTGGATCCGACACTAGACTTACAGGAAAAATATGCTTTCAGGATCAGCAGCTGGAGGCCAGCTGAGATCCTGGAAGACATCTCTAATGGTTTCTCAACTTGCATGCCTAGAAGCAAGCTGTGTCTTCTTTCATCTGCTGGACAAGAAGTGGGATTCACTGCTTAATGTAGCTGCTTTTACCATTTTATCTGCCTTAAAGCAATCTGCCGAGCCTCTAGTTCCCATGGAGGAACTTTGGTGTCCCACAGAGCACCTGTCAAGTCTGCATGTCTCAGGAAGATGTCTCAGTTTCCACAGGATATCTAAAAAAGTCATTAGAAACTTATGTTTAGCAATCTAATGCTTCCCTAGGGAGTCTAATGAGACTAGTCTTTTACCGTAGGCATCTCTGTTGGATGTCTAAAACTAGGTGGTACAAATCCCATGGACTCAGTTCTGCTATCCAGAGATAACTTTATGTCAATATCATACAGCTAGTCCTTTTGAGACGCCTCTAGGTATCCCCACCTGCCTTTAGCAACTGTTCCAGATGATAATCAGTCTTTCATGGGTGCTATATTGTGGTGGATGTCCTCCAGACACTCTAGGGCATGTCAAACAGCAGTGGATACTTCAGTGCAAGCAACTGATTCACTCTCTTCTCCAGTAGTTCTTGGAAGAGCCATAGTGCTCCCAGTGCCTCAAAGGACATTTTACAAGCCAGTGCCATAAGCCATGCTTAAACTGGCGGAATGGTCTTAGCCACACCCAAAAGACCAGAATTGTGGGGGGCAAAGCTGAATGACATCTGAAATGTCCATGTTTGGGAAATACTGGTGTTTTAACACATTTTGTTGTTCTGGATGAGAACATAAATATCTTCCTGAAAAAGATAGTACAAAATAATACAGAATATAAAAAATACATTCATAAAAAATGAATACAAAGTTCCTTTAAGCACTTTCAGTTTTTACAGACCTGTATACAGTTTTTACTTTTGGCATTTTTTTATGTACCATTCAGAGTGCAGCTGTGTTCACTGTCACTATTCCTCTTGGCAGATGTAGCTGTAATGCCTTTGATTGCTATCGTGTTAAGAGCTCAAAATCCTTGACAGGTATTGTGGTCTATTTTCATAGCATCTGCTGAATCTAGTGTGCAAAGTTCTGCTTGAAAATGGTAACTTTGTCATATATATTTTGTCCTCATTAAATGTTTAAGTTAACATGTAGAGTGATCCTTAGGAAAAATTAGGAATTTTATAAAAAAACTTGGCAGGCGTGAAATAATGGAGGGAATGCAGGAGGAAAATAACCTGGCTATATTGTAAAGTGACCTTCAGCATTACACAATTAAAAGTACATTTATCTTCTGAAAATAAAAAGGAATGAAAAATGACTAGTTAAACACTCCACCAAAGAGTATTCCAATAATTCAATAATGGATAATAGTATTCATTCATACATTGTCTTCTGCGAAAGAAAAGCACCCTATGACTACATCCTCATTTTTCTTAGATTCATGCAATGAGTCACATGTGTCTTTCAGATCAGCATAATAATTCGGTAATCACTGGATTTGGTAATTTTCTGGACCACTAGTTAACTGCCATGCCATGTGCAACGTTTGAACTGCGCAGAAACTTTGCTAGAATTTCAATAGCACATGAACCATGGGCCATTGTCAGTCATGTGGACCTTGGTAGAAGTGGCTGAGTAATAAGGAAAAAGAGGAACATGTGCTTAAAGCACTGCATCTCAACATTGCTCATATAAAGCCTCTGTTTCATTTCCCAACAGCAGTTACAAATCCCTGTTCCATTTTTCCCCTTTGTTGGAAGACTTCTCCTTAAGTTAGAGCAAGGAAGTCATTCTTCTTGCGCAGCTGAGAACAACTGTTTTAGGTTTTTTCTTAGGCTAATGTGCTACTTTGCCATCCCAAACAAAAACAAAGATGATAAGTTCTGAAAATCAGGATAAATTTCTGGCAAACATTATTCCCTGGAAATTGGACTACAGTCACGTGTATGTTGTCTGAAGACCTCAGAAGCTAAATCCCCACTGTAACCCACTTTGTTGACTTGGTGTGACCAAGTAGGTAAAGTCCCACTGCACATAATATATGTTGCTTCTAAATCCAGGCAAAGATTTCTGCCCATTTGAACTTCAAGTCATGCTCTTTCACTAGTAAAAATAGCAATACAACAGAGGTCTGCGTTATTACGACAAGTGAAAAAAAAAATTAATGAAGATTTGTAACAACCTAAAAGAAATTTCATACATCACTGAAGACAAAGAAAACTGAAAATAAAAGAGATTGGGGTTATATTTCTTTTTAATAATGTCAGTCAAAAATGTTCCACTCAGTAGTCTGAACACCATGGGCGAGGACAGATTTACCACTTCACTTCACTGAATAACAATTTCAAAGCTTAGCAAAATCTTTGTAAGAGGAGATGGTGAAGCTTAAACGTCCTGTCAATAAAACACCCCAGACAAATAAAAGATTTTGATAAAATAGCTGCATAATCCTTGAACTGGAATAGCTAAACGAGACAAAAGGTTTTAAAGGAAGGGTGAAAGAATTTGTAAAGAATCAGTGATACTAAACGGACTCGTGTTCGGTTTTTCTGTCACGTGAAAGAGGCAGGGCAAAGCTGGGTGACACAGCCAGCCTTGTAAACTCTGTGTAATGGTCATAATAATAAACCCTATTAGAAGAGATGCAGGTAGACTTCTGACTTGGGAAAAAAAGACAAGAGAGTGCACTCAACACTGTAACTTCATTTGATGCCCAAATGATTGCTTAGAAATGAATTAGAGTTATGCTCAGATTGTAATATGAGCCTGAGTCCTTTTAATTCAGGGTGAGGTGTTATGCTTAGCTTATGTGAAATTACTGAAGGTTATGGTGTTACTAAAAGGGCGATCTTGCTTTCCTCCATCCCCGTACTTGATCATACCTGCACCACATCATGCTGTCAGGCGTCAGTCAGTTCCACTCAGTTCCTCCACAACCAGTCCTACAAAAAAGATGACCCACTGTCTCACAGGCATGCCATCGGATCTGATCCACTGAGAAACCTTGTGATTCCTGGTGGATAAAAGGAAGAATGTGGGAATGCACAGCGCCTTGAGAGGGAGTACAGTCTCAAACTGTGAAACTACACTTTATTCCAGAATTAATTTATCATCAATAATTAGAAGCTGCAGCAACACAGAGACATTTCCACACTGAGATTCTTGACGTTATGCTGGATTTGGTTGGGTTCTTTTCACCCCAATTAATAACTCATTGGCTAGGTGAGTTACTGAAGAATATTTCTGTTTTCAGAATGAACAAAAAAACTTAGAAAGAGGGACATAACTAATATACAATATTGACAAAAGCTTTCTATATTATATTTCTGAATTTTTTATCCTTCACAAACATTTTTATGAAAAAGAGTGAATATCTGACTATTTGTGAATCAACAGTATTATGAAACATCAGAATGAATGCCATTTTAGTTATTTGTGTTCATTTATTTCTCCATCGTCCTTATTTTTTCCCATTGTTCTTACTGTTTATATGTTGCACAAACATCCTCTTCAGAAATGTGAAATGACTAATATAAGTAGTTAGTGGCAATTCCAGGGATGAAGTCTTACATCAGCTGCAGGCTACAAGTAAAAATAAAAATAAGCATGGGAAGACAATTCTAAAATAAAATTAAATTTAAAAAAGAATACAGTGTGGACATTCTTGTCATTTTGAAGCATGCCTCAACTAACATATTGTACAAACCTGTCAAGGTAGAAGGTCTAAAATGTTCTCAATGCTGGAAGTTACAGGGTTTTACACGGAAATACTACAATGAGAAATTGATAACTATGACAATAAAAAAGCAGTAAATAACAATAGATTACGAGTGCAAGGTCCTGTGCATGGAATGGGGCAATTCCAAGCAGAAATACAGGCTGGGTGGAGAAAGGATTAAGAGTAGCCTTGAGGAGAAGGACTTGGGGGTGTTGGCTGACGAGAAGCTCAACACAACCCAGCAATGCGTGCTCGCAGCCCAGAAGGCCAGCTGTATCCTGGGCTGCATCAAAAGCAACGTGACCAGCAGGGCAAGGGAGGTGATTCTGCCCCTCTACTCGGCTCTGATGAGACCCCACCTGGAGTCCTGTATCCAGCCCTGGAGCCCTCAGAACAGGAAAAACATGGACCTGTTGGAGCGGGTCCAGAGGAGGGCCACAAAAATGATCTGAGGGCTGGAACACCTCTCCCGTGAGGAAAGGCTGTTCAGCCTGGAGAAGAGAAGGCTCTGGGGACACCTTATAGAAGCCTTCTGGTACCTGAAGGGGGCCTACAAGAAAGCTGGAGAGCGGACATTTTACAAGGGCATGGAATGACAGGACAAGGGGTAATGCGTTTAAACTAAAAGAGGGTAGATTCATATTAGATATTAGGAAGATATTCTTTACTATGGGGATGGTGAGGCACTGGAACAGTTTGCTCAGAGAAGCTGTGGATGCTCCCTCTCTGCAAGTGTTCAAAGTCAGGTTGGACGGGGCTTTGAGCAACCTGGTCTAGTGGAAGGTGTCCCTGCTCATGGCAGGGGGTTTGGAACTAGATGATCTGTAAGGTCCCTTACAACTCAAACCGTTCTATGATTCTGTGATTCTGTGATTTAATTATTGATGGTTGGTGTCATTCTTTCAAAATTGGATGCACAAGGTTGCCTCACAGAACTTGCACAATATTTTTTGAGTGCTTCAAACTTTGAATGGCATTCAGAGAGACATTTGCGTGCAAAAAAGTATTGTGATATACCTGGTTTGGAATGTTACATGCTTCTTAAATGTAAATATGGTGTCAGACAGTGCAATAAAGTATTCTGCTATACCAATGAGAAGCAGAGCCTGCCTCTTTGAAAAACAAAGAAAGTTTTAAGATATCTCCCAATGGCACAAGATGGAATAAATTTTGATTAATATTTCAATTCTGTTTTTCATGTGGCTTGAATTCATAGTAATATAAATTTGAGAGTGTCTGCAGCCAGCAGGGCTATCCCATTGTGAGATCATCTTGAGTTTTGCCATTAACCCATACTAACCCTTCTTTCCTTGTTTCATTTATTTGCTTTCAATAGTTTTCCTTGCCTTGACTGGACTTAGGGAGGCTCTTGTATGTGCTTGCTTTAATACAATACATAACAAACTTTCTGACATTCAAGGACATATTTCTTGCGCCATGAATACCTTTGCATCTATGGAAGTGTATGCACAGACATGCATTCATAAGTATATGCATAAGTGCAATAGAGATGAAGTTGAGAGATGAAGATGAGCCATTTTAAGCTTTCACAGCCCTGATTATTCCCAACAGCCATTTATACTCCTGGAGACCTGGTGAGATTAAGCGGAAAGGTTCATCTCAAAGGTTATCACCCTAAAAGTAACCTTTGAAAGGCTCAACAGTTGTAATGGCAGATAAAACTGTCAGTGCTTGTGCCACAGAGCAGTGACTGTACTTTTCAGAAGCTAAAGATAGCTGTACTCACCAGGGTAGCAAGCAGCCTCAGGTCCCAAGCTTGGAAAGAGGGCAGCCCCAGAGGTGTCCACTGGCAGCACGAGTACCGCTGGTGCTAAAATAAATTAAAACATGCTTTATTTAAGTTCCTGCTTAAAAGCCAGACTCTTAAAAGGGTCATTTTAAGATGGAAAAAGCTGAAAGAGGTCATGGTACACCTGGAAAAAAAGAAGTAGATGGCAGGGTTGGTTTTTTTTCTGGAAATGAGAATGAAATACATAGAATTGCATTATATGCTCTGTCAGAGAAATAGTCCTCAGGATAGCCTTGGGCACTGGCAGTACAGACAAATAACAATGGGTGAGGTGTGTGGGTGTCTGTCCTTTAAGGGAGTCATACCTAGTAATGGTGACCCCCCCCGAGAGGCTAATAAGACCAAGTGAAAAGAGGGAAGGGAGAGTGGAATTAAATCCATATCCTTTCTATTGCAGTGAGAGAACAAAGGAGAAAGGCACTGCTGCGGGCATATCATGCATTATGCAAGCGCTCACAGCTGCCCAGCTCCTCCAGATCCTCAGCGTGGTTAGCACCAGTGTAACTAATGATGCCAAATGTATAATGAGTGGGTGAGGGACGAGGAGCAGGCTTAGTCACTGAGAGATCTGGAGCATTAAAGAGCTTTTCTACAAAACCAAAATGAGTAAACAGAGAAGGACCTCCATGCATGCTGAAAGGTGCAAAGCAGCTCCCTGGGACTCTCAGCCAGAAGGTCCATGGCACTTCTCCCTGCTGGATCCCAGCACTGATACGAGCTGAGCGATGCCTGGGGAGCTGCAGAGGGCCAGAGGTGGGAGTGATGCAGGGTGGTGGGGGAGTGGTGCCCAATGCATAGCTACATGGTGACACGGGACCACGAAGTTTCTGAAAGGCAGTCATGGTGTGCTGAGGAGGGCTCAGACTCGTGGTACAGCCTGGTGCTGAAACCTTGTGCATTTCCCAAAAAGCCTGTAAGGCGATTCATGGACACTTCTACTCCCTGGGCATGTTTGGGGAGCTGCATGAAGCTATGTGGCCCACTGGACAACTCCTCCACACCTTCTCCATTCCTCCTCTAGCTGCAGCTCATAAATCCTTACCTGTGGCCGAAGGAAAGGCCCTGACAGTACCACGGAGCAGCCTCCACACTCTCTTCCTCTCCTCATCCTAGCTCCCAAAAACATGATTTCTTTTCATGTGTCCCTGTGACCTCAGAATCACTTGGACAGGACAACAAGGCATCAGCGCTAAATTCCACAAGGGCTTGAGAGGTCTAGCTGGTACTACAAAGAGTGATGCTTTTGACAGACTGAAGTCTGCTCTGGTATCAGTAAAACCAGAATCTCACCAAGGTAAACAGGAATCTGCTATAAGACATTCACCTCATCTACAACTGGTGATATAGTTCAAGAGCGATACCGTCTATGTTATCTTTTTTTCCATATAAATGCTGAAAATTCATTATAACAAACATGTTCTGTTTGCAAATAACAGATCTGATTTAGATTAAGAATTTATTTTTCCACAGCTCTAATCACATGAAACATCACCAACCAATATAAGTAAATGGGACAATTTGGGAAGAAATGGCCACAGCAGCATCTCCTCCATTGTCGAGTTTCTCCACTAATCTGTCACTTCTAGCAGCTTCGTGCTTTAAAGTACCTCTGCTCCGCTGTCTTTCTCAGCAGCCCCCCAAGCTTCCATGATGCCAAAATAATCTGCCAGATGACAACTAGCCATTTCAAAGACATATGAAAAAAAGAAAATTGTTTCCACCCCCTGAACCAATTGCATTTATAGCTCTGATTTCTGCAGCAATCGAAGTGGACTTGGTGCCTCAGAGCAAAGTAAACACATATGTTTGGGAAGGCTTTTAAACTACTTGGCACCAAATCACCTCGTGCCACCCAGAGAATATTTTTTCAGCCTTATGGGTTTCTGATGTGTATGAAGCACTGTCTTTCAGATTCCACTTGTCTCTTTGTGATGCAGTTGGTGGTGTGGTGGTACGTGTGACCTCAGACATCTGGACTAGCTGTCAGCCAGAACCTTTACCGTTTGCAGCACCATACTGAGGCACTTTCACATCAGATGGAGAGGAAAATATTCCCAGATATTGGCTCTCTACCAAAAACAGTACTTTCCTTGGATCACACCTCATGTGAAGCTCTGCATGAACTGAAGAGAGAGATGGGTTATTGGCATATTTTGCACAGACTGCCTGTTGGCTTTATTGTAACTGACGACAGCTCCAGCCTGGAGGAGGCATGATTGCATGTTGCTTTGTGCATATATATATTATTTTGCCTGCTGTTTGAATTTGATTTTGTATATTCTCATTGAAGAAGATAAGACAAATAAAAATTATCTCACTTCTAAAGCAAAATATATGCCAGTTGCAGGGCGACCTGTAAAATAGATAAAAGTGTTCACATAGAACAAAAAAGTAATACAGTTTTCCTATACATACTAGCAAACCAGAATGCCGTTTGAACTTAAAATCTATTTAATCCCTCTTCCATCTGCAGCTGCTGGAAAAAGAAGCCACAAATTCATCCAAACACTGAGCAGCATGACTGAAATTACTCTACGAAGTGTCCTCATTAGAAATTTGCATCCAGATCCTATGGGCTTTTGAAGACATTGCTGCAGAAGTGAGACAGGGCTATCACTTGTCAAGTAATCCTCTGGGATAAAACTGATATCAGCTGACTTTAATCAAGCAAAGATCAGTATCCCAAGTTGGGTGGGTTGCTAGTAAACCTTCTAATTGTGGTGCCGAGCAGCCGCAAAGAATGCCAATGAGAAGGACTGCAATAGCTAAGTAGATGTCAAGGAGAAACAGAGTACTTGGATGGAAGCAAACCACAAAACTTGTAATGTCCTGCCCATCACTGTGCTGTTGCAGGGAGAGAGTGGGCTGTTCCTATGATGGAGCTCAGCCGTGGCAGACTGTGTGTGGTACCCATATCTGTTGAAGAGCTGACGGGAACCTGGGGCAGTGGGAGTGACAAGTCACTAATCACAAGTCACTCCCGATCTTGAACACCACTGGAAGTTTCAAATCTGTCTTATGCACCCTGGTGAAGTTTGTAAGAGTTTCCAGACAGATGACTGAAAGTCAGTGCCCTGAACGTCAAAGAGTAGACCTGTAATCCAATAGATCATAGAAGCATAGAATCATAGAATGGTAATAGTTGGACGGGACCTTAAAGATCATCTGGTTCCAAACCCCCTGCCATGAGCAGGGACACCTTCCACTAGACCAGGTTGCTCAGAGCCCAATCCAACCATCCACAGCTTCTCTGGGCAACTTATTCCAGTGTTTCACCACCCTCATGGTGAAGAATTTCTTCCTAATATCTAATGTAAATCTGCCCTTTTTTAGTTTAGAGCCTTTCCCCCTTGTCCTATTGCTACACATCCTTGTCAAAAGTCCCTCTCCATCCTTCCTGTAGGCCCCCTTCAGGTACTGGAAGGATACAAATCTTTATTCTTAGTAACAGACCAGAAGCTTCACATTAACTCTGTGAGGCCTCTGGGCTTGTCAGGCTTTGACTGGATTTGTCCTGGGCTGCCAACAGCTTTGCTTTAGTTTGGTTTAGCTGTGAACAGCAGTTTCCTAACGAACAGGTGCCTATTGCCTAATTTGTTTTATTTTTGCTTAGCTTTGTATAATCAACTGGTATAACCACAATTTTTATACAGATAGCATTTAACAAGCAGTTATTTTGTTATTTTGTGTGGAACTAAATGTTTTTTACCTTAGCAAAATGATGCAGTATAAAGGAATGGTATCATAGCAGAAGCCTTTACTGAGGATGATGGAGAGTGCAGTGTGGAGGAGTACAGGCATGGGATGAGAAAAGAAGTAAACTACTGTAAACAGGTTGCCAGTGGTCAGCCACTGGTATTTAAACAAATGGAGTTCTGAGAACTGGGTAAACTGGTTTTAGAGTTAGCAAAGAGAAGAAGGAAGGTATATCCATCTTATACCAAATCTTATGTTTATGAAATCTCACATTTCCAATGGAAAAAAGAGCAACTAGTATAGTGTGATAGAAGATATATAACAGTAGCCCCATGTGGTGAGCAAGGAGAAACATCCATCATCAGCATCATACTCTTCTTAGCAAAGGACCCGGGATGTCAGTGACTTGCAACACTGAAGCACAGAACCTTTGCATGCAGCGGGAGCATAACAATGGAAAAAGGGGCAGGCATTGGGAAAGAGGGTGTAAAACAATTTAAACTGTGTCATTATTGAAATACATTTTATAACAGTACACCATTCTCTATCTTTTTATGTAATAATTATATTGAGATTAATAACAACTCTCTAGATAGTTAAGATTTCCATTCACTAGCAATAAATCCTCAGCTTTGTTGAGAAGTTGTGTATTTTTCTGCCCATAGCAAGATTTTGAGAGTAACTGTGACTAAACTCACTGCAGGATTGGAGTAGGTACATAATTGTTTGTAGGTGAAGAATTAGATCAGAAGCCAAAGGAGGACTGTGGGTGGGATTTGCACCCACAACTGTAAATCTAGGTGGGTTAAAAAAAAGCAGACAAACTAGTGAGATTATAAACGGGACTTCATGGAACAAAAATGTTCAACTTACAATAGCATGGTGCAGCTTAAGAAATAGAGAAGGAGCCTTTGTCCTACAACAAGACTTCCAGGAGATAGCTCTGAAGAACTACTTCTTGTGTCCTGTAAGGCTGAGAGCAGCATTGCTCAGTGCAGAATGGTTTGATAATAGATGGCAATGAAAATTAAATTAAGAAGAAGAGGAACTATGGAGCATGAATACAATAAAATGATCTTGATTTTGTTGTTCGTTTCCTGCTTAAGAACTATAGTGATTCATACACACAATTGCATCAGGATCTACAGAAGCATCTACTCCCAGCACAGCCAACAGCCCCTAATCAACAGCCTCACTAGCTCTAGGATTGCTCTAAGAGGTGAGATTAGAAAGGGATCTTTCCCATCTCAGGTGAATGCTATAACCCTAGACTATTTGCTATTCTTGAATAACTCTTTTTTTACTTTTCCATAATTCTTTTTTTGCTTGGTTTCTTTGTTTGTTTGGGGCTTTTTTTGGCTCCATTCCATTCAGCATCAGAAAAAAAATCAGATTTCAAGACCTCAGAAAATTTTCAATTTTGCATCCTTACTGAAATCCAGTGCCAACTTCAATTTTCTGCCACAGGTTGACCAATTCACAGTGGGGAACAGAACTGTAGAAATGTGGCATTATGATGGGTGCAGTAGCATACAGCAGAAGAGTTTTCATTTCTTAGTCCAGGGACTCCACGTCAGAAGTACTTTGGCAATGAGGCCTTTATAAACAGCTCTTCTTCCCAACACAGTTTACCCTGGGGTAGGCAACCCTTCCTCCAGAAACAGAAGTACAGTTCGCTGCCATCCGAGGTGATGGCATGGCATTATTCGTTGGCACAAATGAAAACTTATTGTTCAGCTGGGAAACTGCTCTAACAGCTAACAATACTTTGGATTTGGACTTACAATCTTTTTCTTCTCTTTATCTCACTGTTTAGTAATTGTACCAAAGAGTGTGTGCTATTGAGATATATACATACTAGCATAATTTGGCTGTTGTCAGAAGAGATAATGTCAATGACAATATAAAATCTCTTTTTGTCGTGTACTTCAGCATAGGCTTCACGACCGTTTTTTTGCTGGCAGTACCACTCAGCAGGAAGAAGAATACATGGGAGAATGACTACAAGAGTCATCTTTGGCAAGGATAAGTAGCTTTAAATACTTTCTTTAGGTAACCTACATTCAGAGGGATTATTCTGTACTGCAAACAACGTGCTTGCAAGCACACTGGGATAATCAGTCTTGCTTTGAACAATAGCTTTACTGAATGCCCTTCTTTGGCAGTGGCTGAAGGATGTATGAGGTCACCCCACAGGGTGTCCACTACTGATAGTTCCAGTTGCACCCATGTGCACCATGCACAGTCTATAGCGTAACACATAGTAGAAAAAATTTCATTGCCTCTTTAGAAATATTTTACTTTGTGTGGCAGCAGATGTCCAAGGTTTTAAATAAGTGCACTGTGAAAACAGAAAATGAAAATAGCTTGGATGACTTCATAAGAGGTTACAGCATGAAGTGTCATTGTTTCCTTTCAAGTCAATGTACGTTTTGTAAGTATATTGAGTATATTTCATAAAGGGCTAATTATTAGCATATTGCTGTCTTGTAGGGACATGAATTTGCCAGTAAAAAATCCTTGCATGTCTAGGAGTGAAGCATAGATAATTATGACTGACTGGACAGTTACTGCTGCAATGAACATAAAAAAAAAAAATACTTGGAGACAAATGCCTGAAGTGTACTAAAAAAGTGGGAAATATAAGGGGAAAGTTTTGAAATTCTTGAAATCCATAAAATGGATCATCACCTTGGTTCCCCAGTGTGGTGGAATTCCAAGTTCAGCACCCATGGGCACACCTGCATGGGCAAGTACATAGCCCCAGTACTGCTTGTACAGGGATGTATCAGGCTGTATACTTGGAAAGCATGTTTGTATGGTTTCAGGTACAGCTTACAGAACCAGAACTCACCTTTTCAGCAGGGTGTATTAGCTCAGGCACAGCACTTCAAGACCAGCTCTGAGCATGGGCAAAGTGAACTCAGATCTCTCTGCATGCATCATTTAGACTTATCATTCTGAAACACATTTTTGCTGTGGTTGCCAAATTCCCAGTGGCGATGGTTTTGACAGTCACAGTCAAAATACAACCGTGTAACAATAAGTTTTCATGTGGCAGCTGCTCATTAAGTCCTTCGTGATTACACGTAGATACCAAGAGACGTGGTGAATTGCTGCTTTAAGGACAGAATGACTTTGGTGAAAGCTTTCTGGATGTTAAATTAATCAGTAATATCATGATATACTCTTCTGTAAGTCCACTAGAGTGACAAGAATTCTCTTTTCCTGTGTTCTGTTTCTTTCCTATGAAAGGTTAGAAAACTAATTTCCATGATCCTCCAAGCACAGACCACATGAACAAAATTTAATGATGTTTCTGTTAGAACAGTTAAGAGTACCACTCAAGAAAGGCTGGTGTTTCGCCACCATGAAAGTCTCCACTACAAAGAAAAAGGTAAAATCAAAGAAAGTGAGGAAAATCTTGAAGTCCAACTCTTATAATTCTTTTTTCCTGTTTTTTAGGTGGTTAAAAACAATGATTGCTACAATAGAAGTAAACTGTTGTCACATACGCATGGCTGTGGACCACAGTGAATGCTTCACATGTCATAACTTCTCATCCTCACTTGGACCTGAGAGTCTCCCCTTATCAGCACAACAAGCTATGGTCTCTGCAATTTGCTGAAGTGATCGTCTTAACCTGATCTTCCCTTCCTTCTGCTTCCTCAGTAGCTGCATATTTCTGCTTCATCTTTAGCTGTATCTATACACACTTGTTTATCTCATCTAGCTCTCGGAGAAAAAGATGTCTTAGACCTGTATCATCACTGACTATTTTAATCTCATCAGTCAGCTGGCATTCAAGAGTTTTTTGGATGAAGAATCAGAAATATGAGTCACTGTGATCTTTTTTATAGACAGTAAGTCCAGTTCTCCAAAAGATTTCCCGATAAAGTTCTCAAACTATTACTGCCTTCCCCTCTGTCCTTGTCAGCCTGAATATGGTACAGATCTTCCTTGCCTCTGGAGGGGCAGCCACTTTGTACAAGGGTGCCATCTATTCCAGTGCAAGAAAGGAGCAAATTATTCCACACTTTTGTATCAAAATGAGGAAGAGAGTAGGCCAAACCCTAATGCCTATCACTGATTTCTTGAGTCATTTTGCTTCTTTGAGGGTGTAAGCCAATGTAATGAGGCGCTCTACTACAGTGCTACAAAGGGGTCATGTTGATACAGCTACTCTGACAAAAAACAAGGGGACCAGGCAAACTCTCCGCACCTGAAAATTGCTATTGTGCTTCCTGGTTTTGTTTTGGACCACTCCAACCAGTCCTCTCAGAACCAATACTCAGGTACAAGCAGGTGAATACTTCAGTGCAGGGACCAATCCCAAAAGACAATACTGATGAGCCTGTATCAGACCTGGCTCCCTCCATCCTGCACAGTCGTAAGGGTTCCAGAAGGCTCTTCATTCTCATGAACACCCATATGTTTGCACCTCAGTGTAGGCAACTAAAGTCTCAGTTTCTTGTTGATGGGCTGCAATGTGGCACTTCTATTATTTCTGAACTTAGAGTTGAGAAAAAAACACATGCAGTACCAATTCTATCCTAGATCCCGGACCAGTTGCTATGACACTCATGACAACGTTTCATTTTGATGTGCTATGATATAACTTTTATCTGAAGATCTACTGCTCCATAACATCAACACAGCCAGCCTGCTCTAGGCCACGCTTGCCCTGAATGGTGGAAGGGCTCTCTACCCTCTCCACCAGTTGAACGCAGAGTGATGAACCATTCACTGGAGCGGATGCATTTAGTAGTACAGTGGTGGCCCTTGTGAGAGTTGCAAGCAGAGACACAGGGCCATCTTTTGATGTCCTCATCTATTGCTACTGATTTAATAAAGGAGGTTGAGAGTATCTCTTTACCTCAAGCGAGCACCTCATACTCCTGTTTGGAGCTCTAAATCTGCCTTACTGCTGACATGAGAGATATGCCCACATCACCTCCAAACCCAGCACTCACACAATTAATCTTTCCTATATTACAGCTGGCTGCTTCAGCGAAACTCTGTTTTGGTTTTGGGGATGGTAGCATTGTCATTTTGAACATAATTTACTGATGTGGAAGAAGGATAATATGCTACAAAATCCTGCAGAAAGGCAGGAAAACTGGCAGACAAAAACATGTGTCAAACACCCAAGGATTTAGGGCAGTAGATAACAACATTATTTGATACGTTGAGGTTGTCTTCTTTTTCACAAAAATTCTGAGCCCTTTCAGTGGTATTTTTTAGCATTTTTTCATCTAGTCTATGTGAGGTTATTTTTAATTGTGCAATTCTCCAGCAGCTTTCAAATGTAAAACTTTCATTCTCCATTAAGAAGTTCTTTTCAGTTGATCTTCTATGATAGAAAATGAAATTTCTATGTGAGCCAGCCATTAGAGAGTCTGAGCAAAGCAATATCTGGGTTAACAGACTGTTTTAAACACATTCTCTCAGGACCTTTCTCTTCCCCTTCAGCATTTGCAGCCTGTCTGCCTCTCCTTTCCTGCTTGTTTCTTCAGTGTTCGGGCTAATCGTGATCTACTTGAAAAGGTAGACTGGATGTATTAAAAAATAGCTTTTCATACCCAATGAAGATTCAAATTAATCTCATTACTTGCTCTTGAGGTAGCTGTAGTGCTTTGATCTTAATTTGCAACAGCAATAACAAAAATAAAGGGAAATCTTTAATCTCGTAAGTGCAGTAGTCCCATATTTACTCAAATTTATCAGCCTGAAAGATATTTGTAGCGTGTACATGAGTTGGACTGCCTTTATGCAATCTGACTGTAATAGAAATGTGTGGGGACACTTTGCACAGGTGAAAAAAAAGTTTTCTTAGAACTAAAATTATATGTGCATGCACAAGTATTTTATTTTGCAGGTTACAAAAGAAAGTTTCCATAGATTGTTCTCCATTCCAAAACCTCCAGACTTGCATTTGCAAACTTGCAAACCTACATTATAGAATATCCAAGTCCTGAGTCAATGCTGTACACTGCCTTTGATATCAATAGCCTCTGTTTTTTCTCCCAGCAGGAGCGCTAGAATTCACTGCCAATAGCTTGGAGGTAGGCTGCTGGTATCCAAATTAACAGAGTGCAGAAAGAATAGTTATTTTGTGCCTGAAAAGCATTAGCAGGTCCAGTGAAAAAGAAATCCAGTTACAATACCCTCAGGACTTTGAAATAACACTGTGACAACATTACGTTGTATTCTGATTCACTACGATCTAAGTCTTCTCTGGAGAACAGGCATTTTGGACTCCACGGAGACAGAACTTGATACTTTGCAATGACATAATGATAGACTGACGTCCTACAGGACTGTGTAAAGATCATCAGTTTCACTCAGAACTTCAGGCTAAATTATCAACTGCAGCACAAATAGCATAAAATCCCTTCAGCTCAATTATGTGGCTTAGTCTGGGAGATCAATGCCTACAATTTTTACTCTACTTTTAACTGCCTTGTGATGGATGTAACAATAGAGGTTTTCCATCAAGACAATTTTGGAAAGCACACGAGGAGCTGTCTGTCAGGGTTTTGATATTAAATCCATTTAATCAATAATCATTAGACATTAGATTTACTAAAAATTATTTACTCAATGCACTGAAACAGTGAAGGTCAGAAGAAAAAAAACATACATAGATTTTATTTCAGGAGCAGAAAAAAAAAATTGTTGTTTACAGGTATAAAATTTCAGAATGTGTTATTTTAGTAGAAACTTATTTTTTCAAGTTATCCTTTCATTTTCAAAACAATAAGCTGATCACATCAGTGTAGCCTTCAACCCTGCGTTAATCTGATCATAGTGGGGTTTTTTTTATCTCGTTATTAATTCTGACATTTCAAACGTAACTGAGATGTTAAGATACCTTTGTTGATAGCCAATAACAACACAAGAACAGCAGCCATAAATATCAACCTAACAGAGGTATCGCATGATAAAAGTACCATGCAGAAATTCTGGAAACTGGGGATTCTCTTTCACAGGTTACATGTGACTAAGTAAACCCCTGAGTGGATTACTCAACCCTGAAAAATAATACCAGCACAGTCCTGCTTAACATACCAGTTTCTTGCATGTATTCGTAATTACATCTGCTTATGTTCGAGGGAAAAACATGCTTCTGGTGCGAAGTACTCTGAGGCAACACAGATAAATGAACGTAAGGTGGAGTCCATTCTTGCTTATGAAGTGCCCGTGCAGGCCATACGCTGCATTTCTGGGGATGCATCAGTGCTGTAAAAACAAGAGTCCTTGACACTCAAGATGAAGCTAGAAAATCAGGCAGGGTAACTCAGGGCCTATCATTGTTCTAAAAGATTTATGTTACTCTTTCTGTTGCACAAAATGGGACGAGTCAAATTCACTGCGGGACCCCAGGTTGACTTTGCAAACATGGCATTTGGGGAAAACAAAGCTGGTACTCTCAACTATCACATTCGTATTGGGAATCATTGGGAAAATATGGAACAATTGTTGTCGACTTAGAGTTCAGAGTAAGCCTGATTTGCAGTTGTGGGTGAGCTGAGCTCTGTAGGGACTAGTAAATGCTTTGAGGGCCAAAGAAGAAAGGTGCAACAGACATTCAAAGTTACCTCTATTCAAGTGATACTGTTGCTGAGCTCTAGCTCCTGTTGGAAAGGTGTACTGAACATTGCACAAAAGCCATGATGTAGGCATGGTACTGCATTTGGGAGAAGCATAAGCACATTTGGCAGTGAAAGCATATTGTCTGAAAGGTTCCCTCACTACACAATTCCTGTGCACGATTCAAAGCAGGGAGCTCTCGCCAGGGCATATGTGCTGGAGACCCTGGAGGCAGAGTGGACCCCCTTTGCCATTACAAATCAGGACATTCTTTGTCCTGAAAGAATAGGTCATGGGAAAGCTGACAAAATAGCCATGACAGAATTTACTGTGAAAAAGGATAACTTGGACAATCTTGTGTCATGCTTCTTTCATGCAGAAAGACAGTTTGTGCATTAATTCTTGGGAGTCATCAGGTAATGTGAGGAGATCAGGTTCCTCAAGTAAAGGCAAAGACGTGGCTGAGATTGTGAAATCCAGAGCGACATCCACAGAGGCAGCCATCCACATCCAGGTGTCCTATTATCTGAAAGTCATTGACTACAGGCCATAATTGGCATAAGTAAATGAAGGGTCACACATTAATCCATTCCAATGTAGATAATGGCATTATACCTTGATAAAAACATTTCTGGAGATCAGTCCCAAGCCCTTTGGGTAAAAACACAAGAAGACCCATATATATTCATTCGCTTCACACATATTAATGCTGAAGAGTGTGTCAGCAACATGCAGTTTATCTCAACCCACAGAAATCTATCCATAAGGCATGTACAGAAACACATCCCAACATAGTGACTAATGCTGCACCAGCAGTACTGTTTTCTTAGTCACTTGGTGGCTTGGAAGATGCCCACATTTAGAACTGAGCTGACAATTGGAAGCAAATAGTTTAGTGGCTTAAATCAACATTTTCCTAATTATTTATTTGCAATCTCATGAAAATTTCCTTCCATACTATAATTATCCAGAACAAATCCCATTGTATCAGTGTACACATGTGTGGGATTATGGATTTATTAAGAGGTGTATAGCACAATATTCGATGTCTGTAAGTGACAAATGATTATACAAGTAACATGGTTCTGTCTCATTCCCCTCACTGGCTGAATGTAGCTATTGACATCAGGACTTGAAGAAGGTAGTGCAGGGCTGAACACCCCAGAGGGGCGTGGTGTTTTAGGGATAAATTGTAGCTAATAGAGATAAGAGCTACTTGAATGCCTTATAAATTCATCCTTTCCAAACTACGTAAGACATCACTTAGGCAGGATCTTAAAAAATCCACAACCTCCTACACTGTTGGTATAAGTGCAGAATTTGAACTTAATTTTGGCTCACACTGCTCACACAAATGAATCATCTGTGGAAATGCTTGGCACGCTGGCAAAAATTATCAAAATTTGATACTTCTTCTTTGGGTCTGGAAGGTTTGACAGATCTAATATCAGCTATGGTCATGGCATTTCTAAACTTCCCACTGCCACATTTGAGGTCATCAATGTCTCCTAAGCAATAGCAGGGAAGCACTTAATCTAGGGTATGACACAGAGTAAGTGTCTGCTATGCTCAGTTACTGCATGCTTTTTTTAGTGTTGTTGTTTATGCAGTTGATTAGAATCAGTCTTATGTAGGAACATAACTGGAACTCCAAGGATAGGGTTGTGAAGCAATCACACAAAGCTGGACAGAAGCAAGGAGCTAGCCTCATTACCTCCTCCAGATGGTCCCTGCCTCTTGCACTGTGCTGCCAAGGGTTAAAGTCAAAGTTAATATAATTTGGCAGTACTTACATAGCGTCATCTCTGCCTCCATTCTCTTTTGCAGATGGATTGTTCAAATACACTCCACACATAATGTAAGTTTATCTCTCATTTTTTGGCAGGATATTGTGACCTTTGAACTGAAATATCCACAGCCTGCTATCATAACAGAGCTGCTGACATATCAGTATAACCCAGTTTGGCAAGCATCCCTGCAAATACTATAAAAAGTTTTATTGCTTAAAAAGTGCGGCTATTCCCTACCTTGCACTATTTTAAGGGAGCAGGGCTCACATATACCATGGGAAAAGGAACTGCTGTGAGCATGAGGAGGCTGTTGAGGCTGTACTTTTGAGGCTACAGCTCATTGTTCTTTCCTAATGACCAAGAGAAGGGGGAAGTGACATGGAATGGCTCCAGGTAAAGTAAATGGACAGAGAAATGGTGAGACACTCAACCAAACTTATAGCAGGACCGGTCACCAATGATGTTAAAGAAGATAACATGGGACCTGTGCAGTACTTCCTAGGGGAGAGGTACCAATGTGTAAGAAATGAAGACAAATCAGGAAGAGAGGATATTGCCTGGAAAGATCATCCAGGTGACTATGAGGTCCACATGTGAAATCAAAGGAGGGGTAAGGAATGGTTTTTGTTAGAGTGTGTCAGTGTTACAAGGAAAAGATGATGGGAGCTAACATAGGCATACATGAGTTAGCTGTAAATTAACTAATCCATGTCCTGAGAACAGTGGATTTAATCCGTAATTACAGTAGTCTAGAGTCCAGGGCAAGATTTATAATCTGTGCTGAATGCCATGTTTCTGCAGTTAAGTATTGTTGATATGTACACCAGCTGGTACTTAACCTACATAGCTTGGATAACCCATATATATTGAATATTTAACTTAAGTATTGCAAATATTTTTTCTATTTATAAGGAGCCAGGGTCTGGTAGCTAACATGTCCATGTCATGGACAGTCTTCCAGCAAAGATGCACACTAAACGTCACCTCTTGATTTCCAGGTTTATGTCTTCGCTGTAGTAGCAAATATCTTAGGGATTTCAAAAGGGCACGACTGCTAAAACGTGAAAAAGGTACATTTCTAAGTACTAGGACCGAGTCGGTTGCAAAGTATTGTGAGTTATGATGACAGGGAACAGGTTAGGAAGGCTCTTGAATACTTTGGTCAGCCATTCACTGTGACTTGGCAAGTCATTGCTAAAACAGGTGTCTGCATGCTCTTTGCAGCCTTTGAGTGTCTCAACTACAGATTAATCAGCCTTGGGTCACACTGGGTCTACAGGTCCTCACTGAAACCCTGCAGCTCAACCACTCCTGTACTGACTGTGTTTCAAACTGTCTTTTTAGTAGCTCTGGCTTCTAGTTTCTGGTGGATCTAAGTGGTCTTGGTCTCTGGAGGTATTATCTTTTTAAAGCTACCAGCAGCAGCTGCTAACGGTGATCTAGAACAACCTTCTAAAGCACAGTTTAGTACTTTTTCTCCTGCAAGTTTAACTGGATGAGGGACACAGTTAAACTAGCACTGAAGTTTACCCACACCTGAGCTATTTTTCTAGGTTTTATTACATTTTAGTTAGGTTAGGCACCTACGACATTTTGACTGAGATGGAGATAATCTCCTACAGTCACTGCCTTGCTGTTGTCCCACATTGCCTTCTCCCTGGTTTCTTTGCTCTCTGCTTCTTCTCTCTAGGAAGATTTTTAAACAGATACACGTCCTTTGATCTCAAGCAGCAGAAGTGGGACAATAAGCTTGTTAACCTTTGCAAGAACCAGGCAGGTAGGCATTTTCAGATTAATAGCCTACCCATTGTTCTCTGAAGGACTCTTGGTATTTCCTCTGGAGATATCTCTATCACTGAGCAAGCAGGAAATGAAACATAGATTCATAAAGTTTAAGACCAGAAGGGACCATTAGAAGAGCTATTCTTATCTTATATATATCAGAGGCCCTCTAATTTCACCCATTTATCCTTGTAGTGAATTCAATAACTTCTATTTGACTAAAGCAAGTGTTACTCCTAACAGATGCTCCAGATTTAAATTCATGCACTCAAACAGAGAATTATCAAGCACATAAACTGAGACAGGTAAAACAGCCATCGGAAAGCAATACAGGGGTCTCCCTCATTCTCTGTAACCCTGTGTTTTGGTGCCGACCCGACATGTTCTGGTATGTCTGCAAGAGTCACTCTAAAATTCACCCACCCCCATTATAAGAGATCCTGAAAATTAAGAGGTATGTAGCACACAGATTAGGCACCATTACACACTTGTTAGGTAGGTTGCAAACCATAGTATATTGATATCAATACAAAAGTAGCATAATACTCTATGCAGTGCTATGAATGTCATCTGTTCGTAAGTCTAGATCGACAAATCATAGAGAGGGTTGCGCCGACAACACACCTTTTATTTGTTAGCTCACTCCCCAGCTCAGTTTTTGCTCACACCAACTCTCTTTGTCCAAGACACTTACTGTTGGGGAGTCTTACACTGAGCATTGCTGATGCAAGACAGTCTTACATAATCACAGTGTGAGAGCTCAATCAGCTCCTGGCTCTCTTTTATTTAGCTGTGGAGACATTGTCAGTCAGTCTAGGTAGCGTACAAAGAAGAGCTGTGGCCAGCAAGGAAGACACTACAGTAAGTGCAAAAGAATAATGTACTCTACGATGCTTTGCAGCAGAGCAGAGAACACTCCAAATCTTCATTAACCAAATTAACCAAACCAACTAGCAAAACTGATCTTATTATCAAACATAAAACAATTCAATACAGTAACATCTTTGGACATTTGTAAAATACGCTGCAATGAGGAAGAGTATTTTGTCTCCGTGTATTGCAATTGTGCACCCTCCAGAATGCGTGATCATACCAGCACTCCATCATGTTTATAAGCAGTCATTGAAAATGGGGAGATTTTGCATAATAACATATACCCCGGTGGGGTACCATCTCAAGGAAGTTAATAAGGAATGTAAATGTGGTTATAACATTCCTTTCTCTAAAGACATTGCAACATCTAAAGTTGGCTTCAGTCCAAGAGATTGAAAAAGTTTGTATTTACATACCACTATTCACTTGAAAGTTTTTATATAAATATTGGCTTCCAAAAGGTATGAACAAAGTTCTGTCCAGGTCAGACAATTTCAGGACCATGTTATTTAGATTTATGTTCTGGTAGAGGTAATCTGCAGTATACTGAATCATACAACATTTCAGGCTGGACCATACTTGAACATGTAAGTCCGAAACGCCAAAACTGAGGAGATTTTGAGCAGTCTCCATGACCTTCTGCATTTGAAAATATACCCGTATGAAATAATTCAGTGAAGTCTGGTTTCTTGCCTTCAGCATATTCTATATCTCTGTCTCTGGAAGCCAAGACAGGATATGCTATTATTCCTGTGAAATCTCTGCACTTCTCATTACTACCTAAATAAAATTACACAACCCACAATGCTGTGAGGGAATGCAGTTAAGACAAAATAATGCATGTGTCCATCGAGGGAGAATGTTTTGCTGACATGGATCACAATTTTGTGACAAGACTGGTCTAACAAAAGTTTTACTTCACCTGTACCAATGCAACTTTTGGGAGAGGATTCTGCAAAGTCTTTCGACTAATTTGTGGGACAAAACTAGGGAAGAACATGCCTAAAAATGGAAGGTAAATGAGGAGACTGTAAAATTCGGTCTATCTTCTGTGGGATTCCTTGAATATCAGAAATTTAACTCCATTAAGTTCTCATTTAAAAATTGACTAATCAATTAATTAGAACCACAAGATTTTACCAGAATGCATATAGTTTGATTTCAGGACTGTAGATTAACACAAAGAAATAATTTGAAGGACTTTGAACAACGTTCACCCTGATAAACAGAGATTCCTGTGACGTCTCTAATTTCCAGCATCCCATCCAGGATTAAATCAGATTTTAGTTTACGGTTTCTATTTTATGATTTGTTTTAGAATAGTTCCTGCTGACAAGAATGTGCACTAATCTATGTCAGCAACCAGTTTATTGGTATTAACAACTATCAACAGACTAATTAATGTGTGCCTGCTGTGTGTATTTTAACAATATAAATGTCTTGCTATGCAAAACGTGCCAGAAAGGGAGATAATTTTTATAAGTGGGCTCTGTGTCTTGGTCGTCACAGAAAGCTGAAATATCTTATGACCTTAGTGTAGTTCAGGAATCAGAAGAATATTTTCAACATTTAATTCTGAATGTAGCCTATAATTTTCAAAAAGGTAACTGACTTTCTCGTTTATCTTTATATGTATATTGTTCTCCTTAACTCCAGAACATATTGATAATATGTTTGATGTGCAAGCAAGAGGTCTCATTCTTTTCTGGCTAGTTTTATGCTGAAATAGGCTCAATAAATGTGGTTTCTGCCATTGTGGCTGAGAATAGGACGAGGTCCAGTGACAAAATAAAAAAGCATAGGGAACTAAATTTCCATTCTGCAGCCATCATAATAGACAGTCCAGTCATTTAGAGAATATCATCTTCTCCATGATAGCTTCTTTACTATGCAAACAAAGAACAATTGAAACTTTCCCCTCATTATCAGTGTTTGCATAGAAGTGCAAATTCATGTTTTCCTATAAATACAAGAAATCAGTGGGGTAATGCCAGGCCTCCATTTGCCTTGCTACATGTGGTTTTTGTCCTTATTGCTTATTTAACGTCATCATATTCAACAATAAATGTCATAACGTCTTCAGCACCACTGCTCCTGCTAGTCACGTGTGAGGAGTTGGAATAGGTTTTGAGAGAACACTATTATGCATATATACCAAACACAATCGAGTCATTAAAGTTGTGTCTTATTCTCCTGTAATGTTCTCACTGTAGTATCCAATACCAATAAGCATTACTGAGTCATTTTAACTGATAAGAAGAGAAAGATTTTCTTATTAAGTGTGTGGGTACTTGGAGGCTCCTCCAGGTTTGGAAAACACTGTACACTTTTTCTTTCACCAATTATGTGATAGATGTTTACAGAAATCATTTAGGTTCCCAGTACTCCTTTGAAAATCTAAACTTTTTAATTGATGTAATTTGCTGGGCTTATTAAGAGCAGTAAATGCTGTAATGATCTTCACTGGTAAGCAAACTGCCTAAAGGGGGAATGTGTGTGCTGTTTGCCACTATCATTATGCTCCTGCCTCCATAGAGACCCCAGCAGTCTTCTGACAAGAAGCAGATAAGCCAGCCTTTGCAGACAATGTACCTCTCGCTAAACATTTTCTGCAACAGCAGACTCTCTGAAGAAAGGGAGCCCTGCCATCACAGTTGGACCATAACGATGGTTTGTTCAGCACAGCCATCACCAAGACTGCGAGTCTCAGCTCACTGAGAGCTCCGCACTCCTCCGTCCTGAAGCCCAGGAGGCTGAGTGATGCCTATCCCAGGAGCCAGGGCCTGGGTATGGAGCTGGCAGGCTGTGAAGCTGCAGGGAGCTGCAGGGAGCCAGCAGTGGCCACAGCAGAGAGACGGGGCTGCATGAGGAGGACCTTTGCTGCATGCAGGGCACCGCCCTGAGCAAGTTAGGGAGTTAGGGATGGTCTTTGCAGGAGCAGCACTGGTGGCTGGGAAAGGTGGGTGAGATGCCTGTCATGCTGGGAAGGTGACCTGGGGCGACATGCGCAGTGGGAGCTGTGCTGCCAGCACCGAGCAGCTGCTGTCAAGGTCCCCGCTGTGATGCTGAGAAGAGTCAGTTCTGTACATGTAATTGATGATTTTGAAATGTGACACATATATTGATGCCCTGAGACCCTACAGCCTCTGAGGATGTTCGTAGTTTACCTAATAATATCCTGAGCTGCTAAGACAGATGTGGTTGCTGCCAACAACACCGAAAGAAATGGAGCCAATGAAGAACATAACAACCCTTCCCCACATTGGAGAAAGGCAGCTGCTATGCACTGCAGAGCAGCATTTTTTTTTCCTAAAGGATCGAATGCGTACTTGCTGTATGTTGTGGGTTTCCTGATGCTTTATTAAAAAACTGAAGTCTCCTGTTGCCAAGTTTCTAACAGGCTGGTAGCATCCTTACCATCTATTTTAAACAGACTTTGTGGCAGATTTGCATTATGATAACCGGCTTGAGAGAAAGATACTGTCTGAACTTGGACCCCACTTAGCTTTTCCTCATAGTGTACTCATCAGTAGATCAGTCTGACTATGGCACCTGTGTGAGACCGATAGTATCTGCATTGACTTATCTAATGTGTATTATGCCCCTGTGGCAGCATGGTGTTTGCCATGATGGTTGTTTCCCTATAGAGCTCTTCAAAAGTTTGACCATTTTTCAATAGCAGTAATTCATACTGGGTGTGATTAATTAATCCAATGTTCAGTGATGTTGCCTTGACTTCATTAATATGCTCTGCTGTACTTCACTTCATTCTATATTTGCAAGCAGTGCTTGCAGTGAGCTCTCCTCCTGCCTGGCAATGAGCTGCGTGGCCTCTCTTTGTTTCTGCTGGTTTACCTGCACTAGAGCTAGCAAGGCCTCTTTCGCAACAGCATATTTTTCTTTCAAGTAAACACTGGTGTTAAAAAGTTTCTGTGACACAAAGTTTTGCTTACAAAGAATTAGATACACACCTTTAAAATCCTGGCTACAATTGCATTTAAATGCATTTTAAGCATCTCTGCCTGACAGCAGTGGAGCATTGCACAATGTTTGTCTGCTCAAAACCAATAGGCACCATGCGGCTAACCTAAAAACTTCCCAGGCACTGAAGTTAGGCATTGTACGTGCTAACGTGAAAACTCAGAGAAGCTGCTATCAGTGCACAACTTATGCACAATAGTCTTGCAGTTGGAGCAATCATCCAGAGGCGAGGGACTAGAAACACTGGGCATGTTGTTTGAACAGAAATCTTGCGGTTATTCTCTGTCTTGCCTGATTTTCTTCTAACTGTGTGGATCTTGCATGTCAAGCTGAGGTATGGCCAGGCAAATACTCTATGTCTTCCCTCCCTCCTACCACACTCTACAGGAAGCGTCTGTGATGCGCTTTACAGAGCAGCCTCGGGGAATGCAGGTCCTCTCCATCTGAAGGAGGTTTCAAACGTAGAACACCCCCTTCTTGGTTCAGTGCTTGAATATCATTGATCTACCACAAAAAAACAGCATAAACACAGCCGTCCGGCAGCCTTTAAAAGGCAGGAGTTCAGCCTACCTGGGCAGCTGTGTGGAAAGGCAAAGCATTTTCAGCCTGGATCAGAAACTGAAGTTTCAGAGAGGGTAGGAAAGTTTCCAGTCTCTGCAGGTTTTCTGACTGTCCGCATCCGACATCCTGTTCAGGGGCAATGTCTCTCTCTACAAACCTCTAAATGATCTAGACATCTAAAGTGTGTTTTGTGGGCCATCCTTTGCTCTGCTAAAAACTCAGACACTCAAGGTCAACCATCTTGCGCATTTCTTTCCTTACATTCATTTCCCCTCTACCTCCAGAGCACTGTCTGCCAGGCACAGAGGGACAGAGGGAGGTTAGTGCTCAAGTGGATGCCACCATGTTTTCTTGAGAATTCTGCATGGGAGTGAATGGACGATAATTGTCCTGACAGCAACTCTGACCAAATGAATTCTATTTCAGATCAAATTTTAGTTTCAATTTAGTGTTAAATGTCTTAGAGGATACTAAATTCCTTACCACAGCCAGGCTTTCAACTTCTGAATGCTGTGGCTTCAAAGGCAATTTCATCAGGTTTTTTAAAGATTCCAAATACATTAACAGTAACTGGAGCTTAATCTTCTGTAGTGATGCTTTCATTTGCCTAAAATTAAAAAACNGCAAGAAGTCCTTATTAAACAAAGTTACATACTGCTTTGTACCAATAATGTCAGCCCTTTGCTTCACTGAAGCAAACAAGATGACTATCCACCCCATCACAGTGATGGATACACAGTATAAACTGCCATAAAAACCTTTTCTTAAACAGTTTTTGAAGCATGAGTGAAATTTTACCATTTTTAGATGTAGTTAGAAATAAGTTTGCTTCTAACTGAAATTTGATCCAACTTTCTCCGTCTCCTGGTGAGTTCATGGAAGATTTTCAGAAATTTATAGAACTCAAATGATTGTGCAATTATTATTTTTGTTTCATTTATAAGGAAGGGATTGGCATTGTTCCTGACACTCCAAGGAGAAGTTTTGGCTCTGATAATTTTATGGTGGTCAGATTGTGATTCTATGATATTATCCTGTAAAAATGTCACCCACTATAAATAAGATTCAGCTCCAGACTCCTAGTGTTATAGTCTGGTTTGATGACCATTTGACTATTTATAGATTTCTGTGGCCATTTGGAATGCTCTGAGATGTAGCAGCTGGCCTCCATCTGCAGTTCCAGAGGGCACTTGTCTTCTCCATGTTCTCTGCCATAGCCTCCAGCTCTTTGTGAATCTTGGATGCACAAGGCTGTTTCATATTGCAAAAGATGCTATGAGCTATGTGTATAAGCTCCTGTCGTAGCCTAGAGAACTGTTAATCTCACTAACAGGTAGACACATTCATTCAGTCAGCTGAATACCTTTTCAAATTCCTCTGACTCTCACCCCAAATAATTTCTTTTAAATGTAACTGTAATCTTGCAGATTATCCTCACAAAAACAATTAGTGATGACAGAGATGAAATGAAGAAAACTGCCATGCATGCCTAAAAAATTCAAGTTCTGTCTATCTTAAGCTGGTAAATCTGGTGCATATGCATGGTTACACATCCTACAGCTTTGTAGCATTCATAGAGAGCAAACACATCTGGGAGCTAAGAGAAGGTGCTTCCAAGAACATCTTTTCATTCAGCATGTAACAAGCTGTAAGTTTCTACTGTTTACTTTTCAGTCTCTTATATATGTCTTACCTTCTGACAACGTAACTGTTTATTGCAAAAATAGTGATACCCCTCTTTAAGGATGGTGTGGTGGTTTCTGATCAGACTCTTCTGGAACACCTGGTTTCCCATTCTTTGCAACCCTTAATACATGAAAAAACACTTCTGACTTTCTGATACTTTGTATAACATTTAAAATTTTGTATCTAACTGTCCATATAGTCTTTATTAATCCAGGACATCATAGACTGAAAAGGCAAAACCAGTAATACAGCCTTCTGGAAAATAACCTGAAAATTGTGAGTTGCAAATCTATCACTCATATGTATTTTGCTCTTCCTTGTGACAACTGATAAATCATATCATAGTACAATTTCAAGACTTGTCATAGGACACCTCAGAAAATGTTTCCCTTGTTTGCAAGGGGGTCTGAAAATACTGTGGGTGGGTATACAACGGATGAAATCAGGATCAAAGACAAAGGGTAAAGACTTTTCGCTTGACAGCAAAGGTCCCACTGTTGTCAGTGGGGAAAGGATTTTGTTCCAAGGAGTCGTATGTTCTTAAACAGCGTAGTACCTAAGTGACTCTGCTGCTGGTAAGTGCCTATTGAAAGAGACTGCTTGGAAGGATGAGAAATGTGTACTTGGTGAAAAAATAAAGAGCCATAGCAACTGCCTAAACACACCCACTACACAAATGAAACTGCCTCAGTGGTATGCTCCCATCATTCAGTCTCTGCTTGATAAAGCCAAGGGACATTTCCACATTACTGGAGGAAGAACATGGGAGAAGTCAGTGCCAAACACAGTAAATTTACTTGCCACCTAGCCATCAAATTCCTCTAATTCTACTGAAAATCACTGTGCAAAATATTGCTATCCTTGGCAGCAGTCATCCCTGAGAGCAAACCACACAGTTCACGGCTGACAATTCTGACTCTAAGTACACCAGTGGGAATTTGCTCTTCAACTCACCTGGAAAATGCCTAAACCTAGCTTTAGCATATAACAACGTTTCCCTGTGACAGTGAGATCTACCTGCAAATACATATTTACACAGATGTAAGTATTAGACATTTGACACTAAATTGAAACTAAAATTTGATCTGAAATAGAATTCATTTGGTCAGAGTTGCTGTCAGGACAATTGACTTCCATGCAGAATTCTCAAGAAAACGTGGTGGTATCCACATGAGCACTAACCTCCCTCTGTCCCTCTGTGTCTGGCAGACAGTGCTCTGGAGGTACTACTTTTGCCTATGTTTATGGGTTTCTACTGTTTTAAAAAATATAAAATTAAAAATAAAACAGAAGTTGGCTTTTTTTCAATTACAACAGACAGTATTAGAGAGGTAATTAATAACCTTTAGCTTAGGAGGTGAGATTTTCCTTTTAGTCGGTTGGAAATATTTTATAAAGGAAGCTTTCAGAAGAACTACCCTTGCTTGATAAATCAGAAAAGTGAAGCATAAAAAGGGGAAAGCATCTGGCTGTGACAATGGTATTTCAGGTCACTGAAAGAGCTGGAAACCGAATCTTCCAAGTTTTAGCCCGGCATCAGGTCATCTGGATCATGATTCTCTCCAAGTAGGCAGGTGTAAGGACTGATCTGAACAGCTCTACTCACCACCTGTCGCCCCTACAAAACCAATCCGATATGGAGATAGAAAAGCTTTCAGTGGCTTTCCATGATTGTCAATTTGGTGCTCTCAGAAACCTTTGTTGTGCTTCTATTAGTCCTCTCTGCTTCCTTTTAGCTCCATTTCTTA
>Ga0065711_1031048_pt1 | contig 30701 bp, 15 predicted proteins | sample Hoacrofraction12_FD_59098 | JGI IMG/M metagenome (GOLD analysis project Ga0065711, IMG submission 59098) | Hoatzin crop microbial communities from Cojedes, Venezuela - Epithelial fraction 12 v2 (version 2) | ecosystem: Host-associated > Birds > Digestive system > Esophagus > Crop | place... | reverse complement strand
GTCCTGTGCGGCCTGCTGTAGGTGACCCTGCTTCAGCAGGGGGGTTGGACTAGATGACCCACAGAGGTCCCTTCCAACCCCTACTATTCTGTGATTCTGTGATTCTGTGAAATGGCAAAAATTGGAGGAGACGTAGAAATCTGCTTGCTCACACAGTGAATATTTGTATTCATGCTTAGATTTGGCAGGCTCCACAGTATTTATGAAGGTATCTGCTAATATGCCAGTTGCTGTCTTTTTGTGAACAACAGTAGGACACACTTGCTACTTTAACTTACAAAAATATCTTCAGCTCTAGGATGAAACTGTCTTGTGGTTTGAATCAGGGATATGACTAAGAAGCAAGATATGGAGGATGTGGAATTCAGGAACACCAGTCACCTTATGCTATTTTCACCAAAGTCTTCCTAAAGTGTGGAGTGAAGGACCTGAAGTTATCTACTTCAGCCTTGGATAAACATGGTGCATGGCTACATAAATCACAGGGCACGCAGCCTAACAGAGATACACAGACCATCGTACATTATGTGGCACAGAGGCAAACAGATCTTTCACTAGACCAAGTTGCTCAAAGCCCCATCCAACCTGACCTTGAACACTTCCAGGCATGGGGCATTCACAACTTCTCTGGGCAACCTGTTCTACTGTCTCACCAGGCCTGTTGTAAAGAATTTCTTCCTTATGTCCAATCTAAATCTACCCTCTTTCAGTTTAAAAGCATTTCCCCTTGTTCTGTAACTACAGGCCTTGGTAAAAAGTCTCTCTCTACCTTTCCTATAAGCCCCTTCTATATATTGAAATGCTGTATACATATTGCTTACTGGTATTTCATTTCAGTAGGCAATATTTTGTACAGAAGTAAAACAATTCATAAGCATTTGTAATTAAATCAATTCATAATAAAATTAATGTAAAATTAAAATGCATATGAACAAAAATCCCAACATTATCCCCATAGTTCTTCTACTAGTGTGACTGCATTATGAAATGTGTGTTAACTGAATACTCATGAAAACTCATGAAATGATGAACTCTCAGACTGGACCTTTGTATTTCTTCTCAGAATGGATAAAGTATGTTGCCAGGAATCAATGCACATTTTTGCTGTTCCACTACAGACTTAGACAAGCCATTCAAGCCAGGAAAATGAAGTTAAGTATCATCCCTTTTATATACATATTGAGCCTTTTGCCCATATACTAAACTGTGAAGAGTGATCACTAAAAAGCAAACACAGAACTGTAGCAACGACCTCTCAGTCTTGATGTTAAAGGAGTTTAATATGACAGCTGGAAGGTGAAAAAATCAGAATCTTATTTTTTCATTTCAACAATCAGATTTTTCAGTCAACGGCTGTTTTCATCACTCTGTAGTGACTGAGACTGTGTCAGTTGGAAAATGTAAGAAAATGGAATAAACACTTTGCTTGGCTGAAAAGCTTTTACTGAATGTCACACTCCAAAAGACACCTAGTGTTAGAAATATTTTCACCTTGCTCATTGCAAAGTTTTTAATTCTAATCACAAACGATCTGACAAAATAAATGTGGTCTGGACATAAGTTAGCAATCTAAATTAAAATCATAGTCATTCATAAATTTACTAGTCAGTTAAACGATCACGTTTAAAAGAAAGAAGAATCCATATTAAAAATTATCATCAAATGTATATTAAAATTAAGAACTAAAACACAGAATTCAGACTTTTGGTTGGCTCCATTCCTTTGTGTTGTCATACTTTAAAACATTTGCTAAGCCAAAAATAGGCATGGCTCACACCAGATATTTAACAGTTGCATAGAAGTCTCCTAAGAAGAGGACATCTAGTGACTGGGCTGGAGCAAGGAGAAAAGAAGGATGGTGGACAGTGGTTTATACCTTTTCATATCCAGCAATGCCAGCACCAGACTTATCCCACAGACCACAGTCTCTGACTTCACCATGCAGCTGGTGAGGTCCCTGGAGCTCATGAGAGCAGAAGATGGGGTTAGCAGAAGTACAATGCCCATACAGATGGAATACCATCAGTTAAATTGCCACCTTGGAAATCTCACTGCTGGGCAGCAGACATAGCACTATACCTTCTGGAAAGGTGGTCCATTTTGGTGGAACATGTGAACTGTCTTCTTAACACTCATTGCAAAGCTTCAGCCGTCCAATCTCCACACATAGGCCTGGTCTGCAGTCCTGTCATATGGAAAACAAAGCTTAAACCAGATGAAAATCCCTACACTTTTCTGAAACTTGGATTTTAGCACATATCTGGGGGGGGGGAGCTTTGCCAGAGGGTCCTGCAAAAAACGTTGCCTTTGTGTCAGGCATCATCAGAGGGTTTAGCTTGCTCTAGCTCTATACACATATTGCAGAGTACCAGCTTGTAGGGACTTTTTGGTGGCATTATTGTGCTGTGTTCTAACCAGCAGTAATAACAATGAGATAATTTCCATGATGAGTGGTAAACTGCACTGTCTGCCAGTATACTGCCTATGCCTTGACACGATCAGGGTTGAAATAAAGACTGACCACAACAAGCACATCTTATTTTGCTTTAGAAAGTTGATTGTAAAGTAGCATTTGCAGCCCTGGAAGGCTCTGACATTTTAATAAACCCCGTCAACTTAATAGAAGTACATTGTTACAGGGACCCAGCCTTGTAAATGAATTATACAGTCCAGGCTAGCAATGGTCTCCCTGGTTTTCCAAGGCATTCTTGCTATGTATGCCACAGGTATAGGTGGTATAGTCTGTGGCCTGCCGTATATTCTGTGTATGTAGGAGGCACATTCCACGTACTTCAGCTGTAGAAAGGCCAGGCAACAGTTGAAAAGGTGTTTGGAAATTCTTAAGTCACATCTTGAAACAGGTTGCAAAAAATGTGTGTGAACACATTTCCAAGGCCATGCTGGGCCTTGGAAACACGAGCAAATCAAGGAGGGCTTGTGGCTTATTTACATTCAAAAAAGGCTTTGAAAGAAAGCAAGACTTTTCATGCTTCCTGGGACCAGGACAGCCTGTGCCTGCCCGTCATGAACATGAGGACGGGAGGCACCAGCAGCCTGGCTGGAAAGAAGAAAAAGAACAATCCAGGCCAAACAGTGCAAAAGAAATTGAAAGGCCCCCCCAAAAAAGAGGGCCTGTTCTACCACTAGAAAAGTAGATATATTTTAAAACGGATGGTGTACATTTAAGGCTTCTCAGAATAATATAGCAAATCAAAGCTGGATTTGTCTGAAGTGCTCCCAGCACAGACTGGAATTGAGAAAAGGCTGTTTGTGGAGGTGCCTCCACTTTCCACCATGGCAGTCTCCACCTCTGGATTTTTTTCATAGCTGGGAATGGGGAAGATCAGGGAGAGCTGAACAACAATCTGCTGTACCTTTGCTGCAAAACTATGAAAGCTGGGGGGGTCCAACTTCAGTGTCAGTGGATGTGAGTCTTGTCGGCTTCTGTTTTCCAACAGCTATGTTGGGAGACCAGCTTACACATCAGAGCAACAACAGCTACCCGTCCTTGCACACTGATTGTGTCACTCCCCAGTTACAGCAGAGACACTGCCCACACTTTTCTCCATGGGCCTGTTCTGCAGAGACACAGCTGGGCAGCACAAATCAGAAAATGGAAAGCAGTCGAGACAATGCTCAGCTCTGATGGCCCAGAGTAGGAGGACTGAGCACTTGGGACCACTCTGCCACGACCTGTTCTTTCAAGACAAGTTTTTGTAGAACTGAGTGGATGTGAAAATCAGACTGATGCGCAGCAAAGACAGCATTTGTTTCATGAGCTCCCGGGCACCAGGGGCCTGCAAGACGGTAATTATCTATGGGTTGCTGTCTGTGAAGAGAGTGTGGGTGGCACACAGGGTGCATCTGGGACACACTGAGTCTTTACACATGGCCAAGGCCAAACACCTGGTTGATCGGGCGGGCGTGAAAGCATTCAACATAACAAGCAGGCAGCCATGTCAGTAACCAGGAAAATTTGTTTCTGGGACAGCTGCCCAAAATTGTTGTTGTTGTGTTGATAGATAATGATGCTTTTAGTAGCAATTATGCTTAGAACCCTTTCAAATTTAAACACTAAGATATAAATTTTATGACTCTATATGTGGCTGGTGAACAAACCCCAGTGAAACCACTACAGCTTGATTTTAGGAACGGCTGTTATGTGAGAGAATACCTGCAGCTCACAGGGAGGATTGGCAGCCATAGGAAAGACCACATACGCTATCAACCAACAGGGAAGAGTTCCCCCCTGGCCATAACCTGTCTGCCTTCAACCGGTTTCCAGATCAGAAACATGTTGACCACTATTCCTTGATTAAAACAGAAAAGATGAGAGCAGAAATACATTTTGCAGGGGCTTTGACCACTACTGTCGATGTAATTGTGGACAGCACATTTGTCAATATGATAGAAATAATCCAGAGGAGATACGTGGCTTTTGACTAAATGTGAAGATGGGCACCAAACATCTCTCCTGTTTTTTTTTCAGTAAACCACTATGCCAGAGCAGTGTTTCTAGGCATGTACCCGAGTGACTGATGGCATAGCCCTGGGTGCATTAGCAGATCAACGTCTCCAGGAAGCACAGGTCACTCGTCAAGACAGTGGAGCGTGCGCTGATAGCAAGGCAGGATGTTGGTCTGGGTCCTCCCTATTTAGCGCTGAATGCCGGTGGCTTTTTTCAGTGTGTAAATGACCAGCTGCCCTGGCAGAAACAGCTCAGTTCTTAGCCTAAAAGCCTCCAGAAACATTTACACTGACAAGCAGATACCCATATGGTGCCTAAGCAGCAACTTCAAATGCTTCTAAAAAGAAGTGGGCCTCGCTGGGATACATCTGCCTGGCTGTGGACACAACCTGGAGCTTACCTCAGGGATTCTTAAATAGTGTTAAGTATTTTGAGTCGTGGGTGAAGGTGCAGCTCTTTTTATGTATTTCATTATGTGCCCATTGTATCTTATTCATCCATGGGACAACAACAAGAAGAGTCTGGCTTCATCTTCTTTACAGCCTCCCATCAGGTATTTATACAAGCTGACAAGATACCCCTAAGCCTACTCCTCTCCTGGCTGAACAATCCCAACTCTCTTAGCCTCTCCTCATAAGGACAGTCACTAAGATCGTCATCTAAGTCCTCCAGAAATTTGACAAAAAAATATTTGCAGAGCAGTTCTGCTTTTTGCAGATTTGCAGTTCTGATGCAACAGTTGCCAACAACTGTAACTGAACATGACACAGGCACAGCAAAAAGCAAGCAGTTGGAATTCTCCAAGACTTTTCACAAAGTGATTTTTTCAACTGTTGCTGTGCCTTGCCAGAAGAGCAGAAAAAGGATGCTCCTAACAGAGACTAAGTGATCCAAAACTATAGGGAAGGCCATTAAAACTTCTAGTGAGTACCCACTTGTCATAGATCATCTCCGCAACTTCTGGCAGGGCCTTGTTTCTAGCACACACTTCTTGATCCTGACAAAAGAGGACTACACTATCGTGATCTTTTGGGGTGCATCACTGTCTGAATTTATGCCACAGTCCAATATGGGGTCCCTCAGCCCATCTGAATGATGTTTTCATCATCATGTAGAGTGATGCCTTTAACTTTCATACACACTGTAGGTAGACATAGGACTTGAGTCCTGATGATGCAAACTCAATAATGTGCTCATCTAGCTGCAGCTCACTTAGGTCACCTAAACAGTCACCAAGCTGGGGGTGTTCTGGTTGCCTGCACAATTCACGAAAATCTCAGAGTCTGTGTTATGATAAAGCCAGTGGCACTGGAGGGCACCTAAGAGGTCATAAAGCTCTAGACATATATACACAGAGGCAAAACAAGCTATAAAATGTTAGTGCTGTGTACCAGGGTCACACCTCTTTTGATGTGCTGCTATGAGACCCTTATCGAGAAAGCCACAGCATGATACAGCATAAGTCAGAGAAAAGAGGTAGCCATACAGTTCATCTGTTTCTCTCCCACTGCTAGTGGTAGTGTTTGCTTTTACCAGCCCAAAGTATGCTGTCAGGGTGTCAGAGCTCTCAGAAATAACTTTGGGATGTCCAAGACAGCATTGTTTTGTTGATGAAGTGATGATGATTAGTAAAATCATACTAATGTATCTTCTCATCAGTGGCTGGTCTGTCACACAGACAAAAGGCATGTGTCCTGCTGCCCAGAAGCACACCTCTGAGGATCAGCAGCGTTTGCTCCTGGCTGAGAATTGCGCAAGCTCCCACCTGGCTCTGTCACAGCCACCCACTCCTGTGCCCACTCATAGTTGACATTAATGTCTACTCTCTTCAGGTGGTCCATCCTTTGCTGTGTGGTGTAACACAAGTGCCCAAAGGTGGCCTCTCCCTGCCGGGGGAGGGGGGCGGGGTTCAGTCATTTGCATGGTAGCATTTGACACAGCTGTCAGAAAAGCACACATTAAATTCAAAAGCTGTCAGCGCCCTCTTGTTGACTGTGGAGTCATCCAAGAAGTTAGGCTCCTGCTTTATATCTCCTGCTCTGTAATGCATGACGGATTTGAATATTTTCCCTTTTGGCCATGTACATAAGACACTGCATAGAGTGGAATTTTTTCCTCTGATAACTGTCTGGATGGAAGAGTAGCACAGTGTTAGGTTTAAGAAACGTAACTCAGTAAGTGGACATGAACTACAGACCAGCATAGTTTACTGGAACGTTTATCACCATACAGGGACACTGTGATAAACCTTCCCTTTTTCATCACCCTCTCTCTCACAGAACATGTGATAGGCCAGCACCATGATCTCCTTCTGTGATCTGCAAGTGCCCCTCAAAATTTTACATCGCTGGCAACAGCAACTCAGCTTTTTTTGCAGGTCAAACATCTCCTCCCAATTAGCTCTATGCCGTGCCAAGGATTTGTCAGGGACCTGAGAGCACTAACAGTCCTTAATCACCATAACCAGCCTCACCTGAGCCCTCACTCATGCCCATGGCCCAAGGGCTCCATTTAAGATCAATCCTGGGCCTTTAGTCCTTGCCTGAACTATATGTTAGGCATGCCTGCCCCTAGCCTTGTTTCTGAGGTGTTGTTTGGCTTTCCTGGCTTAACTTTGGACCTGCCTTGTTAACCTTGCCTATGCCCATTGGTCGCAACACAGCCTTATGCCTGCTCAGGTCAACTGTTCTGTGGATCACGACCTTCTTGATGGACAATAGTCTTCTGGTTAGGTCTACTACAGTTACACTAAACTGCCTACAAAGCATGAAAGAAAAATAAAAAATGTTAAGGCTAATTACCAACAAAAACCAAGCTCCACTTCTTACGGTATCTACATATGATGGCTGTTGTTTGGAGAAGGAGGTGTTTGGAGGCAACAAGTACGGAGAACAAGAGAGATCACTAGTATTTTTAGCCACTCTGCAACAAAATGGCCTGTGGAGCAAGTGCAGTTTATTGTTGTTGGAACATTGTGTTCACAGGGGATTTCCATTAAAATCAAACCGAGATGTAATTTTATGCTGGCTTGCAGCAGTGCGATGGTCAATGCCCTATAAAAAAAAAAAAAGCTCAGAGGCAGGTGCAGAAACTGTCATAATTTACATTAAATGAGTTTGAGATAGTAATTTAGGAAAAGCCTGTGGGAATATGGGAGCCTATTAACTGATAAGATAGAAGTCATGTTGAGTGCAAAAAGATCTAGCATGGTGCTCAAGGTTTGCATGAGACTAAGTTCACTTTTTGTACTTGCTCTTTGGTAGCAATGTAGACACTAGTCACTTGAAATGAGAAACACCACAGTAACCTCACCGAACATCTTTCTCCTCAAAGTTTGTTTTGAAATCTCCCTACATACTTTAGCCCCTTAGCACTACAGTCTTAGACTTGAGGAACACAAACAGAAATATGGACATGCAGAGGCCAGCATCACTTTCCATACTGCAGAGCACTCACACATTTTCGTCACCATCTTTTTCATAGCATAGGAAATTATCATCTCCATAGTCTCACTCCTGCAAACTCTCAAAAGTTTCATATCTTGCTGGCAATAGGTCAGTTATTTCAGGTCAAAAAGTTTCTCCTTCGTTGCTTTCTGCTGTTCTAAGAACTGCTTTTTCTCCTCAGATAACAATCACTGGGCTATACCTGATCCTGATTACTGTAACCAAATCTGACCCTGGTCTGCAGAGTGACTTCCTGGCTTGACCCTGAACCTGACTCATTTGACTTGAACCCTGGACCAGACTTGCCTTGTGACCTGGACTCTCAGTTCAACCTGGCTACCACCTCCAGGGCTGCCCTGCTTGCATTGCTCAGGTAGCGCAGGACTGTGATCCAGACAGTGAGGCACTAGCCCTGCTGACTCTGTTACCTTGTTCAGCTTATCCTCCCTGAGGAAGCAGCCAGCCATCACTGTTCCCTGACATACATAATACACTGAGGAATGGGTTATATAATTTTGATTTTCAACAGTGTTAAAAAAGGAGGGGAGGGGGAGAATAACACTCATAGGCCTAGGATTGCAGTGTTTGGGAAGGGCTGCTTAGTTTCATGAGTTAAAAATATCTAAAGACTCTAGCAAACGGATGCTGAGTCTGGGGACTTCCATGCACATGAGTTAGGGCACCTTATTCTTGTGCCTGTGTTATCCTACAGACACATGGCAGGTAGAGCTAACAGTAATATTGACAACCTTAAACATGTTTGCACAATGAATGACAAACCTCACAAAAATTTCTTGACCCAAACATCTTCCTGATACCCTAACTCTAAAGCTCATTGTACAAAAGGAGGAAATGGGCCCTGGGATGTTAGAGATTGTCATCTGACCATGCCACAGCTGTTTCTCCTCTAACACAAGTTGATGACATACATGAACACGTAGCAGATCCTCAAGCAGTGGAATATCACTTTCAGTCACTTCCTTTCCAGTTCATGAACAACCCCTGCTGGCCATGTAAAACTTTTGTACCACTCACAGAGCTCTGGGTCTGTCAGATCTGCCACTGCTGTGAGACTACCATTGAAACTGATACGACTGTCCCTGTTCCTTAGATTACATAGCACTGCTTGTTGCCAATAATCTTAGAACTGAGAATGGACTGTGTACAACATCCTCAAGTGCTTTTACAACTGTGGTACTCAAACAAAAAGCAGATTAAAAAAAGCGGGTCCCTTTGAGTACGCAGATTACTGACCCATATTATAAATACCCCTACATTCATATTACTTAGATTTATTGGAGGCAATAGAAAAAAATCATGTGTGCTGATGACTTCAGGACAGAGCTGATCGTAGATGCTCAGATAATTACCGTAAGCAGTCAGGGATTTGATGTATTCCCCCTGCAATCATAAGCAGTGAAACAATACCTAACCAAAATTAGCAATCTGTATTCTTCTAGATGTTTCCTAATCCTAAATTTCTGAACTGCTCGTTCCCACTACTGCATGTGTTCCATACAGACCACGATCTGCACTTCCTTCCCCTTCTCTGCTGCATTTGGTGTGAGCAATAAAGCTGGAGTCTGTGTGATGGGTCCTTTTGGTGATCAGCCTCATCCAGACTCAGCAGAAGCATGAGCTGCAGCTCTCATAGGGGAAAAATGTCTTGCAAGTAACCACCACAGCGTGACAGGATCATAGAAAAAGTCAGATACGAAAAAAAAAATGTGGTGGAATGAGAGGATCCGTTAACCGCTACCCTCTGGGCCCAGACTCCCAACCTGCTGTTTACCCTTCAAGTCATATATCTGTCCAGACAGCATCATACTGACTTGAATACTGTGTTGAGAGCCTTCCTGAAGTCAAGATAGATGACATTCACTGCTCTTCCCCCACCCACAAATGCAGTCATTCCATCACAGCAGACAAGCAGGTGGGTCAAGCATAACTTAACCTTGGTAACTCCATGCTGACTGTTCACAGAATCACAGAATGTTAGCGGTTGGAAGGGACCTCTGTTCCCAGTTACTTTCGGTGTGTGCAAAGAAGAGTGCTCTGAGGTGACTCACTCCATGTTTTTTCCAGGCACCAAAGCGAGACTCTATTTCCCTGAATTGACTTCTGAGGCTTTTTTGAAGATGGGTTCAGTTATATCAGGAATCTCCCCTGATCTCCCTGAGCCTTCAAAATAATGGAGAGTGGTCATGCAACGACATTGGCCATCTGTCTTAGCACTCTCAGATACAGCCCATAGGGTCCTGTGGACTTGTGGCTGTTGAGTTCTCGCATGTGATCCCTGACTCAATCCTCACATAATACTGGTAGTTTCTCTTCTCCTTGAACTCTTTCATTAAGAACAGAGGCCTGGGAGATGTTGTGGGTGAAGACTGAGGCTTTGAGTACCTCAGCCTGTGTCTACTTAATTAAATCCACTGACCCACTAAGAAATTGGGCCATGTTTTATTACTAGAGTAGCAGTAGAAGTTCTTGGTGTCCTTGATGTCATTCACCAGTTTCAATTGCAGCTGAGCTTTGACTTGTCTAAACCATCCCTGCATGCCTGGACAATATTTCTAAGCCCCTCCTTTGTATTCTGTATCTGCTTACTTCTCCTATAGGCTGAGTTTTTGCACTGAAGCCCCAAAGTGGACCTGGTCCTCCTGCTGGTGTCTGATGACTGTCAAGTAGAGGGGAAGAATGGCTTTCCCCACCCTACAAGCTCCAGTGTGGCCCAGACACCACAGTCTGCTGGTAGTCACCTTTGCCACAACAGCATACAAGTGACTCATGTTGGATTTGGGTGACCTACCCAGGTCCTGTCTTGCAAAGCTGCTGCCCAGCCTGTGGGAACCCAGACTTATTTCTGCATGGAGTGATGCTGTCCCTGGCACAGGGACTGGCTTTTGCCTGTGCAGTTGGTCAGGGTCCTGTTGACCCATTCCCTTAACATCAGGGCAGCCCTCCTTGCAGCACAGAGCCTGAGCTCCAGCTGGGTATCATCCAGGAGCATCCTGTGGGTGCTGCCTGTCTCATCATCAGAGGATAATCCAGGCTCAAAGGGAAGACAGAGGTTCATATAGCCCAACATCCTGCTCCGAGTGGGGATAGCTATAAGATCAGACCGCATTGTCTTGGGCTTGGTCTGATCTCCAGCATGGCTGCAAAAGTCTCCAAGGACAGAGACTGCACAGCCTCTCTAGGCTACCTGTTTCACTGCTTTTTTGTCCTCATGGTGAAAAAAACTCTTCCTCCTCCTAACCCAGTCCTATCTCTTCAAGAGTACTATTATTAATGAAACTCTCCTATATTCAGATCAAGCATAAACACTATTGTAATCGCAAGTGATATTGTAACTGGACTAATAATAAGCAGTCTGTGGTGTCTTGATGAGGTTTTTCATCAGGGTAACAAATAAAGGTGAGTTCCTTTTTCTCTCTAACAATACCTCAAGTGGAAACAGCAAGAGGTGGAAAGGATCCAGATGGCCTGTGCTGAGAGAGGGTCACTCTTGGAAGGGTGCTTCTCTGCTTCGTCTGAAGGGTGGGGGCTGGATCAAGTATTTGATGAGGCTGCTGTACCTCCCTGTTTCATTACACAGATCCTGAGCCCTACCCTGCATGAGGAACTGAGACGTGCCCATCTCACACTACTGACGCAAACCTCCCCACGCAGCATGCAAGAGTCATACGCAGACACCTCTGAGCCCAGAAAGGACTGGCTGAAGAGCAGAGCAAGGGTGCTGGAGGGCAGCAGGGACTTGAGGGACCTGCACAAGCAATAATCCCCTGCAGCTGCTGCTTTGTCTGCCATGGTTGCCATGGGAGATTGTCCTTTGAGGAGACGGTAGCTCTCCACCATCCACAAAGGTACATGCTGTGTTTCTACATAGGTTGCCCAATATCACCAAGCATCTGATTGTTAGAAAGGGTCCATGTTTCACCCCAAAAGCCTGTATAGAAATCCTACTAATGCTCACTAGAGTGCTATTCTGGCCTGTAACCCACTGATGGCTGGGGCAGCAACAGCAGCAGATCTCTCCAGCATCATCTTCCCTAAGAATTTTGTCATCAGGGACACTGTATCTGGAAGATGCTTCTAAGGAGGGGGACTGCTTAAATTGCAGACCTGGAATGCCTAAGCAGCACGTACTAAAAATTCTGCTGTCAAATCATATGAAGCTCCATGTAGTACCATACCATGGCATCACCTGTGGCCCAAGCCTGCTAGTGGGCTAAGTCCAGTCCCTCATTAACTTGCTTACCTTAAACTGGTTCCACACTATCAGGGAAGAGTCAGGGGCAGCAAGACTCTAGAGGAATGGTAGCTGTCTTCAGCAGCAAAGGGACTACCGGGGGTGGTCTGCTGGCATGGGGTAACAGACTCCAGTTCCCTGCAGAAAGTCTTGAAGGGGAGCATTTTACATCCATAAGCTCTGCACTCGCTGCTGTTCATCCAAGCTCACTCTACTGTCTTGTGCCATTTTAGGGACTGGATTCCTGGGACCAAGATTCCTCCTCCACAAGACAAGTCTCACCAGGGGCAACCACATACTGATGGAGTTGATGGAGTTCCATGTCTCATAGAGGGGAGTAGGGTTGTCAATGTGCCCCTTCCTTCTCCCCATTCCCCAGATGAAATGGCGTGAATATCCATTAGCTCCAGCTTATGAGATCGTTCTGGAGTCTCTTGCCATCCAAACAGTCTTTGAATACCCAAAGATATCATTTGCAGACTTGGAAATTTCACTGTGCACTGCCATTTCCAAGTCAGTGATGAAGATGCTGGATAAACCTTGGTCTAGTACTGATCCCTGGGATGCAGCTGCTGATACTTCTCTATCCTGGAAAATGATCATCTCTTTGTTTCTTATTCTTTAACCAGCTTTCAAACCTGAAGAGGAGTCTTTCTCCAAACCTGTGGCAACTTTGTTTCCATCTGTATGGGTATCTTATACTCCATTGGTCCCCTACAGAGACATAAAGAAATTATTCCAAAAGCAAACCAGCAGGGTAGCCTTAGATTTTCAGTAACATTCAGAGAGACAGTGAGGATGGAGTGCTGTACCCCTTCATTGTCCACCAGAGTCAGAGCAGTCGCTCCCACTGACAGAGTACCCCATTTTAAGCGTTTGCCTTGCCAGAAGGCTGACTGACCGGCATGCTGCAGGGTACTCCTGGATGGCCATGCTGCATTGTTGCTCCTGGTTCTGTTCCTGCCCTGCAGGGCAAAGAAGGGGTAAGAAGTCTCTGTAACCTCGTGAATACAGTACACGTAAGGGGAAGTATCCAGCTCTGTTCCAGATTGCATTTAAATGTAGTGGATTGCCTCCACTGAGGGACAGAAAACACAATTCCACTTAACGTATGAACGGCCAATTTAATAATCACTTAATGAGGTATGGGAACAGTGACTGCTCTTTCCATCCGTCACCACATTAGGATTGGCACAGTGGAACATCTTTTCCAGAAAATGCTCAGAACGCTGCATCCCAGAGCATCATGTACAGTTGTCCTCTTGACATCACGCCACAAGCCTGCAAGACAGGAATGCTTCCTGGAAAATGGGAGGGCTTTCTGAGGGCCCACCTCTGAAACAGACAAAGAATGATTTATATTTCTGTTAGCCCAAAGGAGTGCCAGGGAGCAGCAACAGCAGGGCTGCTCGGTGAGAGTGGACAAGCCAGGAGCTGAAGGTGACCACAGCCCAGGCGGTGTCCTCACTGAGGGGACACAGTCCCACAGGCTCAGGGGACAGTCGCGTAGGATCTGCACACATTGGGCAGGGTGCATGCTGGTAACAGCCTCTGTCGACAGTCCCGGACAAAGTAAAGCAATCAGTTGGGTTTGGGGGTCCACTTAGGACTGACAGGAGACAGGGCCAGATGCAGGAGTGGAAATAATGTTACCTACTACATATGCCCAAGGTCTGTCCCAAGAAGGAACTGGAGACCATTATGCCCACAACATAGCTCTTGCAAGGACTAAAGACCCAAGCTCAAGCTTAAATGAGGCCCTGGGCCCATTGGCCGAAGGGGCAAGTGTAGTCTCCATTAAGGCTGGTGAGGGCCATTCAAGCTTACTGATGGTCTCAGGGCCTTGAACCTCCAAGAGGTCAGATCTTCTTGTAGCAAGGAAACCTTCATCTGCTCTTCAGTTTTAGGTAGCATTTTCAGACAAAACTATTCTACACAAATTTTTATTTATGTCTAGGTTTTTCAAATAGGAATGTTTTAGCAAGTGAGCTATTTTAAATAATCTTCAAAACTACTCAATTCTGCCCTAAATATAGGCAGAACCTTTTTATTATGCTAGAGTCACTACAAAATTACCTTGTTTTAATTCAATGAATTTTCAACACTACTCTCTAGAAGATGAAAGCTGTTAATAAGCGGTTCTACTTCCCTTGTACTTCAAGCTTGTCTCTTTTTAGAAGAGGTTGTATGTACTCATTTGCGAAATTTTTTCAGTAAGGCTCTGGATTGGAGGTTGGAGGTGATTTTTTGCAGCTCAGTCCCAACTGCTTGAAAATTGAAGTATTAATTTCTCTAGAGCTGCATAGACAGCAACTGGATCATGAAAAAACTACTATTGCTTCTGGCTTAATTTTCCAGGCAAGCTTGGGGAAGCTTGGGGTTAAGTGCAGTAAGGCGAAGTTATTTGTCTTATTTCAGGGACATATAAACAAACCGACAGTGATTTATTACTACTGACAAACTAAATGAAATATATAGGGAATATCCATTCATGAAGTACTAACAAGTGCAGGAGCTACTCACCAATGTATGAATAATAAAAATGGTCTATCAAGATAGACTGGATGATGTAAAGGCAATTTGATATTCAGTACAATTTTAAAAATCCCAATATTTTCTTTCCTTTTTTTACAGATACTTTTGCAGAGCAAAATAAACCAAAACCAGAAAAGAAAGTAGTCTTTGTTTTGATTATTATAATTTACATTATTGATTGGATTCTGTTGAGCAATCCCATTCTTTGCCAAAAAGGTTTACTTTTTCAGAATAGTTTCCAAGCAAGATGGCATTGGACAATTTCTCTCCTAGTTCATCACTGTCAATATACTGTGAGTACTTCCTTCAAGTATTTCACATCTCTTCACATTTTTCATCTCTATTATCCTTTTCTTCTTCCTCTGCAGATGTATGCTTTGAAAAGTCAAGCCCTGTATGATGCTTTCAATCTAAGCATCTATGAGTTTGTATCATTGATTTAAATTGAAAAATACGTTTTATGGCTTATTTGTTTCTTCATCTTTACTAGCTGCCTATATCCAGAATCATCACACGTGCAATTGCCTTTGGAACACACTCTAACTCTTTGACAAGTAAATTTGATGACTTTTATCCTTTTAAACATCTATTTTTCCTTTTCTAGCACACTCTAGCTGACATGTTGATCAAATAAAGTCCCCTCTTAATCTTTTCCATGAGATGGTGATGACAGAGAAGCAAAGGCACTGAGGAACCTGGAGCTCTGAACTTAATTCTTGCCCCAAAGGCTGCTTCCAGTCAACCCACCCATGCACAGATCCTTCCGATGGCATCAGGGGCCACAAGAGGTAAGGCTACATGTAAAGTTGTGCAGACTTTGAAAACAGAAACTGGATGTGTTTTGCCACACCGGTGCAGAGAGGCATCTGGACTTGGACACATCACTGATTTGTTGCCTTTGGTCCCTTTTATTTCTTCTTCCACCTATAGGACCTCTGTCCTCTAATACTAGACACTACCCTCCCAAATCTTCTGAGCCTGTCAGTGATGCTTAAGTCTTAGACTGACTATGCTCTTGTTATAAATGACAAGAGAGAAGATTTCCAGGCAGTACAATTCAGACATCCAGACTAGGAACAAGGAATTGCAGAATAAAGCCTGAAAAGCAAGAAGCTCATGCAAAATCCAGGCACCAAATTACAAAATACATAATGAATTTTCATCTATTTTAAACTTTCCTGTACCTGAAGTGATGATTTTTTGCCACTTGAAGCTCTGAATGCTATTAAGGAGACCAGAGACTTGAGACTGAAAGTCCTAAATCTCCGAATTCACATTCGGTTGGCTGGATTTTGTGGACCATAGCGATTCCCTTCATCACCACAGCTAAAGGAGGAGAGTTATCACTCCTTTCTGAGTGGGGTAAATATTAGTACCACTCACCTCCTCCCCAGTCACTGGTTACAGTACTAGTGAACCCGCTTTCAATTATTATCTGTTGTAAACCAGATCAGATATAATCCTGATCCAAACACAGGCCCTGCACTGCATCTATGTGACTGTACCACACACCATGAGAACCTGAACCATCCAAAGACCAATGAGAGTTTAAATCCTATCACAACAGGAGCTAAATATGAGTCTCAGCCCATATCCTGCATTCATAAAAACAGGAACAGGACTCAAGAAAATTTCACAATTCTTTTTAGCTTGCAGGCGGGAGCAATGAGATCATGTGTGCATTTGTGAATGTCTTGTACTCAAATAATTAAATCTTTGTATTGCTATAAATTATCTTTTGTTGCATTACAGAGCATTTTAGTTGCACCAGCGTGCACCTGCTGTCACTTTAAACTCCATGTATTTTAATGAGATGATCAGAAAGGACTACCAGCTATAGAGCTATGACAGATATCCAGTCAAACTACTGCTTGTAGGTGTACCTGTCAGACAGAAGTTCCAAGCTGTTAGATTGGTTACACTCAAATTAGTGAAAAATGGTTTTTGATCTGCTCTAACAGAACAACGACATTGTCTTCATACAGACAGCGTGGCTCATTTTCCAGTCTAGCTACACAGGTTGAAGACCACGTGCGCACTCCACCCTCACCCCAACCCACCCCTCCAGCAGGCAGTGCAGCCCCTTCGGCAGGGTGGACTGGGCAGCTGCCGGCACAGCACACAGCAGCAAGCACTGTGTTGGTTGGGGATGTTACTAGAACAAAATATCCCGCTCCCTCATAACTCCCTGCTTGTAAAACATTATCTTCACTAACATCCAGCTGTAGCTGGAGTCACAAACAGTGAGGAGTTCACTGCAGACACTGTTACTGGTGAGGGAGAGGAGCACCTTAGGGCTTCCTGAGGACTCTGGGTAAATAGGCATCAGATGGGTGAGAGAGAGCTTCTGGTCAGCAAGCAGAGTGAGTGGGTCAAGCAAATTGTGCAAATTTAAGTTAAACCACAATTCAGAGCTTTTTTTGTTGAACTTAAATTTTGGCTTTGAGTGCAAAACCAGCTACTAACCCTTTTGGGCAGCAAGCAGGTAAGAGACCTGCCTAGAGCAAAGGACCTGCTGGACTCTCAATTCCCCCTTCTAGGTCCAGAGGACCTTGACAAAGCTACCCAAGGTTTTCTGTTTTGGGGACAAGAGTTTATTTAGTGGTTCCCATATACCTCATATTCCCCTTTAGAGGCAAAAGTAGTGGAGTGACCGTCACAATGTAGAAAGCCAAGGTGGTTTAGCAGCAGTCCTACGGTAGCAGGCCAAGGTGGAACTGGTCAGAGTCTAGTTCAGACAGTTACCTAATGACAGGACTATTCAGGCTGCTGTTGTACAGACCTCTGAACTAGCTGAGGGACTTTGGTAAGGCTTCTTTATTCAGTGCCAGGCGGGCAATGGAGAGATGTACATGCAATGTATTTTGAATGTATAGTGTGCAGAGAGGAAGTTCTGAGTGTGTATTGAGGCAAGGCAAGGGGGTCATAATGATTGCCTTGATATTGTCCATTTACTCACTGCTGGCTTCCCCAGATGCATTACCTTCTACCAGTGAAGATGCACTGCCCTCTCGGTGAAGTTCCCTTGGGGTGTTAGTCACGATCGGAGCCTAGATGATGGAACTCAGTTCTCCTGGTTTGCAGCTTTTCCTGTTATTTATTTTTAAGTAGGGTACATCCTCGATAATTGAACTCCTTTCTTGTTACTTGTGCTAGCTGGAAGGACCACTAGAATTTTATCACTTGTTAGCTCATTATACTTCTTTGCCAGATTTTCTTCTGTTTTCCCCAGTAAGGAGGAGGATGCGATCACTGGAGTGGTTTCTTGAGGGCATAGTCTTTGATAGGAAGTGACTATAATGTTAAGAATTTGTCAAGTTTGATTCTGGCAACACTTGGCTTTCCTGGGTGCAATAAATCTGGAATTCAGCAGTAGGACAGTTAATCACACATGCAAAAATGCCTCATACTACCGAGTACTGGCTTGTTGGAAGATAATTCCTTCAGGATGTATAATTAGAAATCCCTAGATAAACTGCTAAATCCCATCATTTCATATGTTGCCAGTTCTGTACATTTTCACTTTGTGCAAAGCTTTCTGTCGTAATGTATACATGAACAAGAAATTGCAGCATAACAAATCTTTTGTTAACTTGGTAAAAAGTAATTACACAAATGTAACCTTAACTCTGGTTAATATTAATCTCCAGCTTGTCACGACAAATGAAATTTTCGGGTCACCTATAGTCATGAAAATTAGTTGTGGGTACGTGGAAGCCTGGCATGTATGCTGGAGAGTGACTGAAGGAAATGAATCGTTTCTTTTCATGTTGTTCCTAGTCATTTTTTCTCACTGAAGAGTGAAAACAAAAGGTTGTTGTCGTCCTTAATAAGAAGCAGAACATTTTGTTTTAAAATTGAATAGCACAGTTTCTCATTTCCCTGCTATTTTAAATGTTTAGTGCTGCACAATTTTTCATCTCCATCTGAATTAAAAAGTACAATCTCTAAGATGACCATTAAAGTCTTACTTTTCCATCAGCTTATTATGTATAATCTCTTCCATCTATGTCATCTTCATAACTAATAGCATACATTTGGAATCGCTCAGGAAATTTAGGGAAGAAGTGTCAGAGTAGACACTGTTAAAACTTGTCCTCAAAATGCACTGCAGCTTTCTCATCAGACATAAGGAATAATTTGTCCCTTGCGGATAAATAATAAAGAAAGATAGGCTAAGTCAATTTCTGAGCATTTTCTGTTTATGAGCTGAACAGTTGGACCACTTCAACCTAATAAAGTCATAGTTTAATAAAGTCATACTAGCTGTAATAAATGATTTGAGAGATACACAAAACAGCAAATGGAACAGTAATGGAGACATTCTAAATTTGAACTCCCCCACTTTGATTTCTCCTCAACAGTGATAAATGAGCAATGAGTTCATTTCTATTTAACATTCTCATAAAACTTCAAGTTTAGTCTGGGGTCTGATTCCAATTTACGACAGGTGCTTTTACCAGCTTTTCAGTCTTTTGACCAACAATCCATAGAGAAATAGTAATGGTGTTGTAATTTCCTTTCTTACTTTCCTAATTATAACTTCAAATTCTCCATATGCATTGAATTTTAGGAGGAAAAAAGAGGTGATTGCTATTTCTCTGCCTGATGGATGACCTTCATGGTGGCAAATACAATTTATGTCTATTTTAATGTGTTTTCAGTCTTGATAGTTACTAAAGTTTCCTGCTATTTGGGCTTCTTAAGGTCAGCGATTTAAGAATCTTCATTTTGTAACGATCCTTTGTTGAGCTGATAGTTCCTAAATAGATAAACATCTGGCAATAGTTTATCCCAGAAATAAATTGCCAGAGTGACTGACACATGCTCAAACCATCTTTAGAACCTCTCTGCTGTATGCGTCCTCTGCCTCCCAGTTCCTCTTTGCTTTTTTGTATATTGCTCTTTGTGGCTCATGGTGCATCACCTAGAGGTCCCATTTGATACCAGGGGTTTGTTATGCAGGACACTGTGCATAGGTGGGAAAATCGTGCCTCTGTCTCAAAGCTCATCCCATGGTCTGCTCTGCCCAGGCAGTGCCGAGGATGGCAGGAACTGTCCTTTCCAACACTCCATCAGCAGGCCTGTCTCCACTCGTACCTCCCCTCCCCCTGCCACATGTGGAAGCAAGCTCAGAGATAGCAGCATCATTACTCAAAGGAAGTATATATGGGTCCTTGTAGCTGTCTGTCTGAAGGTCTCCCAAACCTCAGAGGAAAGAGAGGAATGAGAGAGATTTGTAGGGTCAAATCACAATCAGCCTTGTACAAGGTGCTGCCTGCACACACAGAAGAGGACAGAGCTCACAGCACTGTTTCAGTTGGACATCTACATATATGGGGGTGACAGAAGTGAATCAGAAGTCCAGTGCTCTTTTCCCTACCCCTTCCACTCCCCACGGAACTCTAGCAAATTCCCAGTTACTTACCAGTAACCACTTGGCCTGTGATTGGGTCACTGGGGGGGTCAACAGCAACCTCAGGCAGGGGACAGAGGAAGTTGCCGAACTTACCTTGGAATGAGATGAACACTGCTCCCTTCCTTATATATTCTTGTATATGTATATATATAGAAACACACCAGAAAAACAGCAGAGAACTGCCACATCCCCCACTCTCTCCTGCAGTCTGCTTGCTACAGTTAACCACTGCGGCACTGCTCTCCTCCGTCAAGCAGGAAGAGACAACTTGCACCAGCATTTTGTAGGTCATCCTGCCCAGCGTTCTCCTCCAAGTAATCCTCTTCAGACACGGTCTGTAAGAGAGAAATACAAAATTGGAAATAGTTACTCCTAAGTGTGCCAGGAGTATTGGTCATCCTAGGGCAATGGTTACCGACTCAAGGTTACAGAAGTTACCGCCTGACCAAAGGGCAGCAGGTGGGTTTAGAAGTCTGCTGTAAACTGTAAAGCAGTCACAGATTGCTGTGCAGGCTATGGTTACATTAGTTAAGACTGAGATAGATCTCTCTTGTGATTTAGAGACAAAATGATATATGTTTAAGCATCTCCTTTTCGCAGTACCGCAGACCCTCCAATTAGGAACTGAAATAACAAGAAACTGTTAGAAAAACTGCAGTATCAGCTCTAGCAGCGAGCAGAGCAAGAAGCAGGTGTGGCCAGGAGAGCAAGCAATGAAGGAAAACAGCAGCAAAGCCAGAGAGAGCAGAAGCTGCTCACAGCACAAGCTCTACAGCAGGTCTGTAAGACTTGACCATGAATCTGTAAATATAACTGTTGCCCAAAGAACAACCTTCCTTTTGTTTCTTCTGAAGTGGTTTCCTGCTAGCTTTAGTAGTTTAGGCCTTTAGGTTTTGTATTGTAGAGCAGTGAACAGATTTGTAGACCCCTACGTCTTTGCTCAGCTATGAAGTTTCGTGGTAGGTGAATGGATTTGTACAATGGAACAACGGCTTTTTTTTTTTCCCTAAAAATTCACATTTTCTCTGCTATTTGGACCATTACTGGGCACTAAGCCAATGTCTTCATGGAATCGTTTAGCATAACCCCATCATCTTGCCCCCAAGTTGCACAGGTCAGTCCTGAGCTCATCATTTTACCATTGAAGCTAAGAGTATCTTCCCCCAGAGTGCATCACTTTACACTTACCTCTGTTGAATTTCATCTGGGCAAGCTTATTACAAGACTGAGTGACTTGGATATGTCCTTCAAGGCTTTGTAGCCTATTCTAAACCTTACTACTACGAAAGACTTTGCACTGTCAGCAATTTTCTTAACCCATTGCCCATCTCCTTTTCTGGAGCAGCACAAGTCCTTGTAGATACATTGGTGAGCTCTCTCTCTTTAGTCAGACCTAACCATCTATTCTCTATTTCTTCCCTTTTTAAATCAATCATATATTGATGCACCAGCCTTTTGTCCTATGTCCTAGCCAGTTTCCTTGAAAGGTTTGGTGAGAGACTTCATCCAAAGATACTTATCTGTTCTATTTATTTGTCTGTACTCTGGCAGCTCTGATGGACCAGGTCCCCCAGAACACAAATCAGTCTTCTGAGGAAGCTGGCCCACTGATAAAGCTCACATAGTGAAAAGGCCACACAAACCCAAGCAAGGAACACAGCATTTCAGAAGCATCAACAGCAGCAACAGCTGATACAACAGACACAATGATCTGCAGGGTGTTGCAAATCAAAGTAGACAAATGCTGAGGATAACATATGTTGCATGCTAGCGTGGTATGTGAATAAGTATGTGCAAAATCTCTAGGGCACATACTGAGGCAAGGGTCTCTCTAAGCGCTACGCTATATGAACAAGGCCAGTCATTCATAGTGGGAAGCACTGGGGATAGGTCCAGATCATTTTGACATAACCCAGCCTCTAGGCAAAGGGTCACGGATCACTCTGTGGTGTGATACAATGACTACAACTATACATATATGTGTATGTATGCACACATATATAAAATGATAACAATATGCAGATAAACCAAATATGCATTTTAAATGTGTCTTTTAATATTCAAATATTGAATAAGAATAAACAATTACTTATTAATTTAATCATCTGTTACTAATTTATTAAAGAGTAATGACTATTAGGTTATTTAATATTTACATCTTTCTTTTTAAATCATTCTTTTTTAAAAATAATTTAAATTCTCTCTCAGGAATGTTCATGCCCTTTCACATCTAACTTTCACCCCTTACAGGAACTGTCAAGAATCCCAGGATCATATGAATATTACAGGTGCCAATGCACGAAGAAAATTCACAACCAGCCAGATGCTTTGCAGATATGACTGAATCTGGAAAACCCAAGAGGTTAATTTCTGTTGCTGTTCTTTAAATCCAAGTGCCTCAAAGAGCCCGGATTTTGGAATTCAGGGCTGTCACAGGTACCACAGTGATGGAAGTGATGAAAGAACCAGAAAAGAGAAACTTTGTTGTGGGGGATTACCCAGCTCCTCACATATTTTGTAATAAAATCAGATTTATTGAAAGAAAAGCAATGCATTGAAAGAAACTCATTTAACAGTGCAGTTCAAGTCGCATGTTTTTTCTCAATAAGATTCTGTAGGCAAATTTTCTTCTAACTAGTATTTTGCACACTACATTTCAGATCTACTTTCCTAGAGTATAGAAATACACTGTATGTAATGGCAAAAGACTGACTGATGCTCTACAGAAACATACCAAGCAAGATTCAAGATACAGAAACCTGAGAATTTGTGAAAAGGGGAATATCATTGTCATAAACACTGAACCAAGAATCTCTTTGAACATGGAAATGGAAAATAATAAAAATGTCAAAAATTTGGCCTTTGTTCTCAACATATTATTGCAAGAGAAGATCTTCTACTAGCAAAATGCTTTATGTTACACTTTTCATTTCTCTTTCTCTTCTTTTATGAAAGGCAACAGAAGATTTTGGAAGTACTTTGTTGTTGCCAACACTGTGAAGAAGCAGTAGCTAAAGCTTCTCTTTCGAGATGATCAGTGCACATTGCAGTACACTAAGGAAGAACTGTTCTGGTTTTATAACCAGAGAACCCATGTCATGTTAGCTTTTCTTTCTGTAGACAGTGCTGGGACACTTTGCTCAGATATGCCTACATAAATTTCTGGTGTGATATGGTACGAAAAAAAACAAGAATAAAATAATAAAACCTGTCAGCAGAGGTATTCACAGTAAATGGAAAATTGCTCATAAACCATCATCTCAGTAGCGGATTCAAATTTGGTGACCTGTATTCAAGAAAGATGAATCTTAAAAGGGATGTGGAAGAAGGCCTACCTGACAGATGAAGGGATGTGGGGGCCTGTTTTAAGAGAAACTGTGAGAAAGTATTTGCTGTTTGGTTCCAAGCAATTCTCCCCTAAAAGGCAAAACTTTTTCTAGCACGTATACCCTATACACATAATAGCAGATATTTGAGTTAACGACAGGGAAGAAAATGAATTATTATGCATGAGAACAATGACTCCGTGAATAAATATCCCATTGAAATGAGGAGAGGATATCTAGACCATTGACACAATCCTGTTCTGAAACGGGACTTCGAGAAGAATAGGATCAGAAACCTCAAACAGTAGAAAAATGGTTCTTAGCAAGTTCATGCTTTCACTACATCTGGACTGATTTGGCCACTCAGGAGCTGTTCACAAGTTCCATTGAACAGTGGCAATCACAGTTTGGATAGGACCATAAGCATATTGCATGGCTGTTCCCCTATCTGTAAATTACTGTGAAGTAGAAAATGAAATAATTTAAACCCATGAGCATGCTCTTTGTGAAGCAGGAAATGAAAGAGCTGTATTAAAGAAAATTCTCAGAAAATGGAGTTTTCTATTTGTATTTTTAAAACTACTTCACTTCCTTTATATTCAAAGTTTTATCCTATTTGTAGGCTTGTGCTTCTAAATTAATATTAAAACTGCATCTTAAACAACTGCTAGCAACAATTTTCCATTCCTAGCCAGCCTCATACGTGCTCTTAACTGACAGATTTATATTCAAGTCCTCAACTAGGTGCAGCAGGCAGTCTCAGACCTTCCCAGCAGAGTATCCTGAAGGTTAGGTCTTTAATGAAAATTAGTTGACTGACATGATATTGAAACATTCAAAGCCTATTGAAAAATACCCGTGGGAATAGTTCTTTCTGTAGACAAAATTAAGAGTAAATACACAGTGGCTAAAAAGTACAGATAATCTGAAAGGCAATGAAAATGCAAACACTAGATAGCTCACCTGCACTCATCTTAACCTGGTGTATAACAAGGGCAAAAAGACACAAGAGAGATAACACAGGCAATTTGAACACTATGACACGAAGAGCACTGTGAACGCACAGTCGCAAAAGTAGTAAGGAGAGAAGCTTCCCTCAACATATATAGGTGAGATATTCTTCAGCCTGTAGTGAAGAATAGGCTGAACTAGAAGCACTTCAGGGTGTTAATACAGTCTAAGTACAGAAAGCACTGCTACAGCCCAAGAACTGTATCTTTTGCTTCTTAAAGAGCTCATGCTGTACATGGCGTTTCCTGGAGCCTGACGTCATGGCCATTAAACTGAACAGGCCAGTGCATTGTGATAGAAAGAGCGCAGCATCCAATACGTGAGGATGTTAGAAGCCAACAAGCTACTATACTTTGGAAACTCCTGTTTCTTATGCATGATTCACATGGGGTGAACAACAGATCTGAAGACAATTAACCAAATCCCAACTTACTGACACAAATCTGGAAAATCTGGAATCAAATTATTAATACTTTGGCCATGTAGCCCTGTAATAGAGTTTTGCCATGGCTAATGACAGGTCACAAGCTTTGTACTGTGTTTAAAAGGCACCAGACCTGAAGTTTCTCAGACTTGTTCTGTCTCAACTTCTCTTGACCTGCCTGCATGTCTATGGCTAATTTATTTTACTTGCATTTATCTTTGTAATGTACAACCATAGCTTTATATATATAGCAGTAATAGTAAATTATTCTATGTAGAATGTGATATTTGTGCCTCTAACATAATGATACAATATAGAGAGATATAGGCCTGCTAAGATAACAGAACAATACTACATTTATTAAAGGTAATACATAAAAGACACCAGATCTAGTAAATCTTGATGTAACACAGAGCTCAAGATGAATGAAGACAGAGCAAAGTTGTGAAAGTGAGCTAGGAAACAAGCAGAAGTGACCCCAAGTAGATCCTGGTAGGAGACAAATTTATCAATGTGAACGTCATATTCCTCCTGGCAAAGGACACCAGATGCAGACAACTCATCATAACGCCCACCACCACCACCAGAACGAAACCGCAGACAGTAGGATCCAGAGGAGCAGGGAAAAAGTGAGCATAACATCAGGAAACTGAGTAATTAATGATCTGGGTGATGGTGCAGAGAGCTCCCTCAGCAAGTTTGCAGATGCCCCAAAACTGGGAGAAGTGGCTGATATGACATCCAGAGGGACATTGACAGGCTGGAGTAATGGGCTGACAGAAACATCTCACGAAGTTCAACAAGAAGAAATGTAGGATCCATCCAATCATCCCTCAAGCCCTTCCCTGTCATTGGCTGGATTGAGGACAAAATCACCTGGATCTCCAGGTACTTGACCCTGAACATGCTGTAAGTAACCCTGCTTTGGCAGAGGGGTTGGACTAGACGACCCACAGAGGTCCCTTCCAACCCCTACCATTCTGTGATTCTGTGAACACCAGAGGCACGCAGTCGCTCTTGACACACTTGAGGTCTCCCCAGCAGTATCACTGACGCCCACGTGGAAAAGCAGCGTGGGGGAATAGCGCAAGGGCTGTCCTTGGTGGTCTTTCCGCAACGTCTTGGGGCCAAGGCCACAGCAGGCAGCAAACCTCCCTAGGCAGCAAGTCAGGTCGCAAGTGGAGGGGTTCTGCTTCCTACAGGAAGGAGTCTCTCACTGCTACCACAGGTCGCTTCCACTTGGTGCTGTCACACAGCTCAGGTTTGGCCAGCTTCGATACACGGTGTCCGGCCCCTTGCCTGCTACCAGGGCACTGAATCTCCTCTTCTGTAGGTGCAGATCTGCAGCTAGAGAAGGAACTGCCCTCCTGCTGCCTGAAGGCACAAGCTTCCAACCTCACGAGCACCGGAGCCTCCATTTGCTACCCTGACAAGCATGGGGTCTGGCTGTTCCTCCGTGCACCGGGAGTCCAGGCCCTTGGCTTCTGCAGTGACTGGGTCCTGTCTGGATCCAGCCAATCTGTTTCTCACCAACCCTAATGCTCCACTATGTGCCGTCCACCTCCCACAGCTCCTCAGCTTGATAGCACACCTCCTGCGGGTGAGGACATCACCTGCCCCTGCCCCATCCTCAGCCAGTGGCACCGGGCAGCAGGCACTCCAGACCTGGACAGCAGTATCTTCCTCGGGAGCTGCGTCCCAGCAGAGACTGCTGATGCTGCCAGGGTAGCTGCTCCAGTCCGTCCAGCCCTATGGCAGAGAGTTGCTGTCACATACGCTTTCAAATTCCGGGATTAGTGAAAACTATGCCCTCACAAGGATAATTCATGTCTGCTACAATTTAAATTCCATTGCAGAAGTTTGAGTAGTAACAATTTGTCACACACAGTAAACTAATAACTAATAGGCAAATTGGTAAAAAAATAAAATCCTCCTTGCTGATATTACCTTAAATAATTACCATAGTCTTTTTTCCCCTCTCCTTTTCTATTAGCCTTTAAAAAGCTAACGCTGAATGGTACTGATAATATTTAATTATCTTCTTGTTTATCAATTATTGTTCCTTTCAGAAAGTGTATTTTGCAACCATGCCATACCTTCTGTAAATATTCTGGCTATTTAATTATATTATGAGCAGTTAAAGCTGATCTTTCTGTATATTCTTTCAACTAAGCCAAAATTAAAACATGAATTATCCATTTGTAACAAGAAAGCCTTTTGTCTAGCCTAAACCTCAAAAATGTAATGGGCTGATTCCTCCCCCCCAGCACCACCTCTTTTCCCTCAAACTCTGTTGCTGCCCACATAGTGTCTAAACTAGTAATCTTCCTTGTTTGGCTGTTTTTCTCTCAGTCTTATCTAAAATTGCAGCACAGGTTTTTATCAACAGTGGAGAGCCAGTCATTTTCTGAACCTGTTTAAGCTCTTGACTTCATATCATGGTTCAAGGGAAAACAATTCCACCAGTTAATGATGCAAAAGAAATATTTCAATCGTATCACAGATGTAACAAGCTGTCTTCAGAAACAGTCCTGATTTTTAACTGTTTTGCATCCAGAATAACCATATCAGGATATAAAAGAGTCACAGTGGTGCACAGAAAGGGGATAGAGCAGTCACCACATCTCCGAATGCTTATGACAGGTGTAGCAGATTCATGTACAAAAAAGATAACCTCAAGGAGAAAGTCAGCCTCCCAGGCTTTTTTCCACATTTAAGTGAAGTAAATAGGTAAGAAATATGGGGGATATTCGTGATTATCTAGGCTGATTCCTTCCTTTCATGATTTGAGAGACATTTTCAAGCATGGCTGTAGAAGGAAAAAAGACTCTGTAGGATGTCAGTCTACAAGACAGTAAACACTCCTACCAAGAGAATGAAATATTACAGGAAGAAAATTAAACTTCAAACCAATAGCTATTTTATAAATAGTAGGATTAAGAAACTAAAGACAAACTATATTAATAAATATTAGAACTGTTAAATGGGTGGGAACAGAGATGCTTAAGTCCCTTGCAAGAGAAACTGAAATACCAAAGCATAAACAGCTTTCTTCAATTCACCTTGCACAGTGGTCCTGCTCTAACAGGAGGGGTTTTTTCTCTTCCTTGTTCTGCTCTGGCTGTAGGATGCAGTGTAGGAAAAGGTTTCCCCCCAAAGCTATTACCAGCTTGCTGTGATAGAGAGAAACAAAATTTGTACCTACTTTTATTCTAAGCAAAATAAAGCCTTTTTTTTTTTTTTAAGGGAAGAGAGACAAAAATGTAAAGCAATCTCCTGTTCATGCAATTCCCTATATATTTCATGCAGCTATCCCATGAGGTCAGCCAAACTGGACAGAAAAATAGCATCATAGAATAGCTCAGTTTGGAAGGGACTTCAGCCTCAGGAGGTCGTCTAATACAACCTCCAGCTCAAAGCAGGCTCAGCAAGATGTTACTCAGGTGTTTATCCAACATGGTCTTGAGAACTTCTAACGATGGAGACTACACAATGTCTTTGGGCACCCTGGTCCACCATTTGACTGTCAAGAAGTTTCTCCTTATCACCAGGCAGAACCCTTCATGCTTCGGTTTATACCTGTTGGCTCTTACTGTCTCACCAGGCACCACTGTAAAGAGTCTGGCTCCAACTTCTTGAACCTCCTGGTGGGTCCTGGCAGCCCATCAGGTCCCCCTGAACCCTTCTCTCCTCCATGCTGAGCCAGCCCCAGTGCCTCAGCCACTCCTCGCAGGGCACATGCTTCACAGTCCCTGAGGTAACTCACTTTCTACAGCAGCCACGAAAATCTGCAGCTGGCTGAAGGGGAAGCAGGAGTACACGAGCGCGCCGACATCAAACCTCCGTCATGACTCAGAGGTTGTGCCGTCTGTACGGCCACGGTCAGCAGGAAACCTACAGCTCCGGTTCAGTCACAGGCTTCTGCCCAGCAGCAGTATCACAGGAGACATGCGAGGCACTGGAATCGAGGGCAGGAGACAAACAATAAAATCAGAACAGACTGAAGTTCATTAGCTGTGCTGCTCATCAACCAGCCTGCTTCTATCGGGTTTTGTTTTCTTCAGATATAAAATTCAATCAAACTCATTATGTAAGAGTTGTATTTGCCATAGCCCTTTTGAGCACGTTGCTTCTCCATAGATATTATATCTATTCATTGTTCTCCTCTTTATAGCTGAAAACGGAGCATGAAGCAGAGATCAGCTTGAACAATTTTATTCTGCATTGTTCAACTGAATCCAAGTCATCAATATGTGACTTTTTCAGAATGACAAATATTCTGCCCTTTATGAGAATAAAAGTAACTTTTACAAACTGAAAAGAATTCATAAAAAATGAAAATAGCTTCAATTGTTTCCACTGAATGGATATACAGTAGTTATTCCTGGTAAATTACAGTCCTGTAATTTACCACGGACATTTTACTTTCTGGGACTCCCTGAGGTCAGCTGTATTTTTTTAAAACTATCATCTCAAATAGCGAACAACTTAATTAGCAGCAGGATTTACATTCTAAGAATACACAGAATGTACCTGCGGCAACAAAGGAGACAAATTTAATCAAAATGTTCTCTGCTTCCAAATCTTGATATCTGTCACAAATGAAAAACTGTAGTTCAGTGGGATGCAAGACTGATGAATAGGTCTAGAAGACCATAATTTTAGGTAGGTTTCCTAAGAAAATGAAGCTTTTGCAATTCCTTTTTCTAGCTGTCTGTCTGCATGTCTTCTATTAGAAGATATCGTTCTCTTGGCCAGCTTCAACCAGGCTTGACAGGGGCGCGTATCATGAAGATGACGGAGTTACTCCAAGCCACATGAGTGTCGGCGGCTTGGTAGGGGACACCGAATCACAGCAGTGCACTTGAGGAGGGAAAGTCGCAGAACTCGGCTTCTACTCACTCCATTTATCAACCACTGAAGATGCTGGCATTTGAATCTTAATATCTTCCTCTCAGATTTGTATAAGCACTTATTAATTATTTCAGTATTTTACACTTCTCAAGACATTTTACAAACGTTAAATCCTGCATTGTATTAAAACTCTTGAGCACACTTTCTTGGCTGCTGTAAATCAGTGAATTCTCCAGCGGTATTCTGACGTGCACCAGAGGATGTGTCCCCACAGAAAATAAATTAACACTGGATTGCAACTAAGGAGAAAGGAACTACCATGATTATGCATTATACAGTCTGTCTGATCTATTTCTTCTTTCCATATAGGGGCATACAAAATGTTTTTATAATGAATTAATAAAAGTCATCTAGATTTCATCTCCCAAAGTCCAGGCTGGGAGAACCTGGCATCCATAATTACTCCATTTTTACTCCATAATTACTCTATAATTAAAGACTAATTATGGAGTGAAAATGGAGTAATTCCCTGCATGTGAAATCATGAGATTTTCAGGAAGGAAAGTGTTTTTGTGTTAGACATTGTAAAGTACGAGGATTAAGAGTATTCCTGCATACCTCAAGTAAACACAGTGTAGTATGAATTAAATAGAGAGAGTGCATGTTTAGTTTTAAAAAAAACATTCAAAAGCATGACCAAGGGATTCCTATACACTTTAGAGCAGCACACAGGCTACCCTAGGCTGTACCCAACCAGCAGAGCCAGCAGTCCAAACTAGAGGGCAGACCCGATAGGCAACACTCAGAAATTTGCTGCCATTAAAATAGCCAGTGGAACATTGAAATAATAAGAATCACAGAATCACAGAATGGTAGGGGTTGGAAGGGACCTCTGTGGGTCATCTAGTCCAACCCTCCTGCCGAAGCAGGGTCACCTACAGTAGGCTGTAGAGGACCTTGTCCAGG